>Ga0272444_10003209_pt1 | contig 14853 bp, 9 predicted proteins | sample SSMForm13_FD_201033 | JGI IMG/M metagenome (GOLD analysis project Ga0272444, IMG submission 201033) | Marine sediment archaeal communities from Little Sippewissett salt marsh, Falmouth, MA, United States - SSM-Form-13 | ecosystem: Environmental > Aquatic > Marine > Wetlands > Sediment ...
CCGCCTGACCTCGGCGTTCTCGTGCGACGTCCGGACGCGGTCGTCGCGGTCGATCTTATAGAGGGCTCGCATGCGGGCCCTCACCTGTTCGGTCTCCGTGCCGTAGGGCTGCCCGCCCCCGGCGATGCAGCCGCCGGGGCAGGTCATGACCTCGATGAAATGCAGGTCATTGCGGCCTGCCCTGATCTGCTCCAACAGGGCCCGGGCGTTGCCGAGCCCGCTGACGGCGGCCACGCCGATCTCCAGATCGCCCACCTTGACGTGGGCCTTCTTGACGCCCTTGAGCCCGCGGACCGCCTGCACCTTCAGGTTGGCCATCTCCCGGCCGGTGATCAGCTTGTGTGCGGTGCGCAGGGCCGCCTCCATGACCCCGCCGGTGGCGGCGAACAGCTTGCCCGCGCTGGAACGCTGTCCGAACGGCGTGTCGGCGGTCTCGGCCGACAGCGTCGCCAGGTCAATGCCCCGCTGGCGAATCATGCGGCCCAGTTCGCGGGTGGTCAGCACGGCGTCGATGTCGGGGTGGCCGCCGCGGGCCATCTCCGGACGCTCGGCCTCGAACTTCTTGGCCGTGCACGGCATCACCGCCACGGAGAAGATCCGCGACGGGTCCAGCCCCTCACGCTCGGCGAAGTGGGTTTTGATGACCGCCCCGAGCATCTGTTGCGGGCTCTTGCACGTTGACAGATTGCCGATGAACTCCGGGGCGTACTGCTCGACGTACTTGATCCACCCGGGCGAGCAACTGGTCATCATCGGCAGCTTCCCGCCGGTGGTGATGCGCTGGACCAGCTCGGAGGCCTCTTCCATGATGGTCAGGTCGGCGCTGAACGCGGTCTCGAAGACGCGGTCGAACCCCAGGACCCGCAGGGCGGCGGTCATGGTGCCGCAGATGTCGATGCCAGCCTTCAGGCCGAACTCCTCGGCCAGCGTGACCGACACCGCCGGCGCGTGCTGGACCACGACGAACCGGTCGGGGTCATTGAGGGCGTGGAACACTTCTTTCAGGCTGCTCTGCTCACGGAGGGCCCCAGTGGGGCAGACCATGATGCACTGGCCGCAGTTGATGCAACTGGAAACGTTCAGCCCGTCGTCGAAGGCCGTGCCCACGGTGGCCCGGCTGCCGCGGCGAAGGAAGTCAATGGCCGCGACGCCCTGGACCTCCTCGCACACCCGCACGCACCGGCCGCATAGGATGCACTTGTCCGGGTCGCGAACGATCGCCGGGCTCGAGATGTCCATCTTGCCGACGTTCCGCTCGCCGACGTAGCGCCGCTCGCGGACGCCGAGTTCCTCGGCCAGGCCCTGGAGCTGGCAGTTGCCGCCCCGGACGCAGTACAGGCAGTCGTCCGGATGGTTGGCCAGCAGGAGTTCCACGATGGTCTTCCGCGCCCGGATGACCCGCGGGCTGTGCGTCCGGACCTTCAACTCCGCAGCCACGGGAAACGCGCAACTGGGCACCAGACCCCGCTGTCCCTCGACCTCGACCACGCACATGCGGCACGCGCCGCTTGGGGGCAAGCCCTCGATATGACACAGGGTGGGCACCTTGATGCCGGCGCGCGTCAGCGTCGCCAGGAGCATCTCGCCCTCCTGGGCCTGCACGGGACGGCCGTTGACTTCGATCGTGACCACGTCGCGCTCCTTGGCTCTATGCCACGCTGACCGCACCGAAGCGGCACACCTCCAGACACGTTCCACAGCCGATGCACTTGTCGGGCACGATGTAGTGCGGGCTCTTGGCGGCGCCCATGATCGCGCCCGCGGGGCACTTCGCGGCACACAGCGTGCAGCCCTTGCACTTCTCGGGGTCGATGGTGTACGTGAGCAAGGCGGCGCACACGCCGGCCGGGCACTTGCGATCGTAAATGTGGGCCTCGTACTCGTCGCGGAACCAGCGCAGCGTGCTCAGCACCGGGTTCGGCGCCGTCTGGCCCAGCCCGCACAGGCTGGTGTCGCGAATCACCTCCGCCAGACGCTCCAGGTACATCACGCCCTTGAAACGCTCCAGGGCCGCCAGGCCGGACTCCGAAGCGCGGCCCTGCGTGATGCGCTCCAAAATCTCCAGCATGCGCCGCGTGCCCTCCCGGCAGGGGATGCACTTGCCGCAACTCTCCCGCTGGATGAAGTCCATGAAGAACTTGGCCACGTCGACCATGCACGTGTCCTCGTCCATGACCACCAGGCCGCCCGAGCCCATCATCGCTCCGACCGTTTTGAGGGACTCGTAGTCGATTCGGATGTCCAGGTGCTGCTCGGGGATGCAGCCGCCCGACGGCCCGCCGATCTGGACGGCCTTGTAGGCCTTGCCGCCGGGGATGCCGCCGCCGATGTCGAAGATGATCTGCCGCAACGGCACGCCCATGGCCACCTCGACCAGGCCGGTCCGCTCGACCTTGCCCGACAGGGCAAACACCTTGGTGCCCTTGGAGCCTTGGGTGCCCACGGCGGCGAACCACTTGGCCCCGTTGGCGGCGATGCCCGGCACATTGGCCAGCGTCTCAACGTTGTTGATGACCGTCGGATGGCCGAACAGGCCGCTCGTGGCGGGATACGGTGGACGCGGACGCGGCATGCCGCGCTTGCCCTCGATGCTGTGAATCAGGGCCGTTTCCTCGCCGCACACGAATGCCCCGGCCCCCTGCTTGACAACGATCTCCAGGTCGCAGCCGCTGTCGAGGATGTTCCTGCCCAGCAGGCCGTAGTGACGGGCCTGGGCGATCGCCTTGTGCAACCGCTTGATGGCCAGCGGGTACTCGGCGCGGATGTACACGTAGGCCTTGGTCGCCCCGATGGCGTAGGCCGCCAGGGCCATGCCCTCCAGCAGCCGGTGCGGGTCGCCCTCGATCACCGCCCGGTCCATGAAGGCCCCGGGGTCGCCTTCGTCGGCGTTGCAGATCAGGTACTTCTGATCGGCCGGCGCGGTCAGTGCGAAGGTCCACTTCCGCCCCGTCGGGAACCCCCCGCCCCCGCGACCGCGGAGGCCGCTCGCCTCGACCATGCCGCACAGGTCCTCGCGCGTCATCTCGCGCAGGGCCCGGGCAAAGGCCTCGTAGCCGCCCCGGGCAATGTACTCGTCGATGCTCTCGGGGTCGATCACGCCGGCATTGGCCAGCACCCATCGGGTCTGCGGAGCGAAGAATGGGTGCTCGTCCAGGTATGGAACCTGCGGCCAAGCTTCCAGGGCCGCGCTGCGGAACTGGCCGAGCACTCCCTCGGGCGACACGCGGCCGGCCAGCATGGCGTCAAGCAAGGCGGTGACCTTGTCCGCCGTCACGCTCTGGAACGACACCCGGGTGCGGCCCGGCAGTTGCACGTCGACCATCGGCTCAGCGGCGCACAGCCCGATGCAGCCCACCTCGATCACGTCGGCCTCAATGTCGTGAACGTCGAGGTACCGGCGAACAGCCGCCAGGGTCTTCCCGGCCCCGGCGCCGAGACCGCACGTTCCGGCCCCGATGAAGATGGCCGGCCGCTCGAGCAACTCACGACGCAGCCGCGCCCGGAGGGCCTCGCACTCTCCGGGAGACAACGTGCCGTCCTCGAAGCCCGGCAGACAGCCGACGATGGCCGACCGCCCCGCCGTTGCCGCCTGCGTCACGTCACTTGCCTTGGCCATCGTCGGAAGCCTTTCTGCGATACGAGTCCAGGACCTCGCTTACCGTCTCCGGGGTCAACTTCGCGTGGAACTCGCCGTTGACGCACATCACCGGGGCCAGCCCGCAGGCCCCGATGCAGGCCACCACCTCGAGACTGAAAGTGCCGTCCCGCGTCGTCTGGTCGGCCTCGATCTTCAACTCGCGCTTCACCTGCTCCAGCACCGCGGCCGACCCCTTCACGTGGCAGGCCGTCCCGCGGCACACCTGAACGTGGAACCTCCCCTGCGGCTGGAAACGAAACTGGTTGTAGAAGGTGGCCACGCCGTAGACCTTGCTGGCCGGCAGACCCAGGTGGCGCCCGACGGCTATGACCGCCTCGCGCGACAGGTAGCCGCCGGCCTCCTGCACCTCCTGGAGCATGGGGATCAGCGCATCGCGCCCCGCGCCCTCGTACTTCCTCAGGATGGGTTCGATGTCGGCCACCACGCTCACGGTTCACCTTCCTTCCGCCCCGCACGTTGGCGTGCGAAGTAAGCCGCCTTCTCGAGGCTCATCGTTATGTCCACGTGCGTCGTGTGTACCCCGGGCGGCACGTGCAGACGAACCGGAGCCAGATTCACCAGGCCCCGCACCCCGCCACGGACCAGCCGGTCGGCCACGTCCTGCGCCGCCGAGGCCGGGACCGCCACCACGCCCACCCGGATGCCCTCCTCGCGAACCACCCGCTCCAGGTCATCCAGCGGATGGCACCGGCAGCCGTGGATGACCCGCCCCACCTTCTCGGGGCTGACGTCAAAGGCCGCCACGATCCTCAGGTTCGGGCGCCGCCCCTGGAAGAAGGCCATGATGGCCCGCCCGAGGTTGCCGATGCCCACCAGGGCCACCCCCTCGGGCTCCGGGGAATCCAGGTACAGGCCGATCGCGTCGATCAGGTCCTGAGCCCGGTACCCGTGTGCCGGACTGCCCGTCACGCCGATGGTCATCATGTCGCGGCGCACCTGGGTGGCCGTCCCTCTGGCAAGCCCGGCCAGCTCATGGGAGAAGATGGTGGCCTGCCCTTCGCCCTTGAGCGAATCGAGGAGGCGACGGTAGAGGCTGATCCGCTCGATAACCCTTTCTGGAGTCGTCATGGCCCTGTCCCCCACCCATTCCATCGCGTTATTCTGTTCACAGTGTGAATCAATTCACACTATTATGACCAGCCCCGGCCTGGCGTCAAGGAGAATCTGTGAAACGTTTCACAATTTCTGCCCCCCGGAATGGGGCTTTTCGGCCCGTTGAGCCGCACAGGGGCCCTTGGTTGTCCATCCCGCGTCACCGGCCATGCCCCGTAGCCCGCCGCGCCTCCGCCCGCCCGCCCGGTTGCCGCGGAGAACGGCGTCCGCGATGTGCGGCACCGAGAGTTGGTCGCTCGCATCACAGAACGGCTTAAGCAGCAAGGCAATCCAACGGCGGGAGATCCGCATACGCGTCGGACCAGCAGTGTCGCCGCTCCTCAACCTCCAGGGCGGTGGAGGTAGCCGCGTCTCTGTGGGTGGCGACAGGTCGCGGCGTCTCAGGCAGTAACTCACTGGACGATGAGGTGAATGAGCGGCAAGGCCACGAAGCTCGCCAGGCTGGTCAGGACGACTGCGGCGGCGGCCTCCTCGACCAGGCGGTTGTGCTTCCGGGCGATGATGGCCACGGAGACGGCACAGGGCACGCCGGTCTGCAAGACCAGGAACCCGCGGAGTTGTCCATCGTCGATGCCCATCAGCGCCACGACGGCGAGCGCGGCGGCCGGCAGGACGACCACGCGATAGGCGGCAATGGGCGCGGCGCGCCACAGCGACCGCGGGTTGAAATGATCTACCATGAACGTGCCCAAGGCGAAGATGGCGATCGGCCCGGCGATCGACGCCAGGCGGTCCAGGGCGGCCATCAGCGGGGCCGGGGTCCACTGGAGCAGCGAGCAAACCACTCCGGCAACCGAGGCGATGAGCAGGGGCGAGCGGGCCAGCCGGAGCACGCTCGGCCAGAAGCCGCAGTCCGCGCACAAAAACTCGAACAGCAGGGAGGTCAGCAGCACGCCGGCCGTGCCCAACAGGCTGGCGGTGAGCACGGGGATTTCCATCCACGCGCCGCCGTACAGGGACTCGAAGAACGCCAGCCCGAAGAAGGCATTCGATCCGAACAGGACCACGGCCGACCACAGAACGAACGTCTCCCGGCCAATACGCTTCAGTGCCAGAAGCAGGGCCGGAAGAACCATCGCCAGGCCCATCGGGGCAAAGGACCCCGCCAGCGCCTGGAGCGGAACGGTCGCCAGGTCCATGCGGCTCAGCCGGGTGAAGAACAGCGCCGGCAGGGCGACGTAGTAAGCGACCACGGAGATGGTCTGCCCGGCGCCGTCGCCAAGCAGCTTGAGTCTGCGCATGCCGGCCCCGCAACCGGCTACCAGTCCCAGCGACAGGAGGCTGTTGACCAGGGCGTTCACTGAGCGCTCCCAAGGCAATGTCCACGGTAGCACAATGGCATGGCAGAGGCAAACCCGGACCGCCGGGTGCCGGCCGCCGTGGCACCCTCAGAGCGCGCTGCCATCCGCCGGGTACGGGCGGCCGGGAATAAGCTGCCGTCCGTCGCTGAACCCCTCGGGGCGGCCGGCCAGGTGCTCCACGAGCCGCTGCCGCCACACGGCGATGCGCTCGGCCTCCCCGGGTCGTGCGGCGAGATCGTGGCACTCCATGGGATCGTCGCTCAGGCGGAAGAACTGCTCGCGGCCGTCGGCGGCAAACCAGATGAACTTCTCGCGGCCGTCGGTCAGCGTGTGATGGCGCGGCGCGCACTCGACGTGGACGAAGTCGCGCCAGGCGGCGTCGGGCCGGCCGGCCAGCAGGGGCACCAGGCTACGGCCCTCGACGGTCTCGGGGATCGGCACGCCGGCGAAGTCCAGCAGCGTGGGCATCAGGTCCTCCAGGCACACGGGCTGGTCGAGCACCTGGCCCCCGGGGAAACCGAGGCCCGCCGGCGCCTGGATGAGCATCGGCACGTGGGCCGAGCCCTCGTACGGCACGCTCTTGCGCCACAGGTAATGGTCGCCGAGCATCTCGCCGTGGTCGGCCGTATAGACCAACGCCGTGTCGCCGAGCGACGCGGGGTACGGGTTCAGCAACCGGCGGATCTGGTCGTCCATGTGGTTGATCAGGCCGTAGTACGCGGCACGGGCCGACAGCAGGGCCTCTCCCTCGAGCTGAACCGGCCCGGCGGGAGCGACGCCGTCGCCGATGCCCTTGCCCGGAGGCGGCTCGGCCCAGTCGCCGATGACCGGATCGGGCACGCCGGTCCGCACGTAGCGGTTGAAGTAGAACTCCGGCGGGATGAGCGGCGGATGGGACGCGATGAACGACACCACCAGGCAGAACGGGCGCGTGGGGTCGCGGCGGCGCAGGAACTCCTGGGCCTCGTGGATCGTCCAGTTGGTGTGGTGCAGGTGTTCCGGCAGATGGAAGGTCCGGGCGGTCCAGTCGTTGTGCATGACGCCGCTCTGCCAGTACGGGGCGGCGCCCTCGGGCAACTGGCGGGCCAGGAACGGGTGGTAGTCGTCGTCGTGGGCGGTGCCGGAGATGACCATCTCCTCGAAACCGAAGCGTTTGCGCGGGGGCGTCTGGTGCATGCTGCGGCCGATCCACGCGGTCTGGTACCCGGCGTCTCGGAGGACGCGGGCGAAGGTGTTGGGACACTCCCACTCAGCATGGGTGTTGGTGCGGGCGCCGTGCGTCGCGGGGGACTGGCCGGAGATGAGCGACCGCCGCGCCGGCACGCAGACCGGGCAGGTGGTATAGGCGCTGGTGAAGCGCGTGCCGCGTCCGCCTATCTGGTCGATGTTCGGCGTCAGCAGTACCGGGTGGCCGGCGCTCGAGAGGCAGTCGCCGCGGTGCTGTTCAGCGAAGAGAACCAGCAGGTTCGGCCTCGGGCGGTCCATGGCGGTCCTCCAAGAAGACTTGTCGGTAAGGGGAAGATGTTAGAGCGCAGCACCCCGGGGCACAAGGCCGAAAGACCGGTCAAGGGCAAGCGTTCGTGTCAGTGCGGATGTGGCGCCGGGCGACGTGCCCAGCGGCGGGGCCTGCTCGGTGCCGAAACCGCCAATCGCCCCCGGCGTGAAGCGCTCAAGACGGCCGTGGTCTGCGGGTGAACCGAACACGGCCTTGCAGGGCCCGTGCGGCACGGTAGAATGGTCCGACGGCCCCGCCCCGCGTGTGCCCTGCGAGCGCAGTCCAGAGGTAGCGCCGCCCGACGGGCTCGGACACGGCCCGACACCGGCGGGCGTCGGCAGGACCACGCCGGCGCGCCCGGCGGACCGCCAACGAAAGAAGGAGATCATGGCAAAGCGACCGAACATCGTCTTCATCACCACGCACGATACTGGGCGGCACCTGGGCTGCTACGGCATCCAGACGGTCCACACGCCGAACCTCGACGCGCTGGCCGCAGGCGGCACGCTGCTGGAGAACTTCTTCTGCACCTCGCCGGTGTGCTCGCCGTCGCGCGGGGCGATGATGACCGGGCTCTATCCGCAGCACAACGGCCTGATGGGCCTGGCACATCCGCCGTCGAGCTGGACGTTCAGGCCCGACGTGCTGCACCTGTCGCAGATCCTCCAGGGGCGGGGCTATCACACGGCGCTGTTCTATCACCAGCACGAGGTGATGCCGTGGGACATCGACCGGCTGGGTTTCGACGAGTGGTTCGCCCGGCAGGAGGGCGAGCACCGGCCGGCCGACACGGTGGCCGCAGCGTTTGCCGATTTCGCCGCCGCCTATGCGTCCCAGGAGCCCTTCTTCGCCCAGGTCGGTTTCGGCGAGACGCATCGCCGCTGGGACGTCGGCGGCGTCGTGCCCGATGCGAGCAAGGGCGTGACCGTGCCGCCGTACCTGGTGGACAACGACGCGGCCCGGCAGGACGCAGCGCAGCTCCAGGGCGCCGTCCGCAAGGTCGACGACGCGGTGGGCATCATCCTGCGGGCGCTCGACGAGAACGGCCTGGCCGAAAACACGATTGTGGTCTTCACGGTGGACCACGGGCTGGAGTTCCCGCGGGCCAAGTGGCACCTGTACGACCCGGGCATCGAGGTGGCCTTCCTGATCCGCTGGCCGGGCGGCAACGTGCAGGGCGGCCGGCGATGCACGCATTTGCTCTCGAACGTGGACGTGACGCCCACGCTGCTGGAGCTGATCGGCGAGACGCCGCCCACTCCGCTGGACGGCATCCCCTTCGCGTCGCTGCTGCGCGACCCGGCGGGGCCGGCCACGCGCGACGCCGTCTTCGCCATGTACCTCCAGGGCGGCACCAACCCCGAGGCCCGGTGCGTCCGGACGGATCGCTACAAGCTGATCCGCAACTTCGGGAACGTCCGGATATGGAAGACGCCCGTGGACATCAGCACTCCCGCGCGCGAGCCCGACAACTGCCCGGTGACACAGCTCTATGACCTGGAGAGCGATCCGCTGGAGTTCGAAAACCTCTCGGGCCGGCCGGACGTGGCCGACCCGGAGCGCGACCTCAACGACCGCCTGTGGCGATGGCTCGAGGAGGCCGACGACCCGATTCTCGAAGGCCCCATCCGGGTGCCCATCTACCAGGCCTCGCACGCGGCGTACCGGCAGTGGAAGCGCGACACGTAGGCAACGCAGCAGCGGAGGAGTCCCATGGCGAAGACGCCGAACTTTGTCCTCATCAATTGCGACGACCTGGGCTATGGCGACCTGGGCTGCTACGGCTCCCGGTTCAACCGCACGCCGGCGCTGGACCGCATGGCGGCCGAGGGCGTGCGGCTGACGGACTTCTACATGGCCAGCCCCGTGTGCTCGCCGTCCCGCGGGGCGATGATGACCGGCTGCTATCCGCCGCGCATCGGGTTCGACGTCTTCCAGCCGGTGACCCGCCCGGGCGTGCCGGCCGCGGTCAACTCGTGGGTGCTCTTTCCCGGGTCGCCCGGCGGGCTGCACCCGAGCGAGGTCACCGTGGCCCGGCTCTTGAAGGACCAGGGCTACGCGACGTGCCACATCGGCAAGTGGCATTGCGGCGACCAGGCGCCCTTCCTGCCGACGCGGCACGGGTTCGACTCCTACTTCGGCCTGCCGTTCAGCAACGACATGGGCATCCAGGCGTGCCACCCCGACCGCCCGCCGCTGCCGCTGATGGAGAATGAGGAGCCCATCGAACTCCAGCCCGACCAGCGCTCGCTGACCATCCGGTACGTGGAGCACAGCGTGCGGTTCATCCGGGCCAACCGCGACCGGCCGTTCTTCCTCTACCTGGCGCACATGCACGTCCACCTGCCGCACTACCCGCCCGAGATTTTCCTGCGGCGCAGCGTGAACGGCCCGTACGGCGCGGCGGTCGAGTGCATCGACTGGTCGGTGTCGGTGATTCTGCACGAGCTGCGCCGGCTGGGCCTGGCGGAGAACACGCTGGTCGTGTTCACGAGCGACAACGGCAGCCGGGGCGACCGCGGCGGCAGTAACCGCCCCCTGCGCGGACGCAAAGGCACCACGTGGGAGGGCGGGCAACGCGTGCCGTGCATCGCCTGGTGGCCCGGCCGCGTCCCGGCCGGCGCCGAGTGCCGCGAAGTGGCCACCGCCATGGACTTCCTGCCGACCTTCGCGCACCTGGCGGGCACCGAGCCGCCGGACGACCGGATCATCGACGGGCGCGACATCCTGCCGCTCCTGGAGAGCCGGCCCGGCGCGGCGTCGCCCCACGAGGCGTTCTTCTACTACCAGGCCGACCGGCTCAACGCCGTCCGCAGCGGGCCCTGGAAACTCCACCTCGGCTGCGACGGCCAGGCGGTGAGGGAACTCTATAACCTGGAGACCGACCCCGGCGAGACGGAGAACGTCGTCGACCGGCACGCGGACGTGGCGGCGCGGCTCGAAAAGCTGATCGGCGCCTGCCGCGAGGACCTGGGCGACGCGATGACCGGCGCCGAGGGCAGGAATCGCCGGCCGGCCGGTCACGTGGAAGACGCGCGGCCGCTGGCCATGCACGACGAGCGCCACCCGTACATCATCGCCATGTACGATCTGCCGGACGCCGGGTGACGGGGCCAGCGCCGCCAATTCGGAGCCAGCGCCATGCGAATCGGTTTCGCCAAGGTGGACATCACGCCGCGCGTCGGCGTCCCGCTTGCCGGCTTCGGGCCGTTCCTGAACCGCGTGAGCATCGGCGTGCGCGACCGGCTGTGGGCCCGGGCCGTGGCGGTCGAGCAGGCCGGCGGCCGCGCGGTCATCGTCAGTTGCGACCTCATCGGCATCGCGTCGGCGACCACCGAGGCAGTCCGCGAGCGGGTCCGGCAGACGGTCGGGCTCGAGCCGGCCGAGGTGATGATCGTCTGCACGCACACGCACAGCGGGCCGAACACCAAGCCCGAGCTGATCGGCTGGGGTGCCGCCGATCCGCCGTACATGGCGTTGCTGCCGCGCCGCATCGCCGCCGCCGTGGAGCAGGCCGTGACCGACCTGGCCGACGCCGAGCTGCTGCACGCCGAGGTGCCGTGCGAAGGCATCGGCCTGAACCGCGAACAGGACCGCGACGCCCCGCCCCTGGACGAGGTGCTGCGCGACTCGTGGCGCCCCGCCAAGCCTGAACTGACCGACACCACCTGCCACGTGCTCAAGGTGCTCCGCGACGGCCGCGTGCGGGGCTTCGCCAGCTACTTCGGTTGCCATCCGGTGGTTTGCTGTCAGAGGAGCCGCCACATTCACGGCGACTTCGTCGGCGTGGCGACGAACCTGCTGGAGCGCGAGCACCCGGGCTCGGTAGGCCTGTTCCTTCAGGGCGCCAACGGGGACGTCAACTCGTGCGTCGTGCACAAGGGCGAAGAGGAATCGCTGGCGGCGCTCGACGTCATCGCGGAACGCTATGCCCGCGCCGTGCAGCGCGGCCTGGCCGAAGCACGCCCGGTGGAAGTGGACGCGGTGCGGACGGTGCTGCGGGACGTGCCGCTGGCGCGGCGTCCCTGGGACGCCGGCGAGGTCCGGTCGCGCCTGGCCGAGCAGACGTCGCGCATCGCAGACCCGGAGGCCATCGACGACGACGTCGACTACCGGATGGCCGTGGTGCGTAAGCTGGGGCTGGAGCGCATCCTCGCGCGGTTGGCCTCGGGCGAGCAGGCGTCGCCGCCGGTGCCGGTGCACGGCGTGCGCATCGGGCCGGTCTCGCTGCTGGGGTCGCCCTTCGAGACGTTCCACCGGATCAAGGCGGACGTACAGGCCTCTGCGCGGTCGCCGGTCGCCCTGGTGCTGAGTCTGGTGGGCGATTCGCAGGGCTATGCGCCGGACCGCTTCGCCTTCGAGCGCGGCGGGTACGCGGCCGACCAGGTGCCGTTGATGTACGGCATCACGCCGTTCGCCCGGCTGCACGAGGAGTTGCCTGCGGCCCTGCTGGCGCTCGATGCGGCGCTCCAGGGCGATCCGGGCAATCCCGCGGCATGACGCGCTGACGTGGCGGGTGCCGCTCTGGGCTCCCGATCGCAGCCTTCCGGCAAAGGCGCACCCCTATGTCACGGCCTCCCATTCGGATTCGTCAGACAGGGCTCAGTCGCTGAAGCCGGCAATCTTCATGCCGTGTCGGCCGGTGTTATGGACGATGACCAATGCGGTGCCTTGGTCGAACGTCAGTCGCATGAGGTGGAGCTCACCCTTGCGAGGGTGCGCGTCGATGAACGCCTTGTCGAACTCGGACAGCCAGTCGCCATGAAACTCGCGTGGCCTCTGCGCCATGTCCTTGAGGCGAGCCCGGAGTGACGTGCCCTTCGTTCTCTCGAGCACCGTGGCGAACCGCTGCATCAACGTCTCGCGGTCCTTGACGACCTCCTTGCGGTCGAACGCGAACGGCACCTCGACCAGCCGGCCGATGGCCTCGGCGTTGCCGGTCTCCTGGGCTCTCAGGAAGGCGTCCACGGCGTGCCACTCGCTCTGCCACACGAGTCGCCGCCACACGTCCTTGCCGAAGCGCAGCGGCCCGGTATACTTGCACACCTGCATCACGCCGGTCGGCGCCAGGCCCTTGAAACGCGACAAGGCGACCTCGGCCGCGGCCGGGTGGAGGCTCGCTATCTCGTCTCTGCGGACACGGGCCCAGGTGGTGTCGCGGTACTCCCAACGGCTGTCGGGCAGGGAAGACGTCATGCCAACAAGCCGGGTATGGCTGCCGCCGTGGATTCCGAACGCCCCCGTGGGCAGGATGACGAACAGTTCCACGGTGCCCCAGCCGCCGTACAGGTTGGTCACCTTGAGGGGGTAGTAGAGGCGCGGCGTCCTGAACTCGTAGGCCAGCGGGCGGACCGTCTGCGCCTCGGCCGATACCTTGACCACGTCGAAGGCAAAGAAGCGAAAACCATGGTCGAGGTAGTCCTTCGTGACGGCCCGCAGCTCGTCGCCCAGGACCGGCCGGCCCAGCTCCTTTTTCTCGAAGAAGGCCTCGACCCACTTCACAAACGCGTCGACCTCCTCGATTTCGACGACCGTCACGTCGTGCGGCCCAAGTTGGGCCTCCACCACCACTTGGACGGGTGTCGTGCCCGGGTGCCTGCCCTCGCTCTTGCCGCCGGGGTAGGCGAACCCGTACCGCGAGACAATCTTCTTCAGGGCCTTGAAGCACCCTTTCGGCGCCAGCGACACCTCGGGCTTGGACGGCAAGGGCATGAACTCGACCACGCGGGTCTCCTGGGTGGCCTTCACGTCGGTCTGAAGGATGATGATCTCGTCCATGCCGTTGTAGGCTATGATGGCCCTCTGGGCCGGCTCCTCGATGTCCACGCCGACGACCGAGATGCCTCCGCGGTCGGCCCGGGCCGGCGATGGCCACAGCAGCGCCGCCGCACACGCCACAGCCAGAGCGTACAGACCGATACGAGACCGAAGCATTTTCATCGTTCGTTCCCCCACCATGCGCAGACCGCGGACTGCGGCCTCACTGTATTAGACAGCTCCGCCGGCTGCGGGTTCCCAGTCTTTTGCCGTGCCATGTGGTCTGACGGAAGTCCTGTTGCGCACTTGGGCAGGCACGGCGGCTGACTACGACCGCCGCAGTACCCACAGCCGGTTCCGGGCCCTCTCGCCGCGCCCGACCGACACCGGGACAGGCGCCCTCAGGCATTGCGTCGACACCTCTACCGTCACACTCGGCGACGGCGATCGGCCGCAGTCCCGGCGGTCGGCTCTATCCGCTCACGATCTCGAACGGCACGGCAGGCAACGCCCCCAAGGGCACGCGCCGCACCTGTGCCTTGGTCTGGCCTTCCTTCTTTGGCATCTCGCGCTTCACGAAGATGTTGATGATCAGGTTGCCCTTCAGGCTGGCCGCCACCTTGTCGGAATCGACGCGAAACATGACGTCGATCCCTCCGCGAACCGGCGTCACCTTCTCGATGGCGATGCCTTCGGGCGGATCATTCAGTTCCAGTTGGAACTGTCCTTTCGGCAACCTGCCGGGCACCCGCACGCGAACCGAGGTCGTTTCCCCGGAGGCCAGCTTCACCGGGGGCTCCCCAGCGACGGTCCACTGCGGCCGGTTCCATCGGACGGTCTCGATCGCCACGGTCCAGCTCTCGGCGGGAACGAGATGGCGATAGATGAAGGCCTGCATCATGTCGTCCGCGGGCACGGCCGGCCGGCAGATCTCCCGGCCGTCCACCGTGGCGCATCCCTCCAAGCCGAGGTGGGTCAGTCGCTCTTCCGGCTTGGACGGCAGAGTCAGGGTCATCCGGATCTTGTCCCGGCCGGCCGGCACCCAGTTGCCGGACAGCTTGAACCCCTCGGGCGCGTCGGCCAGCCGCAAACGGATGTCTCCGGAGAAGCCGTCCTTGCGCAGGGCATACACCGTGACCGGCACGGTCGTCCCGCCTCGAACGCTTATGGCGGACGGCACGACGCGCAGGTCGAAGTCGGGCCGCCGCCGGCTCACGCGCAGCCGATAGCCATAGGCCTTCCCGCCCTTGTGCTGCACGTCGCCGAGCCACAGCAGGTAGTCGCCGCTGGCGGGCATGGCGACGGCCAGCAGCGAGTCGGCATGGTGAGTGACCAGCCCGGCGCCCTTGTCTACATGATCGTCGCTGACGGCCAGCGTGCGGCCGGCGGCGTCGGTGATCTTCAGCACCGAATCCAGCGGCGAGCCCAGCCGACGGGCATGCACTTCGGCCACGATCTCGTCGCCGTCGCGGGCATGGAAGCGGAAGACGTCCCAGTCGCCCGGCCGGTCGATGCGACCATTGACCACC
>Ga0272444_10003210_pt1 | contig 14845 bp, 14 predicted proteins | sample SSMForm13_FD_201033 | JGI IMG/M metagenome (GOLD analysis project Ga0272444, IMG submission 201033) | Marine sediment archaeal communities from Little Sippewissett salt marsh, Falmouth, MA, United States - SSM-Form-13 | ecosystem: Environmental > Aquatic > Marine > Wetlands > Sediment ...
GTACTCGACCACGTCGTCGGCGGCGTCCCGGTCGATACCGACGAAACGGCTGTCCAGCCGGCCGACGGTGCGGCGCCGGCGGCGCAGCAGCTCCTTGACAAAACGGTGGATGTTGATCCGTAGGTTCGTCTGCTCGACGTACTCGCGGGAAAGGCCGGTGTAACGGGAGAGTTTTTCCGCAATCTCGGCGTGCTCGGCGTCGGGCAGGGCGTCGCCTTTCATCAGCGCCAGGGCATAGTCCCCCTGGGCAAACGCTTCGACCTCCCGCAGCGTCGCCTGCAGGTCCTCCTGCAGCTCCGGCGCGAGCTGCCCGTGGTACCAGGCGGTGGCCGTGTAAGTGGGCAGAAAGAGGCGGTACGGCAGATCGTTGCCGGGATCGAAGCGAGCCGTTCCAAAGTCGAGGATCGACGAGACGAGCATGACGCCATTCAGATACATCCCGTGGCGCTCCTGGAGATGACCAGAGAGGCCCGCGGCACGGGTCGTCCCGTAGCTCTCGCCGATCAGGAACTTGGGTGAGCGCCAACGCTTGTAGCGCGTGGTGTAGAGGCGGATAAACTCGCCCACCGACTCGATGTCCTTTTGAAAGTCGTGGAACTGCTCCGGCTTTTCCTCCGGGATGGTGCGACTGTAGCCTGTGGTCACCGGGTCGATGAACACCAGGTCGGTCACATCCAGCAGGGCGTACTCGTTGTCGACCAACTGGTAGGGTGGGGGCGGGGCGAACGGCTCGTCCGGCATCAGCACGCGGCGGGGACCGAGCACCCCCAGGTGCAGCCAGACGGAGGAGGAGCCCGGGCCTCCGTTGAAGGAAAAGGTCAACGGCCGGGTGCCGGCATCGGCGACGTCGTCCCGCGTATAGGCGACGAAAAAGATCTCGGCCTTGGCCGCCGCTTCCTTGCCTTCTTTGTCATCCTCTTCGCGCAGGATCAATGTCCCTGCCGTGGCCGTGTAGGCAATCTCCTGCCCACCGATGGTGACGGTGTGCTGGGTCACGGCGATCTTTTCCTCGGGGACGGGGCGCTCGACTGGGGCATCGTTTTCGTGTTCTTTCTCTTTCATCAGCGTCTCCTTGTCAGGCGACCATGGCCGGCCGCCCCTTTATAGGTGCTTCAAGTCGCTAGAAACATGCAACCCTATGGACGCATATACAGTGCATAGCTCCTTTCCACCAGTGGCAGATAGACGTGAAATAGCGGTGCAACAACCAGCGTATCGCGCCGAACGGCCTGTCCAGCGCCCAGGCAGTTGGTTGCCGTCAGCGTCACGCTGTAGGCACCGGCCGCGTACGAGTGCGTGATGATCATTCCCGTCCCCATTGTACCATCTCCCAGGTCCCAGGTAAAGGGTTCGTTGCACAACACCGGCGAAACCGCCTTGACCAGATGGGGGTCTGCCTGGCGGATGTACAGATCGTTGACCGAGATGTCCCCAGCCCTTTGCAGCGGACCCAGGGCACGGAGCACTGCCGGCTGGGTGCAGCCGGCCACCTCGCGCAGGGCGTTGTAGACAAACCAGCCGCGCTCATCCCAGTCGTGTATCTGGTAGGCGGGGGTGAGGTTGGCCTGTTCTGCAAGCTGGACCAGGAACGTGCCCTGGCCGTCGCGGCGCAGCTGGGCCAGAACCTCGGGGTGTATCTTGGATGGTTCGGCTGCAACGGGGCCGGGGCCGGCCGGCGCCGTTAGCAGCACGGCGATCGTAAGCAAGATCAGGACAAAGCAATAGCAGTTGGATCGCATAACAGTACCTACTCCACAGCCACTCTCAAGATTTCCTTTTCCCCAAAGACTGCTGGACCTTTCCGCCGCCAATGAGCCTGGGCAACAGCCAGAGCCGATCCGCAGGGACGCCAATCCTGACCACCCCGCCAACACGAAAGCGCTCAAAGCTTGCGGCATCGCCCTCGGCGGTCAGCTCCAGTTCACCAGCGCGCAGTTTGAAGCGGGTCAGGGTGCCCATGTAGAGCGACGACACGACCTGGGCGTCGATGGACACAGGCGCAGTACCGTTGAGCTGCAAGTCCTCCGGCCGTATGGTGACCAAGCACTTGCCCTGCACACCGCAGTCCTCCGGGGCCGGGAAGACGCCCCAGTCCGTCTCAACGCGCGCATCACGCCGGGTACCGGGGATAAAGTTCACCCCACCAAAGAAACGGGCCGTCTGCACGTCGACAGGCCGCCGATAGAAAACCTGCGGTGCGTCTACTTGCCGCAGCCGGCCGGCAAAGAGCAGCGCGATCTGGTCCGCCATGACGACCGCTTCCTGCTGGTCGTGGGTCACCATGATGGTGGTGATTTGGGACTGGCGATGGAGGCTCAAGAGCAACTCGCGCATCTCGTCGCGTAGATGCGCGTCGAGGTTGGAGAGCGGTTCGTCGAGCAAGAGGACCTGGGGCTCGACAATGAGTGCGCGGGCCAGGGCGACCCGCTGCTGCTGCCCCCCCGAAAGCTGGTGGGGCCGGTAGTCGGCGACACCGGGAAGCTGCACCCGTTCCAGCATCGCCCCCACGCGCCGCCGGATCTCGGCCTTGTCGTGGCGGCGAATCATCAGTCCAAAGCCCACATTCTCGCCGACCGTCATATAGGGAAAGAGCAATTGGTTCTGAAAGACCATCACCGCGCCGCGGTGCTCGGCAGGCAAACTGAGCACGGACTGGCCGTCAAAGGTAATGTCCCCACTGGTCGGGTGAAACAGCCCGGCGATCATCTTGAGCGTGGTGGTCTTGCCACAGCCGGAGGGCCCGAGCAGCACGGTGATCTGTCCCGCCGGCATCGTCAGGGTCAGGTCATGGACGGCGGCGTCTTTGTCGCGTGGCCGGAAACGCTTGGTCAGCGCGTGCAGCTGCACCGTAATCAACGGATGCCTCCCATGGCGACGTTCTCCCCGGTGAGATGGCGCGCCGTGACAAAGAGCACCAGCAGGCTGGGGGCAATGAGCAGCAACGCCAGCGCGGCGGTGATGGCGTGGTTGCCTCCGCCGGCCGACGAGAAGAGCAGCACCGGCAGCGTCACCACCTGACCGCTGCCAATCAGCAGCGTGAGCAGGTATTGCTCCCAGGAGATGATAAAGGCAAACATCCCCGCCACCAAAACACCGGGCGCGATGGCCGGCAGGGTGATGTAGCGCAGGACCTGCAACGGCCTGGTGCCCAGGGTCCGGGCCTGTTGCTCAAAATCCGGGTTATAGTTGGCAAAGACGCCGGTCATCACCATTGCCACGTAGGGCGTGGTCGGAATCAGGTGGACGAGGATAACGCCCAGCAGGGTACCGGTGAGTCCCAACCTGATAAAGACGACGTGGATGCCCATGATCACGGCGATGCCCGGCACGAGGGTCGGGGCGAGGATCAGAAACTGGACCAACTTTTTGCCGCGGAAGCGATACAGGCCCAGGGCCCGGCCGGCCGGCACCCCCACCAGGAGCGAGAGCAGCGTAACCGACAGGGCCACAAAGGCGCCCTGGGCGATACCCCGCCCCACTTGCGAGGCCCGCGAGAAGACGTACGTCCAGGCCCGCAGGCTCCACGTCTGGGGGACGAGTTGCGGAAAGTACCAACCCCGGGCAAAGGACCAGACCACCAGGGTGAACAGGGGCAGCACAATCGCTCCGGCGATCAAGACCGAAGCGGCAAAGGTGGTCATGCGGCGCACAGGGCTGACGACTCGATCACTCCGCACGGACAAAAACCTCCGCCAGGCGCATATAGCCCAGGATCAAGACCGTGACGATGGCGGTAATGACCATGCTCATCGCCATCGCCTCGGGGCGGGCATTCAGATCCACGTCAATGTACTTGCGATAGGCCAGCACCGGCAGCACGGTGGGATAGGTTTGTCCAAGCAAGTAGGGCACCTCAAAGGTGCCAAAAGTAAAGGCCAGCACCAGGATGGAGGCGCGCAGCATACCCGGTAGGAGCAGGGGCCAGAGCACGTAGCGGAAGCGCTGCCAACGGTTGGCTCCCAGGTTGCGGGCGACGTGTTCGTACTCCTCGCCGACCGCGTAGAGCACCGCGAGTAGGACGATGCCGGTGAACGGTACACTTTTCCACAGATACTCGAGGATGATGCCCACGCCATAGGGGTCAAAGATGAGGGCCGGAAAGTCCGCGGGTTCGGCAATCGTCCCTATCCAGTAGGCGACCCGCGCCAGCAAACCGCTTTGGGCGAAGAGGAACATGACCGCAATCGCGCCGACGAGGTGGGGAACGGGGATATTGAGCTGAAAGACCAGGGTCACCCAGCGCCGGCCCGGGAAATCACGCCGCAGCACCAACGCGCAGAGCGTGGCCAGGATTACGGAAAGCAAGGTCGACGTCAGGCTCACCCACAGGGTCAGCCCCAAAGAGCGAAAAAAAGCCGGGTCGCTGAATAGGTCGATGTAGGGTTGGAAGGATGGTTGGGTCCGGCCGATGAGCGGCATATAGTCCAGGCTCTGCAAGAACCCCAATCCCAACCCGCCCAGGAAAAGCACACCCACAACTGCCAATGCGGGCAGCAGCAGCAGCCCAATCCGTAGCGAGTCACGCCAGCCATAATCGTTCACTCGAGCCCTCTTTGCAAATCAGCGGATGTGTCCTGATGAGCAGTTGCAGGACGTAAATCGCCAAGTAGGAGCGACCGGTCGGTCGCCCGACTAGAAACATTCCCTGCCCATAGCAGGTCACCGTTGCAACACGTAGGTGGTCCAGCCTTCCTCGATGGCAATCAGCCATAGCGATTGCAGTTCCGGCAGGCGATGGGTGGCCAGCACGTCGGGCGGCAGCATCGCCGCACCGCGCGGCACGGCGGCAAAGGCATCCTGCCATTCGGCCGGCGCGCGGGAAAGGTCGAGCGGGGTGGTCCAGTTGTGGTGCTCCGCCGCGCTCTTTTGCGCCGCGAGACCACAGAGAAAGTTTGCCGTCACCACCGCCGCTGCCTTATGTGGCGAGTTGTAGGCGACGGCGATATAGTTGGTGTTGGCGATGGTTCCTTCATCAAAGACAAAGGTGTTGGCGGTCGCGGGGTATTTCCCCGAATCGATGCGGCTCTGCACCCCGCCTACGTCATAGCTCATCTCAAAATAGACCTCGCCGTTGGCAAAGAGGTCCTGTAGCGCGCTAACCGTCTCCGGGTAGGTTTGGCCCTCCCGCCACAGGTACGGCTCGATCTCGTTCAGCAGGTCCCAGCAGGCGGGAAAGTGCTCCTCAAAGATCGCGGCGTCATAATCGCCGAGGAACACGGTATAGTCCCCTGTGGCATAGTAGCACATATGGCGCACGAAAACGCTGCCCGTAAAGTCCGGTGGAGCCGGGTAGGTGAACTTGCCGGGGTTGGCCTTGATCCAGGCGATGAGATCGGCGATCGAAGCGGGCGGCTCGGGAGTTCGGGCGCTGTCGTAACCCAGTACGAATTGCGCCGAACCATAGGGCAGCTCGTGGCCCTCCACCGGATAGCCAAAATCCATGGCAATGCTTTGGTCATCCCAGTTGATGTAGCGGCTGGTGGGGACCTGTTCCGCCCAAGGGCCATAGAGTAGGTTGGCTTCGCGCATGGTGCGAAAGTTCTCGCCGTTGATCCACATGATGTCCACGCTGCCGTCCGTGTCGTTGCCGGCCTGTTTCTCGCCGAGGACCTGGTTGATGAACTCGGTCGGCCCGGCGACGGGGACCTGATTGAGGGTGACGTTGTAGCGGCGAGCCAGCTCGTCTTTAACCCACCCGTTGACCCACTCGTTGATAATGTCCGATCCACCCCACATCCACCAGTTGACGGTCTGGCCGTCAGCCAGGGTGACGATCTCGTCCCAGGTCTTGCCGTCCAGCTCATCGGGAAGTGTCAGGGGGGTGGCGTCAGCGGGTGGTTCTACGAGGCCAGTGGGTTGAGTTGGGGTGGCGGGCTGGCCGCAAGCACCGATCACTAGACCAATGATAACCAGTCCGATCAGGAAGCGCGCAGTAGGGGCAGTTTTTGGGGACATTGTATCCTCCTTGTTGGGGGCCCTCAGTCGCCGCAAACCCGCCTGGCGCGCCTTTGGGACAGGCCGGCCGGTGCATCGTGATCATGCATGTAGCGTAATTGTAGCATAAGAGGAGTACGAGGGCAACCCTAAGGGAAGGCAAGAACTGGAAGCAACAGGGAAAGCTTCTTGATTCTTGGGGGGTTTATGTGGTGCGTGTGTTCAAAGACCCCAATTCAATACCCGTCTGCAAACCCACCCAGTACGGCCGGCACCGCCCCGGAGATGGCCCCTGTCTGTGTATCGATGTGGATGGTCGCCAGGACGCCTCTTGTGAGTGCGAAGCTGTCAAAGCTGAGCGGAATTTCTTCCACCGGCTGTCCCAAGTCTCGAACAACCTGGAGGACCTCCCGGTCCCAGTCTCCCTCAAAGAACTGCCCAATGAAGGGCTGGCTTCCGTCCCCGGTGCGCGGAGCTAGCAGAGTGGGGGCCCGCTGTGCCGATAGGATATCCAGGCCAAAGACGAGCACGCTGACCAGCCGCTGGAATGTCTCATCATGCACGTTTCCGATGCAAGACGAAGCCCAAACCGGTTGCCCGTCGCGCAGCACAATGATCGGGTTGATGGGGCCGGGCAACCGATTGCCTGCCCCAGCTGTCTGGATTTGATTCTGCAGGTAGGATCCGGGATCTGGGATATAGATCCCCTCCACGGTGATCCCGCTCCCGCCGTATAAATAGGCATTTGACGTGTGGGTCAGGGCAGCGATGTTGCCCTGGCTGTCGATCGCCACCACGGCAGCGCTGTGGGTATTCTGTGAGCCTTGCATCGAGGTAAATAGAGGCGGGTCACCTGCCTGGATGCGCTCCCACAGCCAAGCGGAAGTCTCCATGGTCAGCCGTGATTCGAGCGAAAGGTCCCGTCCGGGAAAGAGCGCCTCCCGTTGCTGCGGATCGAGCAAGCTGAGCAGGGCGGCCCGCGAAATCTGCATCATCCAGAACAAGGACGCGGGGTCTTGAGCAAAGTGGTCGTACCGCTGAAGCCCGGCAGCTTGGACCAGGTTAAAGGCCTCCACTATGTTGACACCGCCCATGCCGGGCAGGCCGGGGCCATAGATCTCGTAATCCGCATAGCCGGTGCTGACCGGCTCGGACCAGGTCGGCCGATAGGCCGCCATGTCCTCCATGGTAATGACGCCCCCCTCGCGTCGGATCGTCTCGACGAACGCTTCTCCCCAGTCACCGGTGTACATATAGGCCGCACCTTCGCGGGCCACCTCGGCCAGCGTATCGGCCATCTCCGGCTGCTTGAATAGGTCTCCCGCCTGGTACAGCCGGCCGTCCTCCCGGGTAAAGAGCGCCGCCGTCTCAGGCAGGCGGGTGATCACCGGTTCGAACTGGGCCAGAAAGCCCGCCTGCAGCTCGTCGAGCACCACGCCCTGGCGGGCAAAGGAAATTGCCGGCTCAAACAGCGCGGAGAAGGGCAGCGCGCCGAAGCGGGCATGGGCATCCTCCAGCCCGGCCATAAAGCCCGGTACGAGCGCCGTCCGGCCGCTGGTGCCAATCAGGCAGCCTTCCGCCTTGATTTCGATCCCCCACCATTTGAAATCCGGCATCCTTTCGGGGGTCTGCAGCGGACGCAGCATTTCCTCAGCCTATTCGCGCGTCCTGAGCGGTTCCTCGTCGCGCATATAGTAGGTCACAACAGGATCCCCCCACTCTTTCAAGATGAACTCGGCATCCTCCATCCGCAGCGCCCTGAGGACCAGGCGGACAGTCTCTAGTCTTGGATAAGCTTGGCTGATCGGGTCTGTCATCGCTAATTCCTCCGAAGTGGTTCCTGCCAGGGCTAGCGGTTCCGCGCCGAGTTCCCGGCAATGTTTTTGCCGGATAGGTGCTGCTCGAAATCCTGCCGATTCCCTGCTGCCTTGGCCAGCGTCAGGATCTCTGCGCTCGTTTCGCCGCGCAGGATACGTTGTTGGTGCGTTGCCGCTATCCATTGCAACAATGCCTGATCTCCCGTTTTCCTGTCCGTCGACGGCTTGTCCCCATAGACCCATTGGCGTAGCCGAACCTGTCCTTCCCAGTCTCCCACGATCTCGACACTTCTTGTCTCCTGCTTCCACCACAGGTTGAAACGGCTGAACCCTTTCCGGCCATCTGCCTGGACGGTCTCGAATAGGTGGCGGGCCCAGAGCTGGACCAGGCCGGCCAGTAAGCCCTGGCCGGCCGCCTCCACCTGGCGTGGAGAATCGGGATCAAAGGTATCCTGGTGCCAAATCTCCCACTCAGCTGTGGATGGCAGATCCTCTGCACGCATAGCAGTTCCTCTGTGACGGGGGACGCTACAAGAGTCCCCTCATTGTGTTTCTCGCCGCACGTAGCGCACGACGAGCTCTGCGTTGCGGCGAATCCGTTCCTCGTATTCCGGGCGGATATGTGGATAAAGATGCGTGCCCCCGATGGCCCACAGGTCCCAGTAGACCTCTACGGCGGCGATGAACAGCTCCAGTTGTGCCAACTGCTCCTCTGGCAGGGAACGATGCTCGGCGTATCCCGCCAACAGGGCATCCCGATAGTCGGGAAACGTGGTATCTTGCCAGCAATGCTCCAGGCCTACCGCCAGGTCGAAAACCCAGTAGCCATAGCCGGAATCATCGAAATCGATGGGACGGGCCTCACCGTGCCAAAAGAGCAGGTTGGCGTCCACGCCCAGGTCCCCGTGGATCAGCCCGTACACGTCGGGCCCCTGGCCCCAGGCGTCCATCACTTGCCGCACGCGCTGGGCCACCACCTCAAAGGCGGCGCGCCACGGATCCGGCACTAGCGCCCAGGCCTCGGCGTTAGGCATCCCGCTGCCTACGTCATTTTGGAAGAGACCGTCCCAATCGAATTGCCGCTTGGAGAGGCCGGCCGGCGGCTGCCACTGCGCGCTAAAGTTGTGCATCCGGGCCATCAGCCGGCCCTGGGCCCGAAAGTGCTTGGGCTGGACGTGGTGCATGACCGATCGACCATTTAGCCAGCGGAGAAGCGAGCAGTGGCGGGCCTGGGGCACACCGGGGTGTTCGACCGTAATCAGCAGCCGGCCATCCAGGGCGGGGATCGGTTCCTGCACCGGCAGGCCGGCCTCCCGGCGCATCGCCGCCAGCCAGGCCAGCTCCAGCTCGATCGCCTCCGGCTCCTGATAGCCGGGCTCGTGCACCCGCAGCAGGTACTGGCCGGGCGCAAACAGGTCCGGCGTTTCCACGGCCGGCAGGTCGGACGTATAGACGCGGAACAGGGTGTTCCCCGCCTGCCGGGTGAATTTGAACTGGGCATCGGGCAGGCCATAGGCTTCGAGGGCCCGTTGGGCCAGTTGGCGCATCCTGCGCACACGGCCCAAGTGGGTGAGCTCCTTCCATGGTTTCATCGGCCACTCCTTACCACGCCCGCAGCCACGATTCGTACAACTCATGCGCTGGGCCCATTACCGACCGATACAAGGCATTGGCCGCCACGCTATAGCCGCCGACAAAGGCCCGCGTCGCGCCCATCCGCTGCAGCCGGCGCAGCCCCTCGGTCAGGACCGCCTTGCCCAGCCCACGCCGTTGGTGGGCGGGCACGGTGGCGACCGGTTCGAAATAAGCGCTCCGCGTCACGTCGTCGAACCAGATGGTGCAGAACGAGGCAATCGCCCCATCGGGCGCGACAGCTACCACGTCAAGGTCCCGGCGGTAGAGGGGAGCGGTCTGGATGTTGCGATACCAAGTGGGGTCGTCCCGGTTCTCCACGGCAATCTTGATGTCCCCCTCGTGAAAGCCCAGACCTGAAGCATAGCAGCGCTCCAAGAGCTCCAGCCCATCGCCCAGCGAACGGATGGTGTACCCGGCGGGTGTCGGCACCTCGGGAATGGGGCCATCCAGGTCGCGGCGCCACTGGTGCTCGGGGTCACCCTTTTTGGTGTAGCCGCGTTGGGCCAACATGTCCTGCCGCAGCGTATCTGCGCCTGGCGCCCAAGCGTATAGCCGGTGTGAACCATCCGGCAGGATCCGGGCCAGGCGTTCCTCGGCCACGGTGAGCATCTCTTCCTCCAGCTCGCGGGTACGCAAGCCGGGATGCACGCAGAGATGCGCCTCACCGCGCCCCCCATCGGGCATCAGGAAGGCGACGAGTTGACCATCGGCCTCCCAGAGATAGGCCACGTCTTCCAGGCGCACCTGGGCGCAGTTCATGCAGACGTGCCAGCGCGCATACTCGAGCCGGGCGACGTGCCAACTGCGCTCCAGGCGGTCGTTCAGAATAAAGATCTCGCGCAGGAACGCGCGCATGCGCCAGAAATCATCTTCGGTTTGATAGGGGCGGAATGTGGGTTTCATGATCTCTCCTCTCGTCGATTGCGACCACGCTGTGACGAAAACGGCTCTCCTCACAGTGCAAATGGGTTGTCCGGCTGAAAGATAGCGTCGAAAAAGCCCAGATAGGGAATATCCTCCTCGATGCAGCGGATCTTGTATCGCAGGCCGGCCTGGATTTCCTCGTCGGGCTCGTCCATGTATTGGGCAAAGTGCATCAGTTCCTGCATCTGGACCAACCGCAGGAACAGCGGCAGGCGCGCCAGCCACGCATCGCTCAGGGTATTCTCGCGGGTGTAACCCGCCAGTACGTGCTCCATGTAGCGATCCATGAAATCTCTGCGTTCCTCCAACGGGCGGAACATGGCCCGCCCAATCCCGCCTTCCCAGGCACAGGCGAGGTCGTACATGAACCAAAAGTAGCAGCTATCATCGAAATCAAAGACGGTGATGTCGCCATTGTCGTAATCCACGGTGAAATTTCCATCGTTAAAGTCATTGTGGATCAACCCGTAGGAATCGCTGTCCCTGGGCAAAGCGTGCAGTTCGCCGATCAACTGGTCATATTTTTGCCGGATGATGGGCAGCCTCTCTCCATAAGGAAAACCACTATAGTACTCCCAGGTGAACCACTCCGGCCTTTTGATGGACGCGCTCAAGGGCTGGTAGCTTTTGGCCAGTCGATGCATTTTGCCAAGCACCTGGCCCCAATTCTGAAAATATTCCTGGATGGGAATGCCCTTACGGTAGCGATAGCCGTTGTCGGGTACGCGTATCCCCTTTCCTCGGACGAACGAAACAACGGTGAATGGAATCCCGCCAGCCGGGATGACTTCGAGGAGATTCCCGTTCTCGGAGGGGACCGGTGCCGCCACCCGCACGCCGCCCTGTGACAGGTAGTTGACAAAATGCAGTTCAGCCTGGATGGTCTCCACTGGCCGGTCGGAGCGGTAGGAGATGCGCAGCACCCGCGGCTGGCCCGCGCGCTCATAGTGGTAGACCAGATTGGCACAACCTTCATAGTCGTCGAATTTCCCCAGGCGGCCTTTGTCCGTGCCGAACAACTGGGCAGCGGTTTCCAGGACATGCCGTTCACAAATTTGAGCGATTGCAGTTCTTGCCATCTTTTCCGACATTGCGTTCTCCGATGCAAAAATACCGGTAGGGGGACATTTTTTTCTGCCGGGGTATTTCCCTCAAGGCGTTCTTTGTCGCGTACTCTTGTCGTCCCAGGAACCTACCTGAGCAATTGTGATTATACTACCTGGCGGTTGCACTGTCATGTCCCCGAAGGGCTATTGTTGGGCTATCCCTTCACTTGCAGCCTGTCCCCTGCTCAAGTATAATATTGACAGGCCCGTCGGATGGGGCCTGCCTTGTCCGGCATCGAGACCAAGCGAAAGGAAAGCCACCATGCTGCTGAAGCATTTCTTCCTGGGCAAGATCGCCCACAGTTCGTACCTGCTGGCCGGCAAATCAGGCTGCGCGGTCATCGATCCGCAGCGCGACGTGGACATGTACATCCACCAGGCCCGCGAGTTGGGCGTGACCATCACCCACATCCTGCAGACCCATCTACACGCCGATTTCGTCTCCGGCCACATGGACCTGGCGCAAAGGACCGGCGCCACGATCTATGCGCCACGGGCGGCCGAGTGCCGCTTTGACCACGTCCCGCTGTCCGAAGGTGACATCGTCGAGATCGAGGATATGCGGCTAGAGGTACTAGAGACCCCTGGACATACCCCTGAGCACGTCAGTTACACTGTGACGGACACGTCCCGCGGCGACACGCCCATCGGCGTTTTTGTGGGAGACGTGTTGTTCGTCGGGGACGTAGGCCGGCCGGACCTCTTCCCCGGCCGGGCGACCGAGTTGGCGAAAAAGTTGTACGACAGCCTGCACGGCAAGCTTTTGCAACTGCCGGACTATTGCGAGGTCTATCCCGCTCACGGCGCGGGCTCACTCTGTGGCCGCTCTATGGGCGCCAAGTGGCTGAGCACGATCGGTTACGAGCGCCACTACAACGCCGCTCTCCAGCTTGGCCAGGCCGAATTTGTCCGTTCTCTGACCACGGATATGCCGCCGGCCCCCGACCATTTCAGCCGCTGCAGTGACATCAATCGCCAAGGGCCGGCCCTGCTCGCCGACCTGCCGCCGCTGGAGGAACTACGGCCGGACCACTTTCGCGAGCGCATGCGCGATCCCAACGTCGCGGTGGTGGATGTGCGCAGCTATACCGCCTTTGCCAGCCTGCACATCGCTGGTGCGTGGCACCTGGACCTCAACGGAAACTTTCCAACCTTTGCCGGTTGGGTGCTGCCAACGGACAAAGAACTCCTCGTGGTGGCCGACGATTATGCGGACGCCGTCACCGCCGCCCTCTGGGCTCGACGGGTGGGTGTGGACCGTGTCACCGGCAACCTTTACGGCGGCATGACAGGCTGGGTCACTGCGGGGCGCCGAACGGCCGATATCCATCTGATCTCGGCGCAAGACCTGTACGATCGGATCACGGGCACCACCGAACTTGTCCTGGTCGACGTACGCGCCCCACTCGAGTTTCAGGACAGTCACATCGAGGGCGCAGTGAATATCCCAGCGCCCGATCTGCGGACCCGCTACAAGGAGCTCGACCCTACCAAGCCCACCTTTGTCGTCTGCAGCTCAGGGAACCGCTCCAGTTTGGCGGCCAGTATCCTCCAACAGCACGGCTTCAGCGAGGTGTACAATGTGGCCGGCGGCATGCGCGGTTATAGCGCTGCGGGGCACGCCAGGGAGTGCACCGTCTGCCAGAACCCACACGGTTCGCGATTCTTTGCAACGTATTACCCACCAGAAGCGGACGAGTCTTTATGATCTCGCACGCTCTAGTCCTGGCTTGGTGTCTTGCGGTCCTTGTGGTCACCAATCCTGGTTCCCTGATGCCTCTGTGGTTGTCTGCCCAAGCAGTTACAGCTTCGTAAGCAATCACAAAGTTGAGCAAAAGGAGGAGGTTGTCGTCGTGAACTGGCTGACAGAGATTCGCTGGTCGCCCTATGCTGTCGGTATCGGTATCGGTGTACTGAGCTGGTTCACCTGGCTCATTTCCAGGAAGCCGCTCGGCTGCTCCACTTCTTTCGCCCGGTCCGCGGGCATGATCCTCAAGCTGTTCCGGAGGAAGAAAGTGGAGGAAAATCCCTATTTCCAGGAAGTCAAGCCGGTCATCGACTGGCAGTGGATGCTGGTCCTCGGCATGATCGGGGGCGCGCTGCTCTCCTCCCTGCTGTCCGGAGACTTTCGCTGGCAATGGATTCCCTCCGAATGGGCCGCTGCCTTTGGGACCAATGTCCTGATCCGTCTAGGCGTGGCCCTGCTGGGCGGCGTCCTCCTGGGCTTTGGCGCCCGCTGGGCCGGAGGCTGCACCAGTGGCCACGGGATCAGCGGCACGATGCAGTTAGCCATCTCCAGTTGGATCTCGGCCATTTGCTTCTTTGTCGGCGGTATCGCTATGGCCCAGATTCTCTTTGCGCTCATTGCCTGAGGGGGGAGAAATGAACAAGAAAACACAGCTGGTCTGGGGGTTCCTGTTCGGTATCGTCTTTGGATTCCTGCTGCAAAAGGGCGGCGTCACCCAGTATGACGTGATCGTCAACCAGTTGCGGCTCACGGACTGGACGGTGCTCAAGGTGATGCTCTCCGCGGTGGTCACCGGCATGATCGGCATTCACCTGATGAAGAGCCTGGGCTGGATTCAACTCAAGCCCAAACCGGGCTCCTGGGGCCGGAATGTCATCGGCGGATTGATCTTTGGCCTGGGGTTTGCCCTGCTGGGCTACTGTCCGGGCACCATCGCTGGGGCTATGGGCAACGGTTTCCTGGACGCACTGGTGGGCGGGTTGATTGGGATCATACTGGGGTCCGGTCTTTTTGCCGCAGCCTATCCCCGCCTGAGAAAGGGTCTCCTCAAATGGGGGGATTTTGGCAACCTCACCCTGCCGCGCCTTCTGAAAGTCAACGACTGGGTGGTCATCGTGCCCCTGACGGGTCTGATCATCCTGTTGCTCTACCTGCTCGAACGATTGGGAGGGTAGTGGTGGAGCAATAAAGTTTGGCCTTTTACGCCAAAGGGCAGGTTTTTACCGCGGAGGACGCGGAGGACGCAGAGAAAAGGCAGGCAAGAACTTGCTAGATAGCGAGAAAATACAGAAAATCTCCGCGTTCTCTGCGACCTCTGCGGTTCAATCTTTTCCCCCTGAGCAGTTCCGCCACTCTTATGGAAAAGGCCAAACTTTATCTAACTGCTTCCCAACCGATAACGCGCCGTCCACTGCGCCCGGCGGACCAGGGCCAGCCACGCGAACAAGCGTATCCAGCCCAACTTGGGCTCGTCCTCGTCAAAATACGTCCAATCGTCCAGGAACTTGATCCCCAACGCCCACGCCTCCATCTGCCGGCTGTCCTCCAGTCCAAAGTGGTAGACGACATTCTGGGACATGCCGAACTGGCGGCGGAATTTGCCCCGCCCGAGCCGGCCTTGCATCATGCGGACGATCTTTTGATGGGCGATCTCGGCGATGAGCTCCGCGCCCGGATAGCGC
>Ga0272444_10003211_pt1 | contig 14839 bp, 13 predicted proteins | sample SSMForm13_FD_201033 | JGI IMG/M metagenome (GOLD analysis project Ga0272444, IMG submission 201033) | Marine sediment archaeal communities from Little Sippewissett salt marsh, Falmouth, MA, United States - SSM-Form-13 | ecosystem: Environmental > Aquatic > Marine > Wetlands > Sediment ...
TCGCGGCCAAACGCTGGGACGAGAACGGCGATCATGTGAACGGCGAGGACGAGCGCTGGACCAACAACGGCCTGGCCCTGAACCTGGGCGGCGGGCTGATGGGTTTCCGGACCTATGATTTTCGCGTTATCGTGGACCTGAGATACACCGTGGTGCTGGCCGATCTGGGCGGCCAGGATACGCACCAGGGCATCAGCCTGACCTTCGGCATCACCAGCCCGAGGGGGGGCGATAAGGGATCTCGCGGCTGCTGTATGTTCAATTTCTAAATTCGATCAGGGTACCGGCGGCTTTTCCAGTTGAGTACCCATCAACCATCACCCCTGTCGACTGAGATGATGCCTCGTCGAATTATGATGCCTCTAAGAATCCAAATAGAGAGGCCCCGAACCTGGTTTCGAGGCCTCTTTATTATTCTGTCGGTCTCTGCCGTATTGACCTCCTCCCCGGCGCATGGCAGGGAGGCAGACCCTCAGGCTGATAGCACTTCCAACCGCACCGGGCCGGCTGCCCCCGCCACCCTCCTGACGCGGCCGCTGATCGCCGCCATCTCACTCTATCAGGCTGTTATATCCCCGCAGCAGGGCGAGGTCTGCGCCTTTCAGCCGACCTGTTCCCATTTCGCTCAGCAGGCGCTGCGCACCCATGGTCTTCTCCAGGGCGGGCTGATGACGTCCGACCGGCTGCAGCGATGTCACACCTGCGCCGGCGGTGCCTATCGAAGAATGGCCACTGAGGCGGCGCACGATCCGGTCGATGATCATGTCCTCTGGGGGCCGGCGCGGAGAGACCGACCACTCCCCCACCGCAGCCCCATGCTGGCCGCGCTGCTTTCCTCCGCGCTGCCCGGCTCGGGCAAGGTCTATGCCGGCCGACCGGCCGATGGGCTTTACTCCCTGCTGGTGACGGGGTCATCCGTGCTGGTGGCAGCATCCTACGGCCAGGATGAGAAGTGGACCCGGGCCGGCCTGTTCGGCGCCACCGGTCTGTTCTTTTACCTGGGCAATATCTACGGCTCGGCCGTGGAAGCCAGCCGATACAGCCGGACCGAGAGAGAGGGACTCCCGGAGGATGGGGAGAGCGATGCCGCCATCGCCGAATACCGCCGGGTCCTGTCCCGCTTTCCAGATGACAGCACCGGGTTCGAGGCGCGCTATCACATCGGTTTGGCCTATCTGAACCTTGAACAATGGAGCCTGGCCCGAAGGGAACTGGATCTCGCCGCTCGCGCTGCATCCTCCGACCGGCAAAACCATCGCGCCCGCCTGCGACTGGGTCAGAGCTACCTGAGCGAGGGTTCACCGGATCAGGGAGAGACCGTCCTGAGAGATCTGCTGCGGAATTCACATGATCATGGAGCGGAGCCGGTCACGGCAGCGGCGCACTACTGGCTGGGCGTCAGCACGCTGCGACAGGGACAATGGGTGGAGGCGTCGGGCTGGTTCCGGAACGTATCGCGGCGTTTTCCGGAGGCGAAGACGGCGGCCGGTGCCCGGCAACTGGAGACGGCGGCCCGCCGGGGATACGGTCTGCCCCGCAGATCTCCGGCGCTGGCGACCACCCTCTCCATGGTCCTGCCCGGCAGCGGGCAGATCTACGCCGGCCGTTTTTGGAACGGCCTGCTGTCCATGGCCCTCAACGCGGCCGCCGGCTACCTGACCATCGACGCCTTCCGGGAGGACCGCCGCCTGGATGGGACCCTGCTGGTCACGCTGGTCTGGTCCCGGTTCTACTTCGGCGGTCTGCAGAACGCCGGCCGGTATGCTCGTGAATTCAACCGAGAGCGGGCCGCGGAGCACCTGGAGGTCTATGAGACGCTCATGAGACCGGCCTATGCTGACTGAAGACGGCGACCCGCTGTGAGGCTCGAAACTCGTTTGCCGGTATCCCGTCTTTGACCTGAGTATTCCAATACACAAACACAGGCTGCCATTTAAAAAAAGGGCTCCAATCTTCCGGAGCCCTTCATTTTTTTATCGTCTTTCTTCTACGGACCAACCACGCCTTTACTGTCCCAGCATATAGGTGATCGTCCCGAAAATCCCGAAGTGGTCCGGATCGGCGATGGCGTAACGGCCCTCGATGCCGCCCTTCAGGTTGGGAGACAGTTCCATCTCCACTCCGCCCACGGCGTGAAAACCGATATCGTTGGAGGTATCATCACAGGTCTCGCTGACATTTTCCCCAAGCAGGTAATCATAATAATCGCAGGTCGATTCCCACTTGAACATGTGCAAGGCCAATCCTCCTCCAACGAAGGGCGCCACGGTGCCCTGGGTGGGAATCATGTACTTGGCCGTGGCCCCGATCATGAGGTCGCTCCAGGTCCACTCGGCGGTCTCGCCCATGATACCCCAGTCATAGGTCTTCGACCAGTAATCCACGCTGCCCTCCAGGCGCAGGGCGGGAATGATGGTGCCCAGATTGGCCATCACACCCACGCCGAAGGTGCCGTCGATGGGATCCTCGGGCTTGACGTATCCCACACGGCCGCCGATGCCCATGAAGCCGATACCGGCCGAGGCGGCGCTGGCGAACAGGACCGCGGCCAGAACCGAAATGAAAGCGACGAAGATCAGTTTCTTCACCTTTCACCTCCTGAATATGGCCCATATGGTTGGGTCGAAAGCATCAATGGTCATTTTCCGGACTTTCCTGTTCTCTCACCTCCCTCCGGCAACAGAGTGAAAGATCGGATCTCAGGGGAGTTTAAAGGTCGCGCCGGCATACAAAGAGGTTGACCTGGTCGAGCCGCCCTCGGTGAAGATGACCCCGTAACGTCCCTCGGCGAAGAACTCTATAGGAAAGAGGGGCAGGCTGAGCAGCACGCCACCCAGAGCATGGGCTCCCGTTTTCGACGCTGAGTAGTCATCGTCCAGTGGAATGGGATACTGGATGCCGGGAATATCGATGGTCGAGGTCATCCGGTGCATGCCCAGGCCGGCCCCGAGGTAAGGCTTGATCGGGCTCAGCGGCGGAGAGATGTGATATTTGGCCGAGGCCCGCAGGGACACGATGCGAAAGGTGACCTCGCCGCTGAGATCTTGGACCTGGGGAATGGAGATCCCAATATCGTATTTCTTCTGGGCATACTCCGCACTGGCCTCCAGATCGATGATCGGCAAGGTCCCGATCTTGAGATGTCCTCCGAACATGGTCATGGTATCGAAGGATTCTCCGGTGTTGGGATCCTCTAACTTGGTCGTCCCGGCGCGAACCCCGATACCCAGGCCGGTCAGGGCTTCGGATGAACCAAGGCTGAAGAGCAGAAGACCCATCATGACCGCTAGCACACCTTTTTTTACGTTCATACCGATATCCTCTCTATTGGTATCCGATGAGCTGATGTAACTCACCGTCCGGCTGACGGTCGAGCTTCACCAGGATGGGAATGGTTCACTCGATGGAGTCGATGGGCATAAATAACGCTGAAATATGCGAATTGTCAACATTTTTTTGATTCCAGTGACCATCCGGCCATCTTTTCCATCTCCCCTATGCCATACCATCCGCTCTTGATCCCGGCCACCCGATTGGCGAATCGGCTGGATTCCCGGAGATCTCTCGAATAGGCGTGCCGGGCCACGAAGGCGGCCAGGAACACATCGCCACAGCCGGTGGTATCCACGATCCGTCCCGGTCGATTCGGAGAAAACCGTTCGACGCAGAGGCCTCCCCCCGAATCGGTGGCCAGCAGCGATCCCCGGGCGTCCAGCGTGACCAGCAGCGCGGAAGGACCGGCATCCAGCACGGCCCGACCGAAGCGCCGCATATCGGCATCCTCATCCAGCCGACTGCCGGAAAGAGAGCGGGCCTCCGCTTTGTTCATCTGGACCACATCCGTCTGGGCCAACCACCTGGGCCACTGCGGCAGAGGCCGGGGATATCGGTGGCCCCGCCGATCGATCCCCAGGGTCAGGCTGTGGATGTCGGTATAGATGGTCGCACCGGTGCCGGCCCGAAGCCGGGAGAAGGTTTCCAGAGACAGATCCTGTCCGGAGATGAAGTTGACCAGAAACACATCGGCGTCCAGGAAGGGAATCAGTTGATCGTAGCTCACGGCCGGCAGCCCGCCCAACTGGATCTCCTCCCGTTCACTGTTGGAAAGATACCGCAGATACACGTGGTTATTCTTCTCCTCGACCACGTTGATGCCTTCCTGGGATATGGCCGCAAAGCGGGATAGCAGCGCTCGAATGGGGCCTTCGATGTCCCGGCCAAGGTTGAGAACCGGCAGGATGGTCGCTCCCGACGGCGTCAGCTGCGCCAGCGTCAGAATGCTGTACAGCAGTCCTCCATAGCTGTGCTTGACCTGTCCGTCGGGCAGCTCGATGGTATCCTGGTTAATGGTCCCGATGACGGCGATCCTCATGCCGGCCTCTTTTCGGCTGAGCGGAGAATGGACCGAACCGCCTCCAGGACGGTCTCCGGCGTGATGTCCCGCATGCAGGCGAAGGTTCGCCGGGGACACCTGTTCCCGCCATGTATGCCGCAGGGGCGGCAGTCCACATCGGCTCCCAGGACGATGTGGTCATCGCCATAAGGAGCAAACCCGAATTCCGGAACGGTCGGGCCGAAGATGGCCACCACCGGGCATCGAGCGGCCGCCGCCAGATGGGCCGCGGCGCTGTCGTTGGAGATAACCAGCCGGCAGCGCTCCATCAGGGCCGCCGCGGAGAGCACCGAAAGTTCTCCGGCGGCCACGGGAATTCCCTCGCCGGCCATCCGGACAATTCGCCGGCACAAGCGGCGATCCTCCGCTCCACCGAACAGCACCACGGATCGCCCCTCTCCTTCGCGTAACCGACCGATGACGCTGGCGTAACCCTCTGGAAGCCAGCGCTTGGTGGGCCAGACCGAGCCCGGCGCCACTCCGATGATGTCACTTTGCGGGGTGATCCCGTGCCGGTCAAGAAAAGCCTGCGCCTGCCGGCGATGATGCTCTCCAGGATAGACCCGCGGTGGACCGGCCCCGGTGTCGACGCCCATGGCTTTGAGCAGATCCAGATTCCGCTGTGTCTCGGGAAGCGTCCCGTCGCGTGGCACCGTATCGGTGAACAGAAAGGAGCCTGTGCTGGAGTCAAATCCGATCCTTCGCGGGATACCGGCTAAAACCGCCAGCAGGGCGCTGCGGAAGGAGCGGTGCGGCACCAGGGCCAGATCGAAACGCTCCCGGCGCAGCCGGTGGGCCGTCCTGAACAACCCGCTGATCCCCCGATCCCGGCCGCGTTTGTCATACACCAGAGAATCGGCAACGGCAGGGTGATGGAGCAAGATCTCGGCCGTGGAGGGGATCGTCAATGATGTGATTCGACTGTCGGGATAGGCTTCATAAAGTTCCTGAATAAGGGGCAGTGTGAGGATGACGTCGCCCAGGAAAGCCGTCTGGATGACCAGGATGTTTCGCGGCCGGGGCTCCGGCATGTCACTGTGGGCTGTCACCATGATCTCCTGAAGATCCGCTGATCGATGAATGTCCGGGCGACGAACGCTTGGCTGACGAACGCTTGACCGACGAACGGCCGGGCGACGGCACTGAGATAACATCTTCCGCGGGCGGCCGGGTCTTCCAGCGGCGATGGGGCCAGAACCACTGGTGGGGATGGGCTCGAATGTGGCTTTCCAAATTTCGGGTGTAGGTTTCCAGGATCCGGCGGAGGTTCTCCCGGGAATCGCCGCCCTGCGGCACTTTCAGGGGCGGCTCGATAACCAGGCGGTGGCGGCCGTCCGGCTGCCGAACGACGAAGCCCATCAAAATGGGAGCGCCGGTGCGAAGGGCAATCCGGGCCACTCCCGGTGCGGTGGATGCCGGGCGTCCCATGAAGGGGATGAAGATGCCATCCCGCCCGCCATCCTGATCGGCCAGCATGGCCAGCAGGCGGTTTTCCCGCAGCGACCGCAGCATAGCCCGGGGCGTCCCGCTGGAGCGGATGATGTCCGCTCCCACCCAGCTGCGATGGCGGTTCATGAGGTCGTCGAACAGCGGGTTCTTCTGCGATCGAACGAACAGATCGACGGCAAAGCCGTTCAGGGCAAAGGCCGGGCCCAGCAATTCCCAGGCGCCGAAATGCCCGCTCAGCAGGATGGCGCCGTGTCCGGCTCCAAGCGCCTGGCGGAGGTTATCCAGACCCTGGATCTCGACCAATCCGGCCAGGCGGTCCCGGTTCAGCCTGGGAAAATGGCAGAACTCCACTAAACCTTTTCCCAGGTTACGATAGCACCGGGCTCCGAGCCTGATCAGTTCTCTTCGGCCCGCCAGCTCCGGAAAGGCCCCCCGCAGGTTTTCCAGGGTCACCCTCCGGCGCATGCGCACGATGCTGAAAGCCATCTGCCCCAGAGCGGCGCCGCACCACCGCCCCAGACTCAGGGGGATCCGCCGCATCAGCCCGGAGAGCATCAGCGCCGGCCAGTACTCCAGTCGATACCTGAGAGGATGGTTCATGGGCCGGTCCACCTTCCGGGAGCATCTTGCGGAAACGGTTCCTCATCTAGGCCATGCTCCACCAGCTCCCACTGCTTCAGCGTTCGGCGGGCACGGTGGCGCTTCAGGAAAAAGACCACCACCAACAGGCTCAGCATGAAGCTCCACAGCACGATTGGATCGCTGATGATGGACATCCAGTTGAACCGCCGAACGACCTCATTGTGCCACTGCTGGAGGAATTCCCGATAGGTCACCCCCAGACCAATGCCCATGGCCAGGTCCATATCACCGGAGCTGGCCAGCTCCCCCACCAGCCTCTGCAGAGCGTCTTCTCCGAACCGCTCCACGATGAAGGCCACCGCCAGGAAGCTCTCCGCGTAGGCCAGATTGGCCCGGGGCTGGCCGAATGTGTTGACCCGGGAGATCTCGTCCAGAGGGATGAGCGAGTGAAACAGCAGGGCTCTGGCCACCAGCACGCTTTGACCCATCTTCCACTCATGGGAGATATACATGGCCAGTCCCTCGTCCAGCCACCGGGGCGCCCGGGCCGTTCCCAGGGCCCGGCCCAGAACGATGTGAGACAGCTCATGGGCCAGGATCTGGCGCAGGTTCTGGCGGTTCCCATCGCCGCCGGAGGCGATCAGGACGATGCGATTGCGGGCCGGAACGGCGGCGCCAATGCCCCATTCCGGAATGGCGCCCGAGGTGAGCCGCTCGAACTCAGCCCTGTCCCCGGCCAGGTACAGGTGTATCTTTTCCCGGGGCCGATAACCGATCATGTCGGTGACGCGTTCATATTCCCGCTCCACCACGGTGAGAAGATTTCCGGCCGCCCGGGCATTTTCCGATCGGAAGAACAAGATGAAGTGATCGGAGCTTTCGGCGAGACCGGTCCAGGATCGATCCTCCGCCCGGGAACCGGCGGACAACAGAATCAAGAGAAATATCAGCACGGCCCAGCAGCGGCTCATGTCAACGGCTCCCTTTGGTCGGCCGCGGAGGATTCCGGCAGCAGCTCAACAACGTCTTCACGATCGGGCCGGCGGATGATACCCCCGCCCAGGACCTCCTCCCGGCCGTAAAAAACGGCCGATTGACCGGGGGTGATGGCCCGCTGGGGATGGTCGAACTCGATGTGCACATCGCCCTCCGGCATCGGGATCAGCCGAGCCGGGGCGGCCGCATGGTTGTAGCGAATTTGGACGAAACAGGCCAGCGGTTCGAGCGGCGGCCGGATCGATAGCCAGTTGAGCCGGTGCGCCCACAGATGCCGATTGAGCAAATCGCGCTCCGAACCCACCACCAGGCGATTATGGCGCCGGTCAATATCGACGACATAGACCGGCCAGCCGAGGGCCAGACCCAGACCACGGCGTTGCCCTACTGTATAGAACGGCAATCCTCGATGCTGCCCCAGAAGGTTGCCCTCATGGTCCACGATGGGACCCGGAGACCAGGGATAGGACTCCGCGCCACCGGTCCGGCCGGCGGAAGAAGGCGCGCAATGACTCTCGATGAACATGCCGTAGTCGTCCTCGGAAACAAAGCAGATCTCCTGGCTGTCCTGCTTATCGGCCACCCCGAGATCCCACCGGCCGGCCAGGCTCCGGGTCTCCTTCTTGGTCAGGCCGCCCAGCGGCAGAATGGTGGCGGCCAGATCGGCCTGCGTCAGTCCCCATAGCGCATAGGACTGATCCTTGGCTCGATCCAGGCCCCGCGACAGCACAAAACGTCCCCCGCGGGCATCTTCATGTATCCGCGCATAATGTCCCGTGGCCAGCGCTCGGGCGCCCAGAGCCCGGGCTCTGGGAAGGAGGCCGCGCCATTTGATCTGGGCATTGCAGATGACGCATGGATTGGGGGTTCGTCCCTGAAGATATTCATGAATGAAAGCCCGAACGACTCTTTCGCCGAAAACAGCTCGCAGATCCACGAGATGATGCCGGATCCCCCATTGTTGACAGACCGCCCGGGCATCATCGATGGCCCGAGACGAACTGCAGCGGGGCTTGTTGCCTTCATCGTTTTCCCACAGCTGCATGGTCAGACCGATGACATCATAGCCCTCTTGCTTCAACAGCACCGCGGCCAGGGAACTGTCCACGCCGCCGCTCATGGCCACGGCTACCGGGCCGGGAGGAGAAATATGTGTTTGGAAGATCACTTCGGGGAAACCTGCGTCTCTGCTTCGGGCCGGAAAACGAAACGGGAGGACGGCGAACCCGCCCTCCCTGTAAGAAGAAGGACCTCATTGAAGATATCAACTTTCAAATCGTAAATTTCAAATTGGTCCCACCCTGCTTGATCATACTCACAACTTCTCAGATTTCGATACGCAAAAGTTCGGTCTCAAACTTCTTGACGCCCCCTTCGTCGAACAGCTCGGTCTTCAGAGGCAAAGGCACGGAGGGATCGACCACATAACGCCCCTGGACGCTGCCTCCATCCTGATTGAGCAGTTCACAGACGAAGCCCTCTCGCCCGGCCACCGTCTCGGTCCCGGTCACCTGGACAACGCCGGCGCCGAAGAAACTCATCTTGTTGCCCACATGGAGATCCAGACCGCCGAAAAAGGCAGCGTACATGGGATTGATAAAAGCCATGGTCAGGCCGAAAGCTCCGGCGGCCCACCAACCGCCCAGGATCTCCGATCCCAGCTCCTCCTGGTTGGCCAGCCAGGTGGTCTGTACGGAGATATCCAGCTGGCCGTCCTCTCTGAGATCGATGATCAAAGTATAATGGCTGACCTTCCCGGTCTCTTCCTCGGTCTCTTCCTCGAAATTGGTGATCTTGTACTCGTACTCCTGGTCCTTGGGCTCAAACTGGTAGGGCTCCCACATGATGGCGGAACTTAAACCATAACTAAAGATAAGCGCGGCAACCAGCGCCATCGCAATAAGTAGCTTATGCCTTAACATGACTTCCTCCTGATCACGGCCACACGCAAACGACTGAAAAGCGGGACTGCTTTCTGCGACGGTCCGGTTCACCTCCTTGAAATCGGGATTCGGAAAAAGTGAAAAAACAGAAATGGGCCAAGACCGGCACTCACGTTTTACCATCACCCTTCGATAACCCGACCGGCGACATGGACCGCAGGCGTTCGACGACATCCGGCAGAACCTCCAGAACGAAATCGATCTCCTGCTGAGTGTTGTCCCTTCCAAGGGTGAACCGGGCAGAACCGTGAGCGATCTCGACGGGTATATCCATGGCCTTGAGGACGTGCGACGGTTCCAGAGACCCGGATGAGCAGGCCGAACCGGTCGAAGCGGCGATGCCCTTGAGGTCCAGACCGAGAATGAGGGCCTCGCCCTCCAGAGCTTCGAAACAGACGCTCAGGGATCCGGGCAGCCTCTGGGTGGGATGGCCGTTGATGCGCACCGCCTCGATCTTCTCCTGGATGCCCCGCTGCAATGCGTCCCGCAGCCGGGCTTCTCTGCCGGCGGTCTCCTCCATCTCCGACATACAGATCTCCAGCGCCGCGGCCAGGCCGACGATGCCGGGGACATTCTCCGTTCCGGCCCGCTTCCAGTTCTCGTGGTGACCTCCGTGGACCAGCGGATGGATCTTCTTCCCCCGACGAATGTACAACGCACCCACACCCTTGGGACCATAGAACTTATGGCCGGAGATGGCCAGCAGATCGACCTGCAGATCTTCGACATCGACCGCTATCTTTCCCACCGACTGGACGGCATCGGTATGAAAGGCGATGCCTCGCTCCCGGGCCAGAGCCCCCATCCGGGCGATGGACTGAATGGTACCGACCTCGTTATTGGCGTGCATGATGGAGATCAGAATGGTCCGGTCGGTGATGGCTTGCTCAAGCGCATCTTCCGGAACCATCCCGTACCGGTCGACCGGCAAATAGCTGACCTTAAAGCCATCCTTTTCAAGATAGCGACAGGTGTTGAGAACCGCCTCGTGCTCGATCCGGGAGGTGATGATGTGATCACCCCTGTCGCGGAGAGCGTAGGCGGTGCCCTTGATGGCCAGATTATCTCCTTCGGTGCCTCCGCTGGTAAAATAGATATCGTCCGGTCGGGCATTGAGAGCACCCGCCACCTTTTCCCGCGCCTGATCGATGGCCAGCCGGGCGTTTCGGCCGAGCCGGTGAAGACTGGAAGCATTGCCGTATTCTCCCTGATAATACGGCAGCATGGCCTCCAGTACCCGGGGATGGACCGGAGTCGTGGCGCTGTGATCCAGATAAACCGTTCTCATAGAAGCTCCTCCTGTCTTCTCCGGATAGGTCCAACATCCTCATTGAGATAGCGCATAAAGAACATAGGGATAGCTCCTGACACTGTCAACCCATTTCTGATCGAACTTTTCGGATTCTCTTCAGGATAGATTCGGCGGCGGCGGCGATATCGTCGGCGCCTGCCACCGCGCCGATCACGGCCACGCCGTCGGCCCCGGCCCGGATGACGGTCTCGACGTTGCCGGCCGTAATGCCGCCTATGGCCAGGATGGGGATGCGGATCGACGGCCGGAGCTGACGCAATCGCTCCGCCCCAACATGAATGGCATGGTCCTTGGACCCGGTGGGAAACATGGCTCCCAGGCCCAGATAGTCCGCGCCCCCCTGCTGAGCCAAACGCACTCCATCAGCCGTCCGGGCCGAGGCGCCCAGTATCATACCCGGGCCGATCAATTTTCTCGCCGCCGTCCAGGGCAGATCCTTTTCCCCCAGATGCACCCCGTCGGCCGCGACGGCCAGGGCCACATCCACGCGGTCGTCGATGGTCAACAGCACACCGGCCTTGCGGGTCAGCGCCCGCAGCCTGACGGCCACATGATAGAAGTCCCCGTCGGCCATCTCCTTGTCCCGGAACTGGACCATCCGCACGCCACCCCGAATGGCGGCCGAGACGACCTCCTCAAAACCGCGTCCCCGGGACAGCGAACGGTCGGTGATGACACACAGCCGCACATCGTGAAGGCGCGACCGGAGATCTGGATCAGCAGTGATCATGGTATCAAAGGCCGTTTAAAGGTGTCCGGAGTTCGGTATCCAGTATCCGGAGGAAGGCCTTCGGGGAGTGGCTCACCAACCGGCCAGCGTTTTGTTGACGATATCCTGGGCCAGCTTGGCGATGGCTCGTTCCCGGCCGGTCTCGATATCTTCGGGGGGATCGATCGAGACATCGTAGGTCCCCCATCCCTCCATCCGTTTCTCCTCCCATAGGACCCTGCGGTTGCTGACGTCCTGATAGGAGACATCTACATAGATCCGGACGATGTATTCCTGAACATTTTCGGACCGGTCGTAGGTATAGGCCTGCTCCTTGTAATCAACCACCGTGCCCTCGATGATCGAATCGGCCGACTCCCGGCCAAGGACCCGAAGGCGACCGTCGGTCACCAGAGCCTCGGTGACAGCGTCGGTGAGATTCTCCCTGATGCCGATCTCGGCCGTCTGATTCCCGAAGATGGGAACGGCCACCGTCCGGATATGCGCCGGCAGGCCGCTGCCCGAAAAGGAATAGATCCCACAGCAGGCGAAAACACCAAACACGATCACGGGGAGCAGTCGAAGCTCTTTTTTCAGAGACATGGTCTCACCCTAATGAAGTACCTGACCATCCCGATAGACCACCCGGCCGGACTTGATGACCGTGTCTACCAGATTGACTCCAAAGTGATACGGCAATATTTTATAATTACTCATATTCCAGATGACCAGGTCGGCCCGTTTGCCCTTTTCCAGGCTGCCCACCATCCTGCCCCGGTCTATCGCCCAGGCGGCATTGATGGTGGCGGCGCAGATGGCCTCCGATGGCAGCAGATTCATCTTCAGACAGGCCAGGGTCAGGATCATGGGCATCGACTCGGTCATACAGCTGCCCGGATTCAGGTCGGTGGCCAGGGCCACCGGAAGGCCGGCCGCGATCATCTCCCGGGCCGGGGCATAGCGTTCACTTCCCAGGAAAAAGGCGGTCCCGGGCAGCAACACGGGGATGACGTTCGCTGTCGCCATGGCGGCGATCCCATCGGCATCGGTGTAAACCAGATGATCGGCCGAGACGGCCTGTAACTCCGCGGCCAGTTGAGAACCGCCGCTGGCGGCCAATTCGTCGGCATGCAGCTTCAGCTTGAGACCGGCCTCTCTGGCCCTGGTGAGGATCCGGCGCGATTCGGGCACATCGAAGACATCCTGTTCACAGAAAATATCGCAGAACTCGGCCAGACCGGCCGCGGCGATTCGAGGGATCATCTCCTCCATCAGCAGCCGGATATACTCCTCCCGATCCTGACGGTGCTCATCGGGAATCTCGTGGGCGCCCAAAAACGTGGCTACCAGGTCCAGCGGGTGCTCGTCGTTAAGCTGGGCGATGATCTCCAGAGATTTCAACTCGTTTGTCATGTCAAGCCCGTATCCGCTTTTTGCTTCAATAGTTGTTGTTCCGTGTGAGAGCAGGCGGTCGAGACGGGGAAAGGTTTCCTGGCGCAGTTGTTCCGCCGTCGCCTGGCGCAGCTGTCGCACGCTGGAGCGTATTCCACCGCCGGCCGCGGCAATCTCGGCGTAAGAGGCCCCCTTGAGGCGCAGCTCGAACTCCTCCTCGCGGGTGCCGGCGAAGACCGGATGGGTGTGGGGATCGACAAACCCCGGCATGACCACCTGGCCGTGGGCATCGATGACGTCCGTCCGCTCGCCGATGGAGACCTGACGGCAGACCTCCGGATCGGTCCCCAGGGCCACGATGTGGTCGCCCCGGATGGCCACCGAGCCATCGCCGACCAGGCCCAGGTCGGCCATATCAGAGCCCCTCCGAGGACCCTCTTCCTCACCCTGTAAGGTCAATAATTGTTCGGCATTTCTGACAATCAGATCGACTTCTTGTTGAGGCATACTGCTCTCCTGCAGCAGAGACGATGCGCCAATGAGAATTATGATCTTTCATTCCTTCATCGGCATCCGAATGCCCTTCTGCCTGACCGTCTCGATGGCCTGATCATATCCGGCGTCGGCGTGGCGAGCCACACCGATGCCGGGATCATTGGTCAGCACCCGCTCCAGCCGGACGGCCATCTCCTCGGTGCCGTCGGCCACGGTGACCATCCCGGCGTGGATGGACAGACCCATGCCCACCCCGCCGCCGTGGTGCACCGAGACCCAGGAGGCCCCGGAGACGGCGTTGAGCAGGCCGTTGAGGATGGGCCAGTCGGCGATGGCGTCGGAGCCGTCCTTCATTCCCTCCGTCTCCCGGTAGGGCGAGGCCACTGAGCCGCAGTCCAGGTGATCACGGCCGATGACGATGGGCGCCTTGAGCTCCCCCCGGGCGACCATTTCGTTAATCAGCCGACCGAAGTGGGCCCGCTCGCCGTAGCCCAGCCAGCAGATCCGGCAGGGCAGTCCCTGGAACCGAACCTTCTCCTGAGCCAGGCGGATCCACCGGCACAGGGCCTCATCCTGAGGAAATTCGCGCAGCACCACCTGGTCCGTCTTGAGAATATCCTCCGGGTCGCCGGATAAGGCCGCCCAGCGGAAGGGACCCTTGCCGTGGCAGAACATCGGCCGGATGAAGGCGGGAACGAAGCCGGGAAAATCGAAGGCGTTCTCCACCCCGGCTTTCTGCGCCTGGCCGCGGATGTTATTGCCGTAATCGAAGGTCACCGCGCCGGCCCTCTGCATGGCCAGCATGGCCTCGACATGAGCGGCGATGGACTCATAGGATCGTTTGATATATCCCTCGGGGTCGCGCCGCCGAAGCTCTATGGCCTGCTCGAAGGTCATCCGGCCGGGCACGTACCCGTTGAGGACGTCATGGGCCGAGGTCTGATCGGTGAGCACGTCGGGAGTGATGCCCCGCTCAACCAGCTGAGGATGGATCTCCGAGGCGTTGCCTACCAGCCCGACCGAGAGAGGTTGCTCCTCGGCGAGGGCCTTCTCGACCAGCCGGAGGGCCTCATCCAGATCCTCCACCATGGTGTCGCAGTAGCCAGTGTCCAGGCGCCGCTGGATCCGGGCGCGGTCCACCTCCACATCCAGGCAAACGCCCTCGTTCATGGTCACAGCCAGGGGCTGGGCGCCGCTCATCCCGCCCATACCGGCGGTCAGCACCAGCCGGCCCTTTAACGTCCCTCCGAAGTTCTGCCGGGCGCACTCGGCCAGGGTCTCATAAGTGCCCTGCAGGATGCCCTGGGTGCCGATGTAGATCCAACTCCCCGCTGTCATCTGGCCGTACATGATCAGGCCGCGGTCCTCCAGGTCCCAGAAATGCTCCCAGGTGGCCCACTTGGGCACCAGCAGGCTGTTGGCGATGAGCACCCGGGGGGCATGGGGATGGGTCCGGAAGACGGCCACCGGCTTGCCCGATTGGACCAGCAGGGTCTCGTCGTTCTCGAGCCCTCTGAGAGTTTTCACGATGGCATGATAGCAGTCCCAGTTGCGGGCCGCCTTGCCGG
>Ga0272444_10003213_pt1 | contig 14834 bp, 18 predicted proteins | sample SSMForm13_FD_201033 | JGI IMG/M metagenome (GOLD analysis project Ga0272444, IMG submission 201033) | Marine sediment archaeal communities from Little Sippewissett salt marsh, Falmouth, MA, United States - SSM-Form-13 | ecosystem: Environmental > Aquatic > Marine > Wetlands > Sediment ...
CCGCTGGCATCGCCGCCATCACCGCCATTACCGGGACCACCGGAGATACTGGGGGCCCCATGGACCTCACCATCACCACCATCATCATCACCATCACCACGGGCATCCCTAGTCCCCGCCCGGAGGTACTCACACCTCCTGATTCCCCTCCCAATGCCCCGTTTGCCTGACCGGCAGACGGGGCTTTTTCCGTATAATAATTTAGGGTCTTGGCGATGAAACGATCCCGGAGAGGAAATGAGCACTTGCTTTTTAGAATTGGACCCTATTGGGTCTCCGGCGATAATTGGCCAGGAAAAAAGGGGCTATGGCTTTTTGCCATAACCCCTTGGATTTCCTGGTGGGCGTGGGAGGGATCGAACCCCCGACCAATTGATTAAGAGTCAACTGCTCTACCAGCTGAGCTACACGCCCTTCAAACAACCCTTGATTTTTCATGGCGCGCCCGGCAGGATTCGAACCTGCGGCCTACGGGTTCGAAGCCCGGCGCTCTGTCCAGCTGAGCTACGGGCGCCCATTGATTCGAGGTTTTTTTCCTAGCAGGGATTCCAGACCTTGTCAATGCCCTTTGTGGCTGAAAAGTCTGTTTTTCGAAAAATTCCCTTGACAGGTCGGCATCATTTTCTTAAAAGTTTAGATTTCGAGTTTACAGACAAGGTTACCGATATGAAGACATTTGTGGCCAAGGAACAAGACGTCGACAAGAAGTGGTACCTGGTGGATGCGGAGCAAAAGATCCTGGGCCGCCTGGCCTCGCAGATCGCCTTCCGCCTTCGCGGGAAGCACAAGCCCATCTTTACGCCCCACGCGGATACCGGGGATTTCATTGTGGTGGTCAACGCGGACAAGGTGGCCATGACCGGTGCGAAATGGGATCAGAAGTTCTACTACCGGCACAGCGGCTACCAGGGGGGCCTGACAAAGACATCCGCACGCAAGATGCTGGAAACCAAGCCCGAGGAAATCGTGCGCCTGGCGGTCCGGCGCATGCTGCCCAAGAACAGCCTGGGGCGGCGCCAGCTCAAGAAACTGAAAATCTATGCCGGACCGGACCACCCTCATCAGGCCCAAAAACCGGAAAAACTGGAGATCTAAATGGCAGAACAGGCATACCACGCAGTAGGAAAACGAAAAACCGCGGTCGCCCGGATCTGGCTGCGGCCCGGCCAGGGTCTGATCACGGTGAACAAGAAGCCCCTGGAGGAGTACTTCTCCCGGGAGGCGGACCGCCTCTTGGTCAAGCAGCCCCTGGAACTGACCGACCAGATCGGCAAGTACGACATCAATGTGAACGTCCGGGGCAGCGGTCATTCCGGCCAGGCCGGGGCCATCCGTCACGGGATCACCCGTGCCCTCGTGGATGTGAACCCCGATCTGAGGATCCCCCTTAAAAAAGCCTCACTCCTCACGCGGGATCCCCGCATGAAGGAAAGAAAGAAATACGGACAGCCCGGCGCCAGGGCCCGGTACCAGTACTCCAAACGCTGATCTTTCCCCTCAACGGGACCCGGGCCAGGAATGCGCTTTTTCCGGGGGAGCCGGCCTCGAGCCGTGCTCCCCTTTTTTTCGGCCGTCGCCTGTACCGAAAAACCGTTCTTCACAACAGCCCGGCTCACTGCACACCATGTCGGACGAACGAACCATCAAGCTCACACTGGCCTATGACGGCAGCCGCTTTCACGGCTGGCAGCGTCAGAAGAACGGCCTCACCATTCAGGAAATCCTGGAAGAAAAGATCGCCATCATGACCCAGGAGCCAACCTGCGTGTTGGGCTCCGGCAGGACGGACGCCGGGGTGCACGCCAGGGCCCAGGTGTGCCATTTCCGGACGCACTCGACCATTCCCTGCGACGGTTTTGAAAAGGGCCTCAACAGCCTCCTGCCGGAAGACATTCGGGTACGGCGCGCCGAGGTCGTGCCGGCGGCATTTCACGCCCGGTACAGTGCAACGAGCAAGGTGTACGCGTACCAGATACTGCACCAGCCCGAGGCTGACGTGTTCCTCAGAAACACCACCTGGCACGTGCCCGGCCCGCTCGATCTGGAGGCCATGCGCCGGTGCCTGGCCCAAATCGAGGGCGAGCACGACTTTTCCTCGTTCCGCTCCACAGGAAGCACCAACCGCAACCCGGTTCGGCAGGTGCTCCACGCGGGTCTCCACGGACCGGACCGTGGGATCCTGATCCTCACGCTCGAGGCGAACGGGTTCCTGCGGCACATGGTGCGAAACATCGTGGGGACGCTCGTGGACGTGGGCAGGGGAAGGATTCCGGAGGAGGCGTTCCCGGGCATCCTGGGGGCCCGGGACCGGCAGAAGGCGGGGGTCAAGGCCCCGCCCGGCGGGCTGTTTCTCATGGCCGTTCGTTACGGCGGCGATGGGGAATCCGGGGAGGTCCTTCAGGACGAAGCGCCGGGCTCCTCGCCTTCTCCGGCGTCCTCCAGGTCCACCCGCACGAGGGTATCGCGGACCGTCTCGTGAACCTGTGTAAAGGCCTCGTCAAAGGAATTGATCGAGAGTCGCCCCACCTCGATGAACTTGATGATAATCTCCTTGGTCACCTTCAGTGCCAGCTCGTCTTCCTTTTTCACCATGGGTTCACCCCTCCTGAAAAAACCCCCGCTGAAAGGAAGAAGGCGCGTGAACGGTTCAGCGGGGGTCTTCGTTGTGATAAGAAGAACCTGAGAAAGCCCTCCCTACACACAAGGAAATCTAGCAGATCCTCGGGAACAAATCAATCCGCCGGATTCGGCAGGGCCCGGGCTTACGCCCACACCCCGGGAACGGCCGCGCCGCAATGCGGGCACTGACCGTCCTGAATCCGGTTGTTCTGGACAGCGAATCCGAACCGGTCGATCAGGGGCTGGCCACACGCGTGGCACAGGGTGTTCTCTCCGTCGTCCCCCGGCAGGTTTCCGCTGTACACATACTGGAGGCCCGCTTCGAGCCCGATCTCCCGAGCCTGATGGATGGTCCCGGTAGGGGTCGGGCCGATATCCGTGAGGCGGTAGGTCGGGTGAAACCGGCTGATGTGCCATGGAATCCCCGGGTCCACACCGGCGATAAACCCTGCGATGTCCCGAAGCTCTCCGGGATCGTCGTTCAGCCCGGGGATGAGCAGTGTGGTGACCTCGAGCCACACGCCCAAGTCCTTCATGGTCTCGATGGTTCTCAGCACCGGCTCCAGCCGGGCACCGCACTGTTCCTTGTAGAAACGGTCCGTGAAGGCCTTGAGATCCACATTGGCGGCGTGAAGGTCCGGGTATATGGTCTCCAGGCACTCTCTGGTCATGTAGCCGTTGGACACGAATACGTTCCGGATCCCCCGACGCACGGCCAGACGGGCCGTGTCCAGGGCCAGCTCGAAGTAGATCGTGGGCTCTGTATACGTGTAGGCGATGGTGGCTGCCTGGCTCGCCGCGGCCTCGGCTACCAGGGCCTCCGGAAGGAAATCCTGACCCCAGATCCGGTTTTGGTCCGCCGGCATCTGGGAGATGTCGGCGTTCTGGCAGAAGGTGCAACGGAAATTGCAGCCCACCGTGGCCACGGAGTAGGAACGGCTGCCCGGGAGGAAGTGGAACAGGGGCTTTTTCTCGATGGGATCTACGTTGCGGGCCACGACCTTGCCGTAAACCAGGCTCATCAGGGTCCCGCCGTGATTCTCCCGGACCCCGCAGATGCCCTTGCCCCCGTCCTTGATCCGGCACCCGTGATTGCAGAGAAGGCATCGAACGCCGTTCTCCTTGCCGGTCTTTTCATAGAGGTACGCTTCTTTCATTGTGCTGGGTTCCTCCTGTCATCGGAAGCCTCTTCAGGGTCGCACCGCTCGGAACGGACCGGCTCGTGGGCCTGACCGGGACCTTCAGGTGCATGTTGTCCGTCTGGACGCGGTAGACGATCGCGGCGGACATGGCCAGGAATGCACCGAAGGGCAGGGCCTGCCGGGACGGCGTCCCGAAGACGCGTCGGCACAGGGGTTCAAGCCCCATGGGAAGACAGGGTGAGCACTGCCAGGTGACCGGCACGGGCCCGAGGGCGGACCGCATGCGCCCCTTGAGCCCCCACGGTGTGTAGCTGCGGTCCCATGAAAGCCCCGGCTTACGTAACGGCGCACCCAGCTTTCGCACCACGCCATTCCAGGAAGCCCCGTTCATGCCCCCCACGAACACGGCCCGCCGCGCCACCCGCCCCGCCTCCCTCAGAGCCGGCAGGGGGTCGTCCAGAAACTCGAGCGTGTGGATCATCACGCAGAGATCGAACGCATTGTCTTCAAAGGGAAGGTCTTCGGCCCGGCCCTTCCTCAGCGTACACCGGTGGCCCAGCCGGTCGCGGGCCCGGTTGATCATGTAAGGCGAGGCGTCCACGCCGGTCAGGTTCAGGCCCAGCGTGTAAAGAAACAGCAGGTGGCTTCCTTCCCCGCAGCCGATGTCCAGGACGCGTTCCCCGGGAAGGGGCTCGATGAACGACGGAAGACAGTGCTCCACCCAAAGGTCCATGGCCCGGCCCTGCGGGCTTCTGGACCACGCTTCGTACCGGGCCCCGGTCTCCTTGTCGAACACACATCCCATGGGATCCCGACCTCCCAAGCCGGGTTGGTGGCTCCAGGGCGTCATAAAACGAATCCTGCCCTTTACAAAGGGTAGAGAAAGGGACCGTGAATGTCAACGTGATGGATTTGCACTCCTCGGCGACCCGTGATACATGGAATGCCTACAGGATCGATCGGGGTGCGCGGAGTGAAGACACGCAAGTCCCTGCAACCCGAGGTGTGATGAAGGGAGGCATGCCATGAAGATCAGCACCGTACAGGAGATGCGGGATCTGGACAGAACGGCCATCGAGCAGTACGGCATCCCCGAGGAACTCCTCATGGAGAACGCGGGGCATGCCGCCTACTTCACCCTCCTGACCCGGTTCGGCTTGCAGGGTCGGATGAATGTGATCTTTTGCGGGGGAGGAAACAACGGCGGCGACGGGTTCGTGGTCGCCCGCAAGATCCTGTCGAGCGGGGGCCGTGCCAAGGTCTTTGTGCTCGGGGATCGTGGCAAGTACCGGGGCGCCGCGCGCATGAACCTCGAGATCCTCGATCACATGGCCGCCGACGTAGTCTCTCTGGACTCGGGTGAGGCCGCAGAGCATGAACTGGCGCACTGCGACGGTATCATCGATGCAATCTTCGGCACAGGCCTCGACCGCGAGGTCGGGGGAAGGTACGCCGACGTGATCCACCGCATCAACCGGAGCGGCAAGCCGGTCCTCAGCCTGGACATCCCGAGCGGGGTGCAGGGAGACACGGGCCGGGTCATGGGGGTGGCCGTCCGCGCGAATGCCACGGTCACCTTCGGGCTCCCCAAGCTCGGAAACCTGCTCTATCCCGGGGCCGATCTCTGCGGCGAGCTCTTTGTCACGCACATCTCGTTCCCGCCCGCCATGATTGCGGAAAAGGGATTGAAGGTCGAAATCAACGTGACAGACCCCCTTCCCGACCGCGACCCGAAGGGGCACAAGGGGACCTTCGGGGACGTGCTCTTCGTGGCCGGGGCCTCGACCTACTTCGGAGCCCCACTATTCAGCGCACTCTCCTTCCTTCGGTCCGGAGGCGGGTACGCGCGCCTCGCGGCCCCCGCGTCCATGATCCCCCACATCGCGTCCCAGGGAAGCGAAATCGTGTTCGTTCCCCAGGAGGAGACCACTGAGGGGAGCATCGCCGGAAAAAACCGTGACGCCCTTCTGGCACGCGGGGCCGAGGCCGACATGGTGGTCCTGGGCCCCGGGCTCTCCCTCGTTGAGGAGACCCAGGCCCTGGCCCGCGATCTCGCCGCGAATCTCGATTGCCCGCTCCTCCTTGACGGGGATGGGATCACGGCGCTTTGCCGGGATCTCGATCTCCTCCGTAACCGGAAGGCCGAGACCGTGCTGACCCCCCATCCCGGGGAAATGAGCCGTATCACAGATCTCTCCGTGGCGGAAATCGCCCAGGACCCTATAGGCGTCCTTCAGAGGACCGCCGCGGACCTGGGCGCTGTGATCGTGCTCAAGGGTGCACACAGCCTGGTGGGACAGCCGGACGGACAGACAGCGATCAACACGAGTGGAAACAGCGGCATGGCCACGGCCGGGTCCGGGGACGTGCTCACCGGCACCATCGCCGCCATGAAGGGTCTCGGAATGGACATCCCGTCGGCCGTTCGAAAAGGCGTGTTTCTGCACGGCCTGGCCGGCGACCTGGCTGCAGACGACCTGGGACCCGACGGGATCACGGCCCAGGACATCCTGGACGCCTTGCCCCTGGCCCTGAAGGCCGATCGGGAAGGGCTGGACGACGACCTCCGAAGGCGCTACAGAGGCGCCCAACTCATTTAGGACCCCCATGATCTTCGACGCACACACCCACGCGTACAATGCCAAGGACCGTTCCCTGATCGTGGACCGTTCCTCAGGGCTGGACCATTGCCTGCCTGAAGGGGACCCCAACAAGTGGGAACTGAAACATGACGGCTCGGTGGCCTCCCTGGTCCGGGAGGAGCAGAAGGCGGGGATCGAGCTCTGTGTGGTCCTGCCGGTCACAGGCCGGGCGGATCGGGTGGGCGAGGTGAACCGGTGGATGGCCGAGCAGGCATCCCAGCACCCCTGCCTCATCCCGTTCGGCAGCCTGATCCCCGCCTCACCCTCCCTGGAGGAGGACCTTCAGGAGATCCTGGACCTGGGCCTTCGTGGGATCAAAATCCACCCGGTCCTGCAGCACCTGGACATTCTCTCCCCGGAGGCTCACGTGCTGTGGGATCTGCTGGAGGAGGCCGGGCTTCCCCTGGTCCTGGACAGCATGTTCATCCAGGGGCTCAGCCGGTACAAGCCTCATATGCAGGAGTTTGTGGAGGCCGCCAGGGCCTTTGAGACGGGCCCGATGCGCATCGCGGAAATGGCCCGGATGCATCCGGGCCTGCTTATGGTGGCTGCCCACACGGGCTCTCTCTTCGGATGGGACGCCCTGGACCCCCTCTACCCGCTTTCCAACGTGTACTTCGATCTCTCCTTTACCTCGGGCATCCTTCCGGACGAGGACGTGATGGATGTGATTCGGAAAAAGGGGACAGACCACATCGTTTTTGGCACGGACACGCCCTGGCGCAGCCCAATCGAAGAGCGACGCTGGTTCGAGCGCCTGCCCCTGGACGACGAGGCCCGGGAGGCCATCGGGTGGCGAAACCTGGATCGTCTTCTGTCCCTGGGTTACGCGTAAGATTTCCCCATGCCGAGGATCTTCGGGGGAAAATCAGAGCGCCTTTTCCAGCTCCGCGAACTCGTCCTCCATCCGGTACAGGAAATCGTCGAGGTCGTTGAGGCGCCTTCCCAGGAGCTGCTCCCTGGCGGTCTCCTTGAGGGAGCTCAACCGGGCGGCATGGGGCCGGATGCGATCCTTGACATCCGCTGCGACCCGAGGCTCGTGCAGCATGTCCTCCAGGTAGTCCACGAGATCGTAGAGAGACACGTCCCGCTCCAGGGGCACGGTGTAGTCGTACTCGCGCAGCAGAGCGGCCAGGCGCGAAAAGGCCTTGGTAAAGGGGGTCTCGTAAAACGGGATCAAACGGATGTCGATCTGCATGAATCGGCTCATAAAACCTCCGAGAAATCCTAAGCGCCCTGAGAAACGGCAAGACGCCCGCTGAACGGGTCACAGGCCTCTACAGGGCGAAAGGGGGTTGGCAGCCCTCTTTGGTCCTATTATAGTGCTCGGGAGGTAAATTGCCAATCCCTGCCTGACATGCACCGAAGCGAGGCGCCATGAAAGACGACCGAGGGATATACTACTACCCCTTTCCGCAGAACCACCAGGTCCGCATGTACGTTCGGGAGGCCGAGAACACACTCTGGTTCCGGCTCTGGAGCGAGGCCGATCCTGCCCTCTGGGACGATCACGGCTGGCTTCCCTGGGAGGCGGTGCAGCAGGCCATGGCCCTTCGAACCCCCAAGGACTTTGATGCCAAGCAGGCCTATGACCCGGACGTAGCCAGGGCCGTTCTGGCCTCTGAGAACGGGAAACCCGGGGATTCGGGATCGTGAGCCCGGCCGATCAGACCGTACGACAGCGGATGATCGACCTTTTGAGCCGGGAGGAGATGACCGATCGGGAGCTCTCCCAGGCCCTGGGGATCGCAGAGCGGGACGTCTATGCCCACCTGCCCCACGTTGCCCGGTCCCTGAAGACCCAGGGCAAAAAGCTCGAGGCCGCGCCGGTACGCTGCATGCAATGCGGGTACGTGTTTCGGGACCGAAAACGCTGGACTCGCCCGAGCCGGTGCCCCCGGTGCAAGGAATCGCACATTGAACGGCCCTCCTACCGCATCGTGGAGGCCTGACCGTCCATTTGAAAGGACATCCCATGATCCTCAAGATGCTTCAGACCGGCCCTCTCCAGGTCAACTGTTTCATTCTGGGTGACGAGGAAACAAAAGAGGCGGGCGTCTTTGATCCCGGCGGCGATGCCGAGGCCATCCTCGGAATCCTGGCCGCAGAGGGCCTCCACCTCTCCTGCATTGTCAACACGCACGCTCACTGGGACCACGTGGGCGGGAACCGTGAACTCCAGGAAAAGACCGGCGCTCCGATCCTCCTGCACTCGGACGAAGCCCCTTCCCTCGGGGCCGTGAGCACCCGGTCCCGGGTGTACGGCTTTCAGTCCGCCGACTCCGAGGCCTCCGGATTCCTGGCGGAGGGCGATACCCTGGAGATCGGCACCCTGCGGCTCGGCGTGCTGGACTTGCGGGGACACTCTCCAGGAGGTCTGGGATTCACCTTTGAAGGGGAGATCACGGCGGACGGCGAGCGCCGTGCCGTTCGCGGTGTAATCTGCGGGGACGCGCTGTTCGCGGGGAGTATCGGGCGAACCGATTTCCCCGGCGGGGACATGGAGCTTCTCCTGGAGAACATCCGGAACAAGATCTTCACCCTGCCCGACGACACGCTCGTGCTGCCCGGACACGGTCCCATCACCACCGTGGCCCAGGAGCGAATGCACAACCCCTTCTTTCAGTGATCCGTCAGGCTACGCCCCGAGCATGGTATCCCAGTCCAGGGAAGAAAAGCGGCGGTGGAGGGAGTGATCGTCGTCCAGCTCGTGGAACTGGAGATTCTGAAAGAGGCGGGGAGCCTCCGTTCGCACGTCGTCGATGGGAATGACCTCATCGTCTCTGCCGTGAAAGATCCAGACCGGAACGGAGAGTGCGGTCCCACCGTGGGGGATTTCCCGAAGAAGATTAACGGCCGGGGCGAGAAGGATCAGGCGCTCCACCCGGGACTCGTGCTCCAGCGCGAAGAGCGTTGCCATAAGCCCGCCGAAGCTGGACCCCACGATACACAGCTCGTCCTCGCCTTCCAGATCCCGCTCGAGCTTCTCCATTCGATCCTTCAACGGGCCCGAGAAGTTCGGGATCCGCATGTCCGGATAGCGTTCCCGAAAAAAAACAGACTTGGTGCCCTGGTTGCTGCTTTCCAATCCGTGGAGGAACACGCGCAGCATCGTCGCTCCGGAGGTTCAATAAATCTCTACAATCTCGAAATTCTGCAGGCCGCCGGGCGTCTTGACCCGAATCTCTTCCCCCACTTCACGGCCGAGCAGGGCTTTCCCGAGGGGCGATGTCACGGAGATCTTGCCGTTCTCGGGATCCGACTCGTAAGGCCCCAGGAGCTGGTACTCGTTCTCCTCGTCCTTTTCCACGCTGTAGAGGAGAACGGTCTTTCCAAAGAACACGCGGTCCGCAGGGCCCGTCTCCACCTCGAGGACCTCAGCCCGACCAATGGAATCCTTCAGTTCCTTGATCTTGACGTCGATAAAAGACTGCCGTTCCTTGGCGGCATGGTACTCGGCGTTCTCGCTGATGTCGCCGTGTGAACGTGCCTCTTCAATAGCACGGATGTTCTCGGGACGCTCTACGCTTTCGAAATGCTTCAGATCGGCCTTGAGTTTTTCCAGGCCTTGCTTGGTGATGGGTATTCTTTCCATGCCTTCCGATCTCCGTTCCCGCCTGCTCTCCTCACAGCACGTGCGTGGACCCTGTCAGGTTCGGGTGAATCAAACGATGGGCCTCTACAGTTCGATGAGCTCGATGGGAAGATTAAAGTGGGAATCCGAAAAAATGTCAATTCCTATCCTCCCCCACGCCCCGGACCGGCCAAACCACGCACCCCCATTTTATCCTTGCGAAAGGGTCGTGCGTGTAGCAGGGTCAAGAGGGTCCATCAACCTCCTTTCCCGACAAATAAGGAGAACCCTGTGACCGACACGCCTGCCTTTGAGTGGATCGACGAACCTCGCGGCCTTGCGCGTCTTCAAGAGGCCCTGTACGAAGAGCCTGCTTTCGGTATGGATCTCGAGGCGGACTCCATGTTCCATTTTCAGGAAAAGGTCTGCCTCATCCAGGTGGCTACGCGCACGCGCTGCTTCCTCGTCGACCCCCTTGCACTCCCGGACCTCACCCCCCTGGCTCCGATCCTCGCGGATCGCTCCAAAACCAAGGTGCTCCACGGATCGGACTACGACATCCGCTCCCTGGACCGGGACTTCGGGCTGCGAATCCACGGCCTCTTCGACACGCAAATGGCAGCGCGTTTCCTGGGCCTCTCCGAGACCGGCCTGGCCGGCCTATTGCTGGAACGATTCGGGGTACACGCGGAAAAGAAGTATCAGAAAAAAGACTGGTCGGTCCGTCCGCTTTCAGAGGACATGCTCGCTTACGCGGCCGGGGACGCCCTTTACCTGGTGCCCCTCTTTCGCATGCTCAAGGCGGAGCTTCGAGATCTGGGAAGGCTTTCCTGGGTGGAAGAGGAGTGTGAAATCCTGAGCCGGGTGCGCTACAGCCCGCCGAACGACGGACCGCTCTTCACGCGGCTGCGCGGGGCCGGCCGCCTGGACCGAAGGGGGCTTGCGATCGCAGAGGAACTCCTGAATTATCGACTCCGCATTGCCCGCAAGCGGGACCGCCCTCCGTTCAAGGTGATGGGAAACGGCCCGATCCTTGAGATCGCCAGAACGAGGCCTCAGACAAAATACGACCTGTCCGCCATTCACGGACTGAGCCCCGGTCAGGTTCGAGCTCTTGGCTCAGACCTCCTCGCATGCGTTCAACGGGCCATGCACCTTCCCGAGGCGTCCCTGCCGGTGTATCCCCGCAGAAAGGCCCAGCGCACGGATCCCCGTGTTACGAAACGGGTTGTGGCTCTCAAGGCCTGGAGGGAGAAGAGGGCAAAGGAACTGCAGCTGGATCCGTCGGTCATGATCACCAATGCACAACTCCAAGCCGCGTCCGCAGCGCATCCGAAACGGTCTCAGGACCTTGCCGGTGTTGAGGATATCCGCGAGTGGCAGGAAAAGGCCTTCGGTGAGGAGATCTGCGAGGTTATGTCGCGTATGTCATGAGAACGGGATTTTCGTGCGCACCGGCCCGGGCATGAGTCTTTGCCTCAGGCAGAAACGCCTCCATGGACCACCGGACCACGGCCGATGCCCAGGTGAGACCCGCCCCGAAGCTCACCAGGAGCACGTTGTCTCCCGGCCCGATCAGGCCCTCCCGGTAAGCCTCATCCAGAGCGATGGGGATGGACGCTGAGGACGTGTTCCCGTATCGGTCCACATTCGTGTAGACCTGCTCCATGGGAATCCCGAGGTTGCGAACCATGCCGTTGATAATCCGGAGGTTCGCCTGGTGGGGCACCACGAGCTTGATGTCGGAAGCGACCATGCCGTTGTGCTCGATCGAGGCCAGGGCGATCTCGGTCAGGGCGCCGATCGCCTTCTTGAACAGGCGGTTCCCTTCCATGCGCAGCTTGAAGGGCTTCGTGTCCAGATGGCTCAGGATTTTGGGAACGTGGTTTTCTCCGTAGTAGGAGTACAGAAGCTCCCAGAACTGACCGTCCGATTTGATGTGCGTGGAGAGCACGCCGCCCTCCGCCGGCTCCGCCGAGACCACCACGGCCCCTGCGCCGTCCCCCAGGAGCACGCAGGTCCCGCGATCCTCCCAGTTGATCACCGAGGAAAGGCGTTCCACACCGATCACCAGCGCCTTGCCGCAGCTTCCGCAGCGAATCGCATTGAGCACGGTGCTCAGGGCGAAAAGGAAGCCGGAGCAACCGGCCGAGACGTCGAAGGCCACTGCATTCCCCGCGCCCAGAGCCTCCTGGACCATACACGCCGCCGAAGGGAATTGACGGTCCGGTGTCACCGTGCCCACGACGATCATGTCCAGCTCGGATGGGTCGAGCCCGGCCGCTTCAAGGGCCCTACGGGCTGCGGCGGTGGCCATGTCCGAGGTGGTCTCCGACCGCTGCTTGGATGCGATTCTGCGTTCCCGAATGCCTGTACGCCGAACGATCCAGTCGTCCGACGTTTCTATGATTTTTTCCAGGTCCTGGTTCGTCAGCACCCGTTCGGGGATAAACGAACCCGTCCCCAGGATATGGCCATACGTATTCATGGGGTTTTCCACTTTCAGGGTTTCGAGCGAAGGCAGCGCCGCGCTCGCAACGATTCCGCCGGCAAATTCCCTACGGAACCGCCGTCGGTCGCCTTCGTCTTCCTATTCATCCGCGCTGATCAGAAGGAAGCGTGGGGAAGGAACGATGAGGGGAGAAAAGGCGGAACCCGATTGGGGCGGGATCCGGCTGAATGATATTTAATTAGGTAAGTATAAATAATCACTTTCTTTTCATTTGTCAACGCCAAAAGCGTATGTATCGCCTGCTCCCATAATCCGGTTGCCGCTCGGCGCCGGTTTTGCCATACTTTTCTTAACCCGTCCACGTGCGGGCAGTGTTACGCGGCCCCGAGACCCCTTTGCGTCTCCTGGCTTCGGCCGGATTCGCTGCCACGAAAATTGCTCTTTTGGGGCATGAAAGAGGAATCTCCGTGCAGATCAAAAACTGGATGTCCAAGCATCTTGTGAGCGTAGGAGAGGATACGCCCGTCATTCGGGTCTCCAAAGTCATGGAGGACCACCAAGTGCGCCACCTCCCTGTCACACGGAACGGTCGGCTCGTGGGGCTGATCACGGATCGGGATTTAAAAGAGGCGCTTCCGTCGCGATCCGTCAGCCTGAGTGCCCAGGAACTCTACCACCTCCTTTCCGAAGTCAAGGCCCGGGACGTGATGCAGACCGACCCGATCACCATCCGGCCCGAACAAACGGTGGAGGCCGCTGCGGTTCAAATGCTGGAGCACCGGATCACCGCCATGCCCGTGGTCACCCGGGAGGAAGAGCTGCTGGGAATCATCAGCCAGGGGGATGTATTCCGCGTGCTGATCGCGATCACCGGCATCTACCAGGGCGGCGTCCAGTTCGCGGTCATTCTCGAAGACACGCCCGGCTCCATTCGGCAGGTTGCCGACGTGATTCGGGAGGAGAAGGGGCACATCGTGAGCATCCTGAGCATGACCGATACGGTGGAAAAAGGCTTTCGGAAGGTCTTCCTCCGCATCAAACCCGTTCCCCACGCCGCACTGAAAGCCATAATTCGAAAGCTCGAGCAGCGCTGCACGCTCCTCTACGTGTCTCAGGACCCGCTCAGGGAGACGTTCTCTCCTTTCGGACTTCCACCTTCGCCTCGTGACGGATAACGATGGGCTGGAAGTCCGTTTCCCGGGCAATCCGGGCCTGAAGCTGCTCGGCCTCGGCCGGCAGGACAAAAGGCCCCAGCAGAACACGGTGATACGTGCGTCCGTTCACGGCCACCCTCTCGATCCGTGCCTTCCTTCCCTGGGCCTCGAACTGCAGGACCGTGTCTTCCGCCCGCATCGGATCCAGAAAAGAGGCCACCTGGAGCTCCAGGTACCGGGTAGGAACCGGTGGGTCCGGAGGATCGGGGATCGCCGAGGCCAGCTCCCGGCTGACCTGGTCCACGAGCCCCACGGCGCGCTCCTCCGTCAGATGGAGACCCGAACGAAGGGCCGCCGGAATCACGCCGAACAGACTGAAAGGAATACCCCCGTCATGGGAGCGTTTGGTCAGGGTTCTCTGCCAGACCCCTTTCCCGTCCCGGCAGGAAACCATCTCCAGGCCCACGCCGAGGGCGATCTGCGAGTAGATCCCCAGGAAGGTCTTTTGATACGTGAGGACCTCGCCATAGATCACGAAGTCGGCTCGAAAGAGCTCTCCCAGCTCCGTGGCGGAGAGCGTCTTGGGATTCCCGGTGTGTCCGCCTCCCCGAAATTCGAGAAGACGGTCCACCTGGCCGATCTCGAAGTCGCGGTAGTTCTTGGGACTGAAATGGCTGTAAAAGCTTTTGCGGACAAGGTCTTCGATCCCCGGTTCATCCGTGTGGTTCTCAAAGGGCAGGACCACGACGGTCTTGGACCCGGGCTCAGCGAGCAACGTCTCCAGGGAGACCTGCTGAGAAAGATCTACCGTCCTTCTGGTTGTGCAGGAAAGGAGCAGAATAACTGCAAAAAGGGCGACGAACCCTGAAGCGCCCTTGCAAAACACCGGGAGCCCCCGTCCCCAGGGCTTCACGTGCTGCACGGAACCTCCTTCCACCCTTCGCCCCCGGGCCGGTCGATTCGAGCGCCCCGATCAAGCTCCAGGAACACGCGCGTGGTGTGTACTCAAAGGAAGTATAGGAGAAACTCGGGAAGGAGTCAAAACGTGCCGCTGGGGTGCTTCGCTTTAACCCGCCGCCCCATGAAAAGCGTGTTTATTTCGAAATCATTTCCAGGTATAATTCCCGCAAACGAATGCGGCCTTTACCAGGCTAACCAGAATGGAGGAGCCCATGAGAAGTACCCTTCGCATCGCGTGCATTCTCGCAGTTCTCCACCTCGTTTTCATCCCTGCCGGGGCCTCGGCCGAGT
>Ga0272444_10003215_pt1 | contig 14828 bp, 17 predicted proteins | sample SSMForm13_FD_201033 | JGI IMG/M metagenome (GOLD analysis project Ga0272444, IMG submission 201033) | Marine sediment archaeal communities from Little Sippewissett salt marsh, Falmouth, MA, United States - SSM-Form-13 | ecosystem: Environmental > Aquatic > Marine > Wetlands > Sediment ...
CAGTCAAAGGGCGGGGCAGGCAACCACGGCGGCTTCCTTTCGACTTTGCTCAGGGCAAGTGCCGCCTGTGCTCGAAAATGACGCCTCAGAGGCGGCGGAGCCTGCAGTCGCGAGTTCACATCTGCGCTGGGGTGCGCTGCGCCAGCCGGGTCGGGTGCAAGCGGCGTTAGCAAGCACCGCACAATAGGCCGCACGTTTTGACGTTTCCAGAACGGGCCGTTTTCTCCCCGAAAGCGCGGCCTGTCATCAAGATGAATCTTTCGGCGGTGGCGTATATCCATCCTGCTCCATCCCCACGATGTATTTCAGCAGGACGATGACATCTTGGGGTGTCTCCGTTCCTAGATCGCAAGCCAATCCGAAATCATACCAAAAGCCAAGTTATCGCTCTCCCAGGTGTTGATTCAAGTCCCGCCTTGGCTACCAAGATTCTTCTCTATCAGCGGCCTAACGGTGGATCTGAGCCGCGCGGCGACTCTTGCACGGCACCTTCGATAGCTCACAAAGTGACTTCCCAACCGCTCGCGGCTTCACTGCAGCGACAGCCGCATCGGCTCCAGCGATTGGCTAGGCGGCATCACCTACCACACAGCAGGGTGACCCGCGGGAAGCTTCTCCCACATACGATCATACAGGACGGCAAAGACTGCGAAGAGAACAAGTAGGACGAATCCGGCACTTGTCCCTGGGAGTGCGGACTGCAAAGTGTTTATGGAATTCATTGAGGCGTGAAAGAGCGCTGGGGCTAGGATACCTCCTCGTGTTCTGTTATAGATCCACCCAAGGAGGATGGTGATAAATGGGTAGAGGCCGATGCGGATAAGAAGGTAGCCACCTTCGCGGTACTGGAGGATGTCGTTGGGGATATGCCAGGCAACCAGGTAGACCCAGAGAAGGAGATTGGTAACGAGGGGGCTATAGTTCCCCTGAAGACGCCGCTGAGCAAATCCTCGCCAGCCGCCTTCCTCATTGATTCCTCCGCTGTAGAAGAACACGCTCGCGAATGTGACGAGGGTGGCCAAAAGGATCTCCGGACTCAAATGGACATCGGAGAGCCGTGGCTCTGCGCCAAGAATCTGCGTAATGGCTAATCCCAAGATCTGAAACACGGGAAAGGTGAATAGCGCAACAAGGTACCAGATCAAGTTCCCTCTTGGGCGAACCAGGGTCGAAAGGTATTCTCGCAAGCTGGTGACCCGACTGAAGGCGCTGGAAACAACAAATGCGGGCAATATCGCAATCGGAATTGAGAAGACAAGCAATGGCGCCCAACCTAGAGCATCCTCGGCAATAGTCCGCCGGAGATCGAGGGCAGAGATTACCAGGGCTATGAGCCACACGATCCCAAAGCAAGACCAACGTGCCGAAGCAGATGTCTGGCTTCGATCGGGGAGGGTCCACCTGGTGACCAACATCCCGAAAAGAACTGGACCATACACGCACAATCGACCTGCGTACAGCATGAGGAGCTGTAGGAGGGGCTGTTCCACAGAGTCCATCAGGAATAGCACGGGGAAAGCCAGGATGTACATCAGGGCTATCGCCAGAGCAAAGAATGACACAACAGGGTGTGCCTTCATCCACTCAATCAACTTCATGATCACTTCTCCTTTCGGGCTTTCCGCCCAACGGGCTGCGCTTCACCTGCGCCGCGGCTCTTCCTCACCACATTCTGATCCCGCGCGCCGTCGCGCCAAAGAATCGCCGATTGGCTGCGCCGCGACAGCGGCGTCGGGTGCAAGCCATTGTTAGCCAGTTTCACGTTAACCCCGAATATTCGCTAATCTTCGTATGGTCGGGAAAAGAACATTTCTTCAGCGTAACCGAGAAGAATCGTGTCTACTGATTCGGTATTAGATGAATAAAATCCTGCGCTTTCGTAGCCCGAGTAGTGGTGAAAATTATATTCGGAAAGTTCCTCTTCAGAATAGATGATGTTCGGGGGATTATCATTGAGGCGCGTCCATTGCCCGCTTCTCGTTGTTGCGGCGTTAATGATTGCAATCATATGGGTCTTGTTCGATCCCTGAGCATGATCCTGGTCAAACTGGACTCGTAAATAGGGACAAGGAATATCTGCTGCAAAACGAGAGGCATCCCTTTCCTCCCAATACGCTTCGTCATATATCGACCCACCATGAAGCACCAAGTGGGACAATTCTTCCGGGATCGGTTCTCGGCCATCGCTTAGAAACCGGAATGCATCATAGGCCCAAGCCTCATCATTCTCCAGACCCTGTTGCAACTCTTTACCCGGACAATACGGCCCTTCCCAATCAATGAGAAAGGCAACCGGCAGATCTGGATAACGCGCCAAAGCACCGGTGGCTAGAACAACACCATAAGAATAGGATAGGATTCCGATACTATCTTTCTGGACAAACGAAAGCGAATACACAAGATCTACGACAGCTTTCAGATCATCCTGATGCACATACCCATGATAGTTGTCATCTCCGTCACTTTCAGCTCGGCCTTGGGGAGCAAAATCTACAACCACAATTTCCTCTTCGAGAAGGCCGTCTGAAAGCTCTGATACGAAAGCATAATAGCCCTCCCCTCCGGCCACACCGATGAGAACAGGAAAGGGGCCATCTCCTTCTGGTTTTCTAATCCGAATGGCTATTTCAACCCCGTTCAAGGAGGGTATTAGCACCGATGGCGATCCAAATCTGGTGGTCGAGAATCGAATCTCTTCCTCATCCACAATGGGCGTAGTTTCTTGGCTACTGGTACAAGCTACAAAGATCAGCGATAGTAAAAGAAGCAAGACATATCTGCTTAGATTATGCATAACTTTCACCGTTTCTTCACCACCTATTCTGATAGATACCAGAGATCGAATTTGACGTACTGCCCAACGGAAAAGCTCACCTGCTCGCGCCGGCTGAGCCGGTGTACCCAACTATACAATCACTCAGAACAAATGCAAAAAAGCCGCGATACAACAGAGCGCCGAAGACGCGAGTCAGGTGCAGCGCGTATTAGCCAACAGAAAAAAACGGCAGTCAAGACAAACCGAAGAACTTGTCCAGATCATTGTCGAGGTTAGTCCAAAGGAAGATCATGCAGCTTCCTGGCTTCTGATAAGGCTTGGTCTGTCTCATCACAACCTCAACCCGATCCTTCGGCAGTTCAGTCTCTTTTAGTCGTCCCACCATGAACTGTGTCACATCCTGCCAGTTCCCTTCCCCTCGTCGGAATCCCAGTTGGCCTATCACGTTCTCTTCGGGAGTACTTTTGCCGCTCCAGTCAAGCAGTTCGCATATCGGCGACTTTCCTCCCCGATCTGTGTTATAGCCGATTACCCGAAACAGCGCCAGTTGCCCGGACTGTAGCCGGTAGCTTACCACATCACCGGTTTCCCACTCCGTGTGGTCTTTGAATCGCTTTTGTATCCTCTTCTCTGGCGGTTGAGGTGTTTCAAGCTGCTTCTTTAGTCGCGATAGCACTCCACTACGCTTTCGTACGAGATCGACGCCTTGCCATCTTGCCAGGTCTGTTCCATCATTGATGATCCCAATAGCCCGCTTCTTCACCCTTGCTTCCAGCCGTCCGCACCTCCACTGTGTAGCTGCCAGCGCAAGCCAGAAAACCGGCCCCACATCGGGATCAGAGAGCTGGTCAGCCCATTCCGCAACAAGGTGGTCCGTCGCCTCCGGGCTACTCAATCCATCGGCAACCAATTCGCGATACCCGTCACGCACATCACACGCAGTATCGTCAGAAAACAACCCTGTGGCCCAAGCACCCATTGTCTATCTCCAATCGCATGTGTCTGGTTGTCTGCTGACTAACGTTTGCGATTGTGCCAATTGGCGTGTACCGCATCCGAATCTAGCGAATCGTGATCTTGCTCCGTTTGACCAACCATAGAACTTGGTGTATTCTAATCCTACCTCGACGGAAAGGCGGGAGCAGGCGATCCGGCAATGGGTTCCTGTTCTCGTCTTTCATTGTGGCAGGCGATCTCCCCTAGCGTTGGCTCGATCTTATCATCTTGCACGGTCATTTGCACATCGGCTCTATCATACACCTTTTGCTCATCCAGGCCAAACTCCTCGATCATCTGCACATACTCTTCGACCAAATAGCGCGGGCGCTGGATGGCGAAGGTGGTCTCGTCGACGGACATCCCACGCTGGACAGTGGCGAAATAGACGCGTGCAAAATCGAGCACATAGTTGTCGACAGCCTCTGGGGAGTGGCAGGTTTCGCGGGCGATGACGGGCGTCAGCTTGCCTTCCAGGTACGCTTTGTGGCAAATGATGCGTTTGTGGGTGACAGTGCGGCCCATGTCGTGAACATTGCCGCGGCGTGGGACGATGTCGCTCGTTTCGGCTTCGTATTCCCGGATGATGGCGGCGACGCGATTGGGGCTGCGTTGGAAGAGTAAGCCCAAGTCGGTACAGGTGAGCACGCCGCCTTGAGAGTAGGCATCGAAGGCGGCCCGGACGATGGCCTGTTTGAGCAGCTGATACCGCTCGGCGTTGTTGCGTAGCTCATCGACGTCATCCTGATTGACGATGGTGACGATGACGGGCACCTGGCGGGTGCGCCACATAGGCTTGCGATAGACGGGGCGCTCGTCGATGGCGACGGCAGGCCAGACGATCTGGCCGGGCTTGAGCTTGCCGTGGAAGAAGCGATAGGAGTCGACGATCTCGAGCAGCTTGTCTACCAGGGTCCAGACCACCCAGGAGCCGCCCAGGCGTGGGAACTCGCATCTGATGAAGCTGTGGAGGGCGCTGCGCAGCGATTTGGCCGCCTGGGGACGATATTGAAGCACGCGATAGTGTTCTTTGAACTTGCTCATCGCTCCATTCCCCCCTTTTTTGCCTCGATGGGCTCGTTTTCGTCCTCCAATTGACTGGGGCGGAAGCCCCTGTTTTTGATAATATACTGGACTCTGGCGAAATGACGACTTGAGCACAGGGCACCTCCTGAGTAGACTAGGCGAAAGCCAGTCTACCGGTTCCAACAGGAGGATGCCCCATGCTCACCCGTATTTTACACAATTCTGAGAGATTATGCACGTTCGTCGACTCACTCGATATCCAACTCACGCAACCCCAGCGGGGCCATATTCTGAATATGGCCGACGCGCTTCTGGTCTGCGAAGACCGAAAGACGTTGGCGGCACTGCAACGACAGTTTGTACAAGCCCCAGATGCCTCCAACATGGCCGACTTTCTGCGCATCAGTCCTTGGCAAGCGTCCGACGCAAGAGCTGCTCTTCGCATTCACCAAGTCAACTGGCTCATCACCGAAGCCGAGCGCGCCGACGCCCCGCGTATCATCTACATCAATATCGACGACTCCCTTGGCGAAAAGGACAAAGGAACCCGGCACATCGAACCCGTCGCGTGGTTCTACGACCACAGCGAGAGCACCAAGACCAGATCACGCTTCAAGAACGCCTTCTGCTACGTCGTATGTACAATGCGCGTTGGCTCAAACGTAGCCACGATCGACTTGCAGCTCTATCTACGAGAGAAGACGGTGCGTCGGCTGAATCGAAAGCGACCCAAAGGAAACCGGGTCCCATTCCGCAGCAAGTATCGGATCGCTCGACAGATGTTGGTCGAATTGGCATCACTGTTGCCCCAAGGGTGGATCGTCTACGTCCAGTTCGACAGTTGGTATTCTTCTCGCCGTTTGATCAAGTATGTCCGCCGCCAAGGATGGCACGTCAATTGTGGTCTCAAGTCCAATCGCAGGTTGGACAACAAGCGTCTCTCTGCCCACGCCCAGGTGCTCAAGCACCGGTGGTACACACGCGTGCGTGTGACCACTACGGACGGGGACCAACAGACCTATTATGTGCGACGGTTGGAAGGCCGTTTAGCCGAGGTCCCCTACGCTGTCCGTGTTCACTTCTCGAAGAGGCACCCCAGGGAGAAATCCCCGGCGTACATTGCGTGTACGGATCTCACTTGCTCGGCCAAAGAAGCCTTGCAAGGATACACCTGGCGTTGGTCCTGCGAAACCGTCAACTTCTATCTGAAGACCCAGATTGGCCTGGAGGACTTTCGCGTCCGATCCTACGAAGCGGTGGACAAATACGTCGTCGTGGCTCATCTGGCTTGGGCCTACGTCGAGCAACGCTTTGCTCAAGAAAGGTCTGCCCATGTCAAGACCTGCGGCGACGTCATCCGGCAACATCGAGACGAGCACGCCATCGCATGGCTCAAGGGAGCCATCGAGATGGCTGCCGAAACAGGAGACCCCGACCTCGTACTCCGGCGCTTCTTGCGTCTGGACTCTCTCTCCTAAATCTCGATCGGTTGCCAGCGCGTCAAGTGCCCGAGGTCAAATGGTCCCCAAGGCCTCGGTTCCTTTCGCGCGCCTCTCGCCAACAAGTAGTCGACGGGTTCTTGTGGCTTTCACGCTGTTAAAGGGCGTTTTCGCCAATGTCCAGTTCGTTATATAGTTCACAAGAAAGAGAGGAAAATATGTCTGAGAATGATCTGTCTGTGGATCGCCGTGAAGAAACGGTGGTCACTCGAGAACCTGGCTACGCGGCGACCGAGCAGGTTACACGCGATGTTGCGGCGGAGCGGCGGCTTCGTTTGGCCCTGGTCACACAAATCATTTGGGCCGTTCTGGGTTTACTGGAGATTTTGCTGGGGCTGCGCTTCTTCTTGAAATTGATTGCGGCCAATCCAGACAGCGGCTTTGCCGCTTTGATATATGGAATTACAGGGCCGTTCATTGCGCCGTTCGACCTGTTGGTAGGGACGCCCACGGCCGGTGGAGTGATCCTCGAAGCGACGACACTCATTGCCATGGCGGTCTACGCGCTGCTCTTTTGGGGTATCGTTAGCGTGGTCCGAATCGCTATGAATCGTCCAACCGCTCGCACGTCCACGCGCTCGACGCATGAGCGGACGCCGGACGGCGGCGAGGAACGCACGACACACACCACCAATCGCGGCTAACAGCGATTGGTTTAGTATACTAGGAGAAGACAGAATGGACAATCATAACCAGGAAAACGGGAACAATGCAAAGAATATAGGGGGCTTTTTAGCCGGACTGCTGGTGGGTGGCCTGGCTGGCGCGGGGACGATGCTGTTGCTGGCGCCGCAATCGGGGAAAAAGACACGCGTACAAATCCAGCGGAAAAGCATCGAACTGCGCGATCAGACGGTCAAAACCGTGGAAGGCGCGGTGGCGCAGGCCCGCGACAAAGCCCACCAGATCACGGACGGCGTGCGTGAGCAGGCCGGAGAACTACTGCAACGCGGTCAGGATATGCTCGACGAGCAGGGAAGGCAGGCGTCCGACACCCCCAAAGGTCAGGGGAAGGCAGTCCAAGCCTGACCACGGTGGACCTGCGTGGCGAGCATAGTGGTGCGGTGCTGGAATAGAATTCCAGCACCAAGTATGGCTTGGAGGACAAGATGATCAACTTGAACTTGGTTGCATGGATTATCGTCGGGGGTGGCATCGGCTGGGTGGCCAGTTTGGTCATACGGATGGATGCTCGACAGCATGCCGCCCAATATCGTCTCGTGGGCATCCGTTGGCGCGAACTAGATTAAATAAGGAGTTGCTATGAGCAAAGATGTGCAACCTAAACCGGTCAAGACCACTTCCTGGGTGCGGCGAGTCATCATCTATACCATCTTGCTGCTCGTCGTCTTCCTGCTCGGCTTCGTCCCCATGTGGTGGAAGTCTCGTGAATGCTCCAGTAGCCTTTCTGAGGCAGAGCAGCAACTAGACCTGGCCAGGATACAGAATTCCCTTGCCTCCGCAGCCATCGACGCGTGGCGGGGTGATTATGAATCAGCCCGTCAGTCTGCCAGTGACTTTTTCACCTCCATAGAGGATGCTTCGGCCCTCTCGCCGGCACAAAGAGAGGGAGTCCAGCCGCTGCTTGCCCAACGTGATGAGATCATCACTCTGCTTGCGCGTGGTGATCTCGCTGCTGCAGAGCGGCTATCTGATCTGTACCAGTCATATCGTGAGATCGTGAAATGAACGAGGGGCGGTTCCACTATCCTCCCGGGAGTAACAGATAACAGAAATGGCGCATCATCTTGTTCGCGTGGTAGGCATCATCTTCACTTTGGCCTTGCTCGTGGCTATATTGGTGAGACCGGCACAGGCCGGCGAGGTAGTCACTGCTTCCAGCAGTAGCGATGAGCAGCCAGGCGAGTCAGCGCTGATCTACCTGGTGATTGTCATCGGCGCGGTGCTGCTGGCGGTAGGGGTGTGGGCAGAGCAGATGTGGAGGTCTATACCCTCGTGATGATTGTCTCGCGCTGGCCAGGTATACAGAAGCAACAGGACAACTATATCCAGTGGCGGCGGATGTGCGCGATTGTGAAATCGCGTCTACAAAGCAGAGGACTGATTCCGCCGCCGCGCCTGATACAGGTTGGGGGCTCTCCAAAATCTGGCAATCAGCCACGGGGCCAGGAGAGTCATCGAACTATAGCGAGTTCTTACACACACCGCTCAGGAGGGAAAAATGAATCTCAATGCTCCAACGCAGGTTGCCTGGATCATTGCCTTGATCCTCGGGATAGTGGGGATCCTGGCAACTCTAGTGACCATTCCGGTCATCACTCCCGCCATTGGCTTTTGGCTGGTGGTCGCGGGGTGGGCGCTCTTGCTGATCGCCACGGTTCTGCGGCGCACATAGTTCGACAGCCGCGGTCATCTGCAGATAGGCCAGAGGGGCGCAGGCGACGGTCCTGTGGTCGGCCCCGCACAGATTATCGTCTGCGCCCCCTCTGCCCAGGTCAAGCCGCAGCCATCAGAGGTGGCAAGACGGCCCACAAGTCGCTCAATCTGCCGGGCTGCCGCTCGGTTTTACTGCCCTCCGTCAGATTGCAGCAAGTTCGGCAGCGCTTTCTACAATAGAGGTTTGCCAATCCGATTAGAGACAACCCGACCCGCTGGCCGGGCTGTCGCCTCTCGACGGTGAATGGAGGTGGAATGAATGGAGAGTAGAATGGCGGCAGGGCGACGGTTGATAGTTTCGCTGGGCGTCATCGCGCTGCTGGTGGCGTTGACAGTGTTCGGGTGTGAGGAGGTGTCCACGATGACGGTGTACACGACGGCCATACCCGCTGTCGACAACAGACCGCTGGACGGTACCGCCCAGGCCATCGCGCTGGAACGCTACGCCACGCAGAGCGCGGTGGAGGTGAGCGCCATCCAGATTCACCAGGCCAACGCCACTGCCCTGGCAGCGAGCTATCAGGCCACCTCCGACGCAGCTCAGGCGATCCTGGAACAGCAGCGCCTGGCGGCCGCCCAACAGGCCGCCGACGCCGCCGCGACGGCCCAGGCGGCGGCTGATGCCATCGCTGCGACGGCGATTGAGCAGGCGTACCAGGCTACTGCGACCCAACAGGCGCGCGACTGGGAAGCGACGGCTACCGCACTGTACAAGGCGGAGATGGCCACCGCGACGGCCCAGGCGATGGCCTTCGAAGCGACGGCAACCGCACAGATGGCCACCGCGACGGCCCAGGCGATAGCCATCGAAGCGACGGCAACCCGAATGGCCTGGGAGGCCAGGACCACCGCCACTGCTGAGAGTGTCCAGGCTACCCAGGCAGTGTACCAGGCGGCGGCTGCCCGCCAGGCGCAGCAGCAGGAGAAAATCCTGGCCTACGGGCGCACCTATGGCATCCCGGCCGTGCTCCTGGCGTTGCTCGGCTGCATCGTGGCGCTGGTCGTCTATGCCCTGCGCCAGTACGCCAGGCGACCCATCATCTACCAGCCCAACAACCTCCTGGATGACGCTACGACGGCCCACCCCAAGTTGGAGACGGGGCAGGAGGATGGAGGAGGGACGCCGGCGCGGCTGGTGCCCATGCCGCCGCCCATGCCCTCTGCACCAGGGTTGCGCAGCGTGCGCATCTTGCGGCGGCTCGACCAGGCGAGACGGGCGGGCTTCCTGTCTGGCCCGTTGTTGGCCAGCCTGGAGGCGGCCTGGAGGCGGATTGGGAGGAAGGACAATGAGCGAGAGAACACAGACTGACGAAGTAGTAGTGTACTGGCAGCAGATCATCGCCACAATGCGCCAGCGGGGCTTGCTTACAGAACGTCCTCGACAAGGCGGTGAGATGTTGCCGGTGGCCGATGCCATCCTGCTGCCCGACCGGTGCATCTTCGTACTGGATATGCAGCGCCTGGCAGGCATCTCCCGCAAGGCCTGGCTGGACCCGGTGCTGTGGGCGCAGTGGCGGGCAGCGCTACAAGGGCGGCGCGTGTCCGTCTCCGCCGGTGGAGGGCTGGCGATCACCGTGGCCCGCGAGCCTGGCGCGCACACGAAATGGTTGCCCGCAGTGATCCCGCTGAGTCTGGAGCACCTGCCGGAGCCGTACCACGTCTGCCTGGTGGGGTACACGAAGCGCCTGCCGGCCGGTGGCGACCGGGCGATTCTCATCGGCGGCGCGTCGAGCAGCGACAAGACCAACCAGATGCAGAGCGCCATCCTGCAACTGGCAGCCGACCACTCCCCCGACGAGGTCCAGTTCGCCGTCGTGGACACGCAGCCGGTGGACTTTCAGGACTATGAACGGCTGCCACACCTGTTCGCGCTTTCGACTTCCCCTTCGACTACGCTCGACTTGAACGCCGCGGTGGAACTGGCCGAGCGGGTGAAGGCCGAGCGATTGCGTCACCAGGCGCTGATGGCCCAGGCGAACCTGGCCGACTGGCGGCGTTACAACGCCAACCCCGGCGGCGGTATCTCGTTTCCATTGCTTCTCCTGACTGTGGACGAGGCAGGGGATTTCGCCGGGACATAGGGACATAATACGCAGTGACCCCTTCGTGAGATCCGGCGTGGGGGATTTTCCGTTGACCTGGAACAGCACCTGGCGACTCGCGATGGGCAGCCGATTTCAACCCAATTCCAACTTTCTTGCACCCATCTCAAAACAGCCCCAACCAAGCTCGGCGGTTCGGGGCTGTTTTCTGTGTTACGATGGTGATAGTGGGAAAGCGTGTCAGAGTGCGAGTGACGATGACTTGGACTGATTCGGGCAACCGCAGGCGGGACCATGCTGCCTGCCAGCGGCAAACAGTGTACCGGAAACTAGAGACAAAGAGGAAAGGGCAAAATGGGCAATAATAACCAGGAAAACGGGAACAATGCAAAGGATATATGGGGCTTTTTGGCTGGACTGCTGGTGGGTGGCCTGGCTGGCGCGGGGACGATGCTGTTGCTGGCGCCGCAATCGGGGGAAAAGACACGCGTCCAAATCCAGCAGAAAAGCATCGAACTGCGCAATCAGACGGTCAAAACCGTGGAAGGCGCGGTGGCGCAGGCCCGCGGCAAAGCCCGCCAGATCACGGATGACGTACGCAAGCAGGCCGGGGAACTACTGCAACACGGTCAGGATATGCTCGACGAGCAGGGACGCCAGGCGTGCGACACCCCCAAAGGTCAGGGAGAGGCAGTCCAAGCCTGACCACGGTGGGTCTGCTTGGCGAGTGTAAGCTGGAAAAAAAGGAGAATGTGATGAGGACAATCCATGGTCCAATCTATATCCTGCGGCCCTTCGAGCGAGGGATCCAGGAAACTCTGGGCAGGTACACCCGCTTCGTGATGCCCGGTCCGGGATTTCAAATCCCGTTCATCCATGTCATCCGCATCCGCGACATTCGCGAGCACACAATGGATATTCATCCACAGTCGGTGATCACCAAAGATAACGTGGAAATCCAGGTGGATGGTGTGATGTGGGTGCGGCCTGCCATTGAAGAAGAGGCCATCAAGCGCACGTTCTACAACATTGACAACTGGAAGCAGGCGATCATTCAGTTGGCGATGACCAACCTGCGCCAGGAGTTCGGTGATCTAACCCTTGATGAGAGCCTGGTGGCCCGTGAAAAGATCGCCACGAATCTTCAGCGGATCCTGAATGCCTTTGCCGTTGAATGGGGTCTGACCGTCAGCAAGGTGGAAATCCGTCTGATTGACCCACCTGAGGACATCAAGAAAGCCATGCACAAGCAAAAGACCGCAGAGCAAGAGCGGCGTTCTATGCGCCTGCTGGCGACGGGCGAGTTCGAAGCGTCCGAACAGAAAAAGCTGGCGACCATCCAGCTCGCCGAGGGGGAACGCGAAGCGGTGATTCAAGTGGCCCAAGGCAAGGCTGAAGCCATCCGCCTTGTTAACGAAGCTGCACACCAGTATTTTGTCGGCAACGCCCAGACCCTCAAGCAAATGGAGATGATCGAAACTTCCCTGCGCGAGAACGCCAAGATCGTCATCACCGAGCACGGCATCAGCCCGACCCTGTTTCTGGGCAACCTGCCAGTGAGCGTATCGAGCGAGAAAGTCGCCAAGTAAGCCTGCTGGTCTCTGAGCCTGAGTGTTTGCGCTCTTGTCGTGATCAACGTCGCTTCCCAGAGAGAGGCTTTGAAATGAGAAACCAGGATGAGTGAGCATAGAATCCTCATTGTGGACGACGATGAACGGGTGCTCTTTGTCCTGCACCGCGCCCTGCTGGCGTTTCAAAACGGATACGAGATCGTGACCGCCCAGGATGGCCGCCAAGCTCTGAACAAGGCTGAGGAGATTCCTTTCGATCTGCTCATCACCGATCTGAAAATGCCGGGAGTGGATGGGATAACGCTTACACAGGCGATCAGAGACTTGAATTCCGGCACGGTCGTCGTCTGGATCACAGCCTATGGTTGCGCCCAGGTGAGTGATGAGGCTACACGGCTGTCGGTTCACGAATGCCTGGAGAAACCATTGAGAATCCATGAAATTCGGCGGGTTGTACGAGAGGCATTGAAGAATTCCAAGGGTTAGCGTTGAGGTGAAAGAGCTTTGGCATTGCAGACGAAAGTAGCCGAAGGCAGGCGCGTAACGCAGTGGGATGGCGATTCCCATAGCTTCCATAGCGTCGGTGGCCAGAAGACAGCCAACAGGGCATTGGAGCAGACTGAGCGCGAGCTGATCTTGCTCAACCAGGCGTGCCAGGTACTCGCATCCACTCTCGATCTGGATCAAGTGCTCAACGTCCTGCTGAAAGAGATGCGCGATGTTCTGGAGGTGGAGACTTGCTCCGTGTGGTTGGTCAATCCCGAGGTGGACGAGCTGATCTGCCGGCAGGCCATTGACCCTCAAGGCGACATCTTGCGCAGGGGATGTCTGCCCTTGGGAAGGGGACTTGCCGATTGGGTGGCACGCCATGGCCAAAGCCTGATCACGACCGACGCGCGAATTGACGAGCGCTACAATGAAGCCATGGAGAGGCAAACCGGCTTGGGGATGCGCTCAGTCCTCACCGTTCCAATGTTGTTCGAACGGAGCGTGATCGGTGTGCTTCAAATATCGGATATGGAAGTTGGCCGGTTTGCTGCGACGGATTCGAGATTGATGGAATCGCTGGCCACTCTGGTCGCCGTCTCTATTGGCAACGCCCGGTTGGTCGGGGCATTGCATCAGCGGACCGTCGAACTGGAAAGGCGCAACGAGGATCTAGATGCTTTCGCTCACACCGTGGCCCACGAACTCAAAGCACTGTTGAGCCTCATCGTTGGACCTGCAGAGACGTTAGCAGAGGTGTACGCCGCAATATCCGACGAGGAGTTGCTCCACTATCTGCACATGATGGCACGCAGTGGGCGCAAGATAAGCGATGTCATTGACGCGCTGTTGCTGCTGGCCCAGATACGTCGGGAGGAAGTGGTGACGACTCCGTTGCACATGGCAGGCATTGTGGCCGAGGCCATGCGGCGGGTGGCCGATATGGCGAAAGAGTGTCGAGCCGAGATCGTCCTGCCTGAGAGTTGGCCCGTGGCGCTGGGCTACGCGCCGTGGGTCGAAGAGGTATGGGTCAACTATCTCAGCAATGCCGTCAAGTATGGCGGCATGCTGCCGCGCGTGGAATTGGGCGCGGAATCAAACGACGGCGTGGTGCGCTTCTGGGTGCGCGACAATGGCCCCGGTCTGACCCCAGAGGCCCGGGCTCGACTATTCAAGTTGTCGCCGCAGATCGACCGCACTGACGGTGATGGGCATGGCCTGGGGCTATCTATCGTGCGACGCATCGTGGAAAAGCTGGATGGACAGGTCAGTGCAGATAGTGAGGTTGGGCAGGGCAGTGTTTTTGCTTTTGTCTTACCGCGTGCAGATGGTTGATCTTGGCTCTTTGAATAGAAACGTTTTTCGGTGCACAGTTGTATTGGACTTTCGTATCACGTTGGAGGAATGCTAAATGAATGTTCTTTTGATCTACCCCGAGTTCCCAGACACGTTCTGGAGTTTCAAGCACGCGCTCAAGTTCGTTCGCAAGAAGGCAACTCTGCCCCCCTTGGGCCTGTTGACGGTGGCGGCGATGCTGCCGCCGGAGTGGGAAAAGCGGTTAGTTGACGTCAATGTGACCAAGTTGACGGCCAGGGATTTGGAGTGGGCCGACTATGCGTTCATCAGCGCGATGACAGTGCAGAGGGACTCGACGCATCAGATTGTCTCCCGCTGTAAGGAAGCAGGTGTCAAGATCGTCGCCGGGGGGCCTATCTTTGTCAGCGAGAGCGAACAGTTCGAGGAAGTGGATCATTTCGTGCTGAATGAAGCCGAAATCACGCTGCCTCTTTTCCTGGCGGATCTAGAACAGGGACAGGCCAGGCGCGTCTATGCGACGTCCGAATTCGCCGACATTCATTCGACGCCGGTTCCCCTGTGGGAGCTGATTGATCTGAAACAGTATGCCGGGATGTGCATCCAGTTTTGCCGTGGCTGCCCATTCAACTGCGAGTTCTGCAACGTGACGGCGCTGCTCGGCCACCGTCCGCGTACCAAGACAGCAGAGCAGATCGTCGCCGAGCTGGATAGTCTCTAC
>Ga0272444_10003216_pt1 | contig 14826 bp, 10 predicted proteins | sample SSMForm13_FD_201033 | JGI IMG/M metagenome (GOLD analysis project Ga0272444, IMG submission 201033) | Marine sediment archaeal communities from Little Sippewissett salt marsh, Falmouth, MA, United States - SSM-Form-13 | ecosystem: Environmental > Aquatic > Marine > Wetlands > Sediment ...
GGCCGTCGTTGCGCAGCTCGAAATCCAGTTGCGCGCGCCTGTCCCATTCGCCCGCATGCCCGCCGATGAACGGCGAGCGCAGCAGCTGGCTGATCTCGTTCGCCGGCAGGGCGTGGTGCAGCGCCAGTTCGAGCGCGCTGAGCAGGTGCGCCACCAACGGGTAGTCGGCCAGCGGTCTGCCCAGCGACAGGTTGAATAGGGTGGTGCTCTGTCGGCCGGGCAGCAGGCTGTGCGGGTTGATCACCTCGGCGCAGATGCGCGCCAGCGCCTCGCGCTGCTCCTCCAGGCGCGGGCTGACGATGGCGATCTGTGCGTGCGGATGTTGTTGTGCATAGTGCTGCGCCCAGCTGGCGGCGGCGCGCATCTCGGATTCCGGATCGCTCAGCTCGATGCGTTGCGGGCTGGCGGCCGTGCCGCCCAGGTGCAGTAGATCAACATCCACAGCGCGCTCGCGCAGTTGCTCGAACAGCGCGTGCTGTACCGGGCTGAAGCTGTCGAAGCCGGCCAGGCGGATGCGGCTCGGGTGTTCCAGCTCGCCGGCCTGCAGACCGGCCAGCAGCAGGCCCGGCAGCTGCGCGCTGCTGATCAGCTGCTGGCGCTGGCAGATCTCGGCGAAGTGTTTGTGCCAGGCGACATAGATGCGCGTCTCGTCCGCGGCATTGTCCAGCAGTTGCGGGATCTGCAGCTGCCAGTCGTGCACCAGCTGCCAGGCCTGTTGCGCGGTACGCGCAGCGGCGGCCGGGCGCAGCAGCCCTGCGCCCTGCTGGCTGTTGCGCACCACGCGCTCCCACAGCAGGCGTTCCTGGTGCGGGTTGAGCAGGATGTCATGGGTGAAACCGCTATCGAGCAGTTGTTCGTAGCCGCGGCGCAGCCAGGCCGCCCAGGGGCTGATGTCGGGGGTGGGCCAGACGCGCAGACCGGCGGCGGCCTGCTGCTGGTCGTACTGGCGCTGCAACTCGCCCTTGAGGCGGTTGTTGACGGTGATCAGGGTGGTGTCGGGCGACAGGCTGTCGGCCAGCCGGGCGGTGTGCGGGGTTCCGTCGAGTGCGCTCATTTGCCGGCCATCGTACACCAAAGTGCACGCGTGCCGCGGCGGGGTTCAGCGGGTGTGCGGAGGGCAGGAAAGGTGCTCCGGCCTGGCGGCCGGAGCCTGCATGTACCTCAGATCCTGAAGCGCGAGACCTGCTGCTGCAGTGCGTCCGACAGACGACTCATCTGCTCGGCGGCGCTGCTGGTCTGGCGGCCGCTGTCGGCGGTGCGGTCGGCCAGGTCGCGGATGGTCACGGTATTGCGACTGATGTCCTCGGCGACACTGCTCTGCTCTTCGGCGGCGCTGGCGATCTGCGCGTTCATGTCGTTGATACGCGCGATCACCTCGGTGATGCTCTGCAGGGATGTCCCGGCGCTGCCGGCACGCTCCACGCTGTTCTCCGCCTTGCGCTGGCCCTGGCTCATTACGTCCACCGCCTTGGCGGCACGTGATTGCAGGGCCTCGATCATCTTCTGGATTTCCTGGGTGGACTCCTGGGTGCGCGAGGCGAGGGTGCGCACCTCGTCGGCAACCACCGCAAATCCGCGACCCTGCTCGCCGGCACGCGCCGCTTCGATCGCGGCGTTGAGTGCCAGCAGGTTGGTCTGCTCGGCGATGCCCTGGATCACGTTGAGCACCGAGCCGATGTTGGAGCTTTCCTCTTTCAGCTCGTTGATTACCTTGCCGGCGTTGTCCACTTCGGCCGCCAGGTCGTGGATCGAGTCGATGGTCTGCGACACCACCTCGCGGCCTTCGCCGGCGGCCTTGTCGGCATCGTTGGCACCGGCAAAGGCGGTCGCGGCATTGTGCGAGACTTCCTGCACGGTGGCCGTCATCTCTTCCATGGCGGTGGCGACCTGCTCGATCTCGTGCAGTTGCTTGTCCACGTTGTGCTGGCTGTCGACGGCAACCTGGTTCATGTGGCCGGCGGCCTCGTTCAGCTCCCTGGTGGAGCGGACCACGCCGCTGATCAGCTGATGCATCTGTTCGAGGAAGCGGTTGAAGTTGGCGGCGAGATCCCCCAGTTCGTCCTCGCGGTTGTTCTCCAGACGCACGGTCAGGTCGCCTTCACCGTCGGCGATGTCGCGCATGTGCTGGTTGAGGCGGCCCAGCGGCCCCAGTATCAGCAGCGGCAGGATGATCGCCAGCGCAATACAGATGCCCAGGGCGACCAGTGCAGCGGCACTGCTGGTGAGCACGCTGGTGTCGACCGTGTCGGCCACTTCCTCGCGCGCGGCATCCGCATTGGCCAGGGTGGTTTCGGTGAGTTCATCCAGGATGTCGCGCATTGATCCGAACGTTTGGTCGGCCTCGCCGAAGCTCAGCTCGATACCGGCCTGTTGCTGCTCCTGGCCCTGGGACAGTTTGGACGCCACCTGCTTGCTCAGCTGCTCCCAGCGTACGCGCAGTTCGTTGTAGCGGTCGACCTTGCTGCGGATCTCCGGCTGCGGGTTGAGTGCCGCAAATTTTTCCACGCGCTGGTGCGCCTGTTGCATGTTTTCTTCATGCTGCTTTTTCAGGCTGTTGAAGCGATCGGAACCGGGTTCGGCGAACAGCAGACTGCGCTCAGCCACCAGTGACTGGTACAGATCGCGATCCGCCTCCAGCAGATAGTCGACACTGGGCAGGTAACGATCGCTGATACGGGTGGTGGCCTCGGAGACCTGGCCGAAGGAGGAGATGACCACGGCCGTCAACAGCAGCAGTATGGCTGCGATCATGCCGAGCGGGACGAGAATCTTCCAGCGAAGGGACAAGCGGTTCAACATTGGTTCTGATTCCTTTTTTTGGCGTGTACAACTTGCTTTCGCACTTGGCGAAAACAACGCGGGAGCGAGCGCAGGCTGCCGCAATCCTGCGGGTCAGACCCTGTATCGGCCGTGCCCTGGGGGCCTTAAGGAGAGATTTTGTGGGGTTGGGCAGCCGCTACGCGGGCGGCTAGGCGCTGCGATCGGGGCGCAGCCAGGCGTACAGGGCCAAGGCGGACAAGGCGCCGAGGGTGTCCGCCAGCATGTCTTTCTGCGCGTCCCAGTCGTCTCCCTGCGAGCCGAGGAATTCGATGCCGGCGTCGCCGCCGTAGTACACGGCGAACCAGTACTCGACGATCTCGTAGGCGGCCGCGATCGACATGATGCTGAACAGGCCGAACAGCATGCCCAGCCAAGTGCCGCAGCGGCCGTTGCGCAACAGCCACTCGGTGATGGCATAGGCGTAGAAGCCGACCGCGAAGTGGCCGATGCGGTCGTACTGGTTGCGCTGCGAGCCGATCAGCTGGTTGAACCAGTCGAAGGGCACCAGGGCGAAGGTGTAGTGCGAGCCGACCGTGTGCCAGAACAGCCACACGCTCATCAGCAGGTAGGCGGTGTTGCTGAAACGGAAACGCGGATACAGCCACAGCAGGCCGCCGAACACCATCAGGATCGGCGTGATCTCGGCGATCCACACGTCGCGCGCATGCGGCTCGATGCCGGACCAGAAGATCAGAAGGCCGAGCGCAATGGCGAGCAGGTGGGGAAGGTAGTGTTTCAACATGTGCTCAGAGGAGGTGATGGCGGGCCGGGTTGATGGTCGCTGTTGGCGGCGGCTGACGATGCCAGACCCTCGCGATCATACACCGTGGTGGTGCGCGCCTGCGCCGCGGAATGCCCGCTGCGGCCGCCTCGCCGACGGTGCAGGGGTGGCCTGGCGGTGCCCTGTTAGACTGGATACATGGAAGCACAATGGCTACAAGTGGCCGGCGGCCTGGGCCTGTTTCTGTTCGGCATGTCGGTGATGACCGATGGCCTGCGCGGCCTGGCGGGTGAGGCCTTGCATGCCGGCCTGGCGCGCTTTACCCGCAGCCCAGTGTCCGGTGCGCTGACCGGCGCCACCGCGACCGCCATTCTGCAGTCATCCAGCGCCACCACGGTGGCGGCCGTCGGCTTGGTCAGTGCCGGCCTGCTCAGCTTCGCCCAGGCGCTGGGGATCGTGTTTGGCGCGAATCTGGGCACCACCCTGAAGGGCTGGCTGGTGGCCTTGCTGGGGCTGCAGTGGAACATTGGCGTGATCGTGCTGCCGCTGGTGCTGGTCGGCGCGGTGATGCGCCTGTTCGGCAAGGCGCGCATGGCCAGCGGCGGCATGGCGTTGGCCGGTTTCGGGCTGGTGTTTCTCGGTATCGGTTTTCTGCAACAGGGCATGGCGGGCTTCCAGGGGATCGTCACGCCGGAGAGCTTTCCTCCCGACACCCTGGGCGGCCGGCTGGTGCTGGTGCTGATCGGCGTTGTCATCACCCTGGTGACCCAGTCATCCAGTGCCGGGGTGGCGGCGGCCCTGACCGCTGTGTACACAGGGGCGATCAGTTTTCCGCAGGCAGCGGCGATGGTGATCGGCATGGATGTGGGCACCACGGTCACCGCGGCGCTGGCCACCATCGGTGGCTCGGTGGACACCCGCCGCACCGGCTATTCGCATGTCATCTACAACCTGCTGACCGGGGTCGGGGCTTTTCTGCTGTTGACGCCGTACGTGTGGCTGTCGCAACGCTTCGCGCCCGGGCTGTTGGGCGAGCACCCGGAGATTGCGCTGGTCGGTTTCCATACCCTGTTCAACCTGCTCGGGGTGCTGCTGGTGTTGCCGTTGACCCGGCCGTTCGCGCGCCTGGTCATGCGGCTGGTGCCGGCCGCCCCCAGTCCGCTCGATGATCGCCTGGACCGGCGCATGCTCAGCGAACCGGTGGTTGCGGTCGAGGCAAGCGCCGGCGTGGTCAACGAGTTGTTGGCCGAGGCCCTGCGCCTGGTGATGTTGATGTTGCAAGGGCCCGAGGCGGCGCAGACGGTGCGCTTGCGCGCGCTGCGCGAGCGCCTCGACCGCACCCGGCTTTTCGTCGACGACATCCATCTTTCGCCGGAGCAACAAGCTGCCTGGCAGCGGCTGAACGCGCTGATGCATGTGCTCGATCACCTGCAGCGTCTGCTCGACCGCTGCGAAGAGCAAGCGCAACGGGTGCGCGTGCTGACCCGGGTGGAGGAATTCAGGCCGGTGGTCAGGCTGAGTCGCACGCTCAGCGAGAACCTGCTGGCGCGCCTGTCGGACAAGCACTGGGAAGACGCCCAGGCCGAGGCGCTGCAGCATGCGCGGATGCTGACGGAGAAGGTCGAGACATTGCGTGCCGGGATCATGGCCGAGGTGGCCAGCGGACGCCTGCACGTGTCGCAGGGGACCGAACATCTCGAGGCGATCCGCTGGCTGCAGCGGGTGTGCTCGCATATCGCGCGGATTTTCTGCCACGCCGGCAGCATGAACGCGCAGGCCCAGGCGGCTCGCAAGCCTTGCGTGGAACAGCCGCAGGCTTGAGCGGTCGGGCCGAACGCTGCCCGCTATTTGCCCGGCAGGGGAATCAGTCCCTGGTCGATCAACAGGCCTTCCGCGCCGATCATGTCCTCTGACACCAGGCGCTCGACGAACTGCTGCAGTCCACTCACTACCCTGTGGTGGCTAGGCTTTACGTACAGGTACAGCGGCCTGCTGAGCGGGTAGATGCGGGATTCGATGGACTCGAAGTCCGGTAGCTCGCCGTCGATCGCCGCGGCCTGCAGGCGATCGCGATTACGGTCCAGGAAGTTGTAGCCGAAGATGCCGATGGCGTCGGGGTCGGCGATCAGTTTGCGCACCAGCCGCGCATCGTTCTCGCCGGCGTTGATGAAGGCGCCGTCTTCGCGCAGGGAATAGCATTTGTGCGCGAATTCCTCGGGATCTTCGGCGTGCAGGCGGCGCAGCGTTGGCTGCTGCAGGCAGGCCTGGTGCAACAGGCGTTCGGCCAGGATGTCGCGGGTGCCGGAAGTCGGCGGCGGCCCGTAGACACGGATCGGCAGGTCGGGCAGGTCGGGGGAGATCTGCCGCCAGTTACTGTACGGGTTGGTAACCAGCTTGCCGCTGTCGTCGGCGGCCGGAACCTGGCGTGCCAGCGCCCGATAGAGATCATCGCTGCTCAGCGCGAATCGCGGGCCTGCCTTGCTGCTGGCCAGCACGATGCCGTCGTAGCCGATCTTGATTTCGCGGATATCAGTGACGTGGTTTTTCTCGCAACTGGCCCGCTCGCTGCTCTTCATGCTGCGCGAGGCCATGGCGATGTCGGGTGTGTTCAAGCCCAGGCCGTTACAGAACAGCTTGATGCCGCCACCGGTGCCGGTGGATTCGACCACCGGCGTGGTGAACCCGCTATTGCGGCCGAAGCGTTCGGCCGCCGAAGCGATGATCGGGTAGGCGGTCGACGAGCCGACGATATGGATGTGGGTGCGCGGTGCCAGTTGGGCTTGGGTGTAGGGACTGGCCGATAACAACAGGGTGCCGGCCAGCAGGCCGGCAACATATCGGAAGGGTGCTTTGATCATGGAAGCATCATGCCACGGATGGTGAAGTACAGCAGCGCGGCCAGCAGTCCGGAGACCGGCACCGTGATCAACCAGGCGGCGACGATCTTCATCAGCGCCGAGCGCTTGACCAGTTCGGTCTTGTAGACGCGTTTCAGGCCCTTGCGTTCTTTCTTGCTCAGCTCCGCCGGAACCGAGCGCTCCTTGAGCTGCTGCAGCATCAGCCCTTTCTTGGCGATCGAGGCCTTGCGGAATTCGATCAGGAAGGCCTCCACCTCGGCCTCGTCGCGGCCCTGGTGATGATCCTCGATCTCGTCGATCATCTTTGAGTAACTGGCCTTGAGGTACTCGCGTAGGAAGCCCACGCCGAACACCGCGCCGACCGCGATATGAGTGGAGGATACCGGCAGGCCGAGCTGGGTGGCGATGATCACGGTGATGGCCGCGGCCATGGCGATGCTGAAGGCGCGCATCTGGTCGAGTTCGGTGATCTCCGAGCCGACGGTGCGGATCAGCTTCGGGCCGTACAGCGCCAGGCCGATGGCGATGCCGATCGCGCCGACCATCATCACCCACAGCGGGATCGATGCCTTGGTGGCGATACCGCCGTGCAGGATGGCGTCGTTGATCGCCGCCAGCGGGCCGACCGCGTTGGCCACGTCGTTGGCGCCGTGGGCGAAGCTGAGCAGGGCGGCGGCAAAGATCAGCGGCACGGTAAACAGTTTGTTGACGCCGGTTTTTTCGTTTTCCACCTTATCCGCTGCGCGATGGATACGCGGCCTGATCAACAGGTAGATCGCCACGGCGATCGCCAGGCCGACCAGCGCGGCGACATCGAAGTCGAGCTTCCAGATCTTTTTCAGGCCCTTGAGGATCAAGTAGGTGGCGAAGGCCCAGGCCATCAGCGAGACCAGGATCGGCACCATCTTGCGCGCGGCCGCCCGCATGTCTTCCTGGTAGGTGATGGTGCGCTTGATCAGGTACAGGAAGGCCGCGGCGATGATCCCGCCGAGCACCGGCGAGATCACCCAGCTGGCGGCGATCTGGCCCATCTTGGGCCAGTTGGCGATGTCCATGCCGCCGGCGGCGATGCCGGCACCGAGCACGCCGCCGACGATCGAGTGGGTGGTCGACACCGGCGCGCCCATGGCGGTCGCCAGGTTGAGCCACAGTGCACCGGCCAGCAAGGCTGCCATCATCAGCCAGATGAAGGCATCGGTGTCGTTGATCAGAGCCGGGTCGATGATGCCTTTCTTGATGGTGCTGACCACATCGCCGCCGGCCACCAGCGCGCCGCCGGCCTCGAAGATGGCGGCGATCATGATCGCCCCGGTGAGGGTCAGGGCGCGTGAGCCGACCGCCGGGCCGACATTGTTGGCGACATCGTTGGCACCGATGTTCATCGCCATGTAGGCGCCGATCATGGCGGCGGCGATGAGCATGTAATTGTGACTGACATCGCTGATGGTCATGCTGGCGAACAGCATGATGGCGATGACGAAGGTCAGGGCGACGCCGAAACGGAACATTTCCGGGCGTCCGAACTGGGTGGCGTCTTCGATCTGGGAGATGTTTTTCAATTCCATGCCGGTGGCCTTTCTCGGGAGAGGAGTGCTTGTAATGAAAATGACATGAAATTGTCACATTCAAGCCTCGCCAGAGTCCAAGGAATTCTTTGATCCAGGACATGGCAGGACGGAAAAGGCAGGAAAACCCTGCCGCTCTCAGCGCGGCAGGGAGAGATTCAGGCCAGCGGCCACTGCAGGCGGTCCCAGAACCACACCAGCGCCACCGCGCCGATGGTCAGCGAGGCCGGGGTGACGATCAGCGGCCGGTACCATTCGCGGCGCTCGAACCACAGGCCGAGCGCCAGCCAGGCCAGCAGGATCAAGGTCACCTGGCCGAGTTCCACGCCGATATTGAAGCTGATCAGGGCGGTGGCGAAGGCGTCGGTGGGCATGCCGAAATCGCTGAGCATGCTGGCGAAGCCGATGCCGTGCAGCAGGCCGAAGCCGAACACCAGCAACAGGCGGCTGTTGCCGAGGCGGCGCTGCATCAGGTTCTCGATGCCGACATAGGCGATCGACAGGGCGATCAGCGGTTCCACCACCGAGGCCGGCAGTTGCACCAGGCCGTACATGGCCAGGCCCAGGGTGATGGTATGGGCGATGGTGAACATGGTCACCTGCCATAGCAGCGGGCGGATGCGGGTGCTGAACAGGTACAGGCCGAGGATGAACAGGATGTGGTCCATGCCGTTCGGCAGAATGTGCAGAAAGCCCGCCTCGGTGTACTCGGCGAACACGTCCAGGGTGCCGCGCGGGCTGGCGACCTCGGTCAGCGAGAATGGCTCGCTGACGCTGTCGTCGCGGATCCACTGCCAGCTCGACCAGTGGTATTGCTGCTCGGCCCGATTCACCTGGCGCACGCGCACCGCGTTGTCGCCAAAGGCGGCCGGGTAATACCAGGTCAGGTTTCGTGCACCGGACGGCACCTCGCCCTCGAGCAGGATCACGCTGATGCGCGGCACCTTGGTGTAGCCGCGCTCGGGGATGGTCACCTCGGTGATCTGTGGAGTCACGCGCTGGCCGTCGAAACGCAGCCCGATGTCGCGGGTCAGTTGTTCGCGGAATTCGTCGAAGTGAGGCGCCAGCTGCTCCGGCGGCAGTTCGCGCAAGGCATCGTACTGGTCGGAGGTGGGGGCCTCGGTGGTGTTCTTGTACTGGCCGTTGATGCCCGTCAGCAGGGCCTCGATGCTGGCGCGCAGCTCCACCCGGTAGTGCCCCCCGCTGAACACGCTGATCTCCACCAGGGCCGGCTTGACCACATCCGCCAGCACCCATTGTGGCAGCAGCCAGCCCAGCAGCATCAACAGTTTGAGCGCCTTGGACGGGATAGGGGTAGCCTGCATGGGGTTAATTCTTGCTCGATCTAAGGGAATAATTGCGGCTGTGGGTCGTCTGTAACCCAAATCTGGTGCTTGGCTGCGCTGGGAGAAGCGAACACCGGCAGCACAGGTCGCGGCTGTCGGGAGACGGGGTGGCTTGTTACACTGCGTGCCCCGAAAACTGAAAACGAGTATGCCCGGGCCAGGGCTGATAAAACAACTGCGCGAGAGCCTTCAATTATGTCCAATAAGATCGATCGTCGTGATTTCCTCAAACTCATGGGCCTGGGTGCCGCCGCCGGCGCCGCCCCGCTGGTCGCCAACCAGGTCATGGCCGGTCCGAAGATGCCGGAGGGTTTCTACGACCTGCCGATGAAAGGCAATGTCCGCCTGCTGCACATCACCGACGTGCACGGTCAGCTCAAGCCGGTCTACTTCCGCGAGCCCAACGTCAACCTGGGCGTGGGTGACGCCTATGGCCGTCCGCCGCACCTGGTCGGCAACAAGCTGCTGAAGGCGATGGGCCTGAACCCGGGCACCCCCGAGTCCTATGCCTACACCTACCTGGATTTCGATGCCGCCGCGCTGAAATACGGCCGCACCGGTGGCTTCGCGCACATGAAGACCCTGCTGGACAGGCTGCGCGAGCAGGCCGGCGGTAAACAGAACACCCTGACCATCGACGGCGGTGACCTGTGGCAGGGCTCCGGCACCTCGCTGTGGACGCGCGGCGTGGACATGGTCGAGGCCTCCAACATCCTCGGCCTGGACGTGATGGTCGGCCACTGGGAGTTCACCTACCGCGAGGAAGAGGTGCTGTCCAACGTGGCGCTGTTCAAGGGCGATTTCATCGGCCAGAACGTGCGCGTCAAGCCGGACTCGCTGTTCGGCGACGAGTACCCGGCGCTGGTCGAGAAGTACGACGGCCGCGGACTGTACGACGAGGACACCGGCCACGCCTTCCAGCCGTACGTGATCAAGGAGATCAACGGCGCGCGCATCGCCATCGTCGGTCAGGCCTTCCCGCGTACCGCCAACGCCAACCCGCAGGAGTTCTTCCCGGACTGGTCCTTCGGTCTGCGCGAGGACGACATGATCGAACTGGTCAAGACCATCCGCGAAGAGGAGTCTCCGGACGCGGTGGTGCTGCTGTCGCACAACGGCATGGACGTGGACATCAAGATGGCCGAGCGCGTGCCGGGCCTGAACGCGGTGTTCGGCGGCCACACCCACGACGGCATGCCCAAGCCGGTCAAGGTGAAGAACGTCGAGGGCAACGAATGCTGGGTGACCAATGCCGGTTCCAACAGCAAGTATGTCGGCGTGATGGACTTCGATATCCGCGACGGCGAACTGAAGGGCATGGAATACCGCATGCTGCCGATCATTTCCGACTGGCTGCCGGCCGACAAGGAGATGGAGGCCTACATCAACCAGATGCGCCAGACCAAGTACGATGAGAACATCGTCGAGTCGCGCCGCTCCGATGCCTTCTACAACAAGGACCGCGTGGGCATGACCTTCGAGGAGATCCTCGGCGAGAAGCTGGCGATCGCCGACCGTACCCTGTACCGCCGCGGCAACTTCATGGGCACCTGGGACCAGGTGCTGTGTAACGCCTTGCGCCACGAGTACAACGCCGACATCGCGCTGTCCGCCGGCGTGCGCTGGGGCACCTCCACCCTCAAGGGCGACTGGATCACCATGGAAGATGTGCTGACCCAGTGTTCGATGACCTACGCCGAGACCTATGTCTCGGAGATGACCGGCAAGGCCATCCACGACATGCTCGAGGGTGTGGCCGACAATCTGTTCGACCCGGATCCGTACCTGCAGTCCGGTGGCGACATGGTGCGCGTGGGCGGCCTGGACTACACCATCGACCCGTCCAAGAAACTCGGCGAGCGTATCACCGACATCGTGCTCGATGACGGCCGCAAGCTGGACCCGGACGAGACCTACACCGTCACCGGCTGGGCCACGGTCAACCGTACCCCGGAAGGCCGCCTGATGTGGGACGTGGTGCGTGACTACATCCTGGAGAAGAAGGGCGAGGACAATGTGCTGCGCCTGCCGAAGATCAACCACCCGACCCTGGTCAACGTGATGGCCAACCCGGGTATCGCCGATTACCCGGGCAAGGCCAGCTGATCGCCAGATCGGCATTTCGGCCGAGTGAAACGCCTTCCTCCGGGAAGGCGTTTTTGTTTTTACACCGTTACCCCCTCCCAACGAGTGGGGAGGGTTGGGGTGAAAGATCGCGATCGCGCCCTGTGTCGCTGGGTTCGATCCAGCTTCAGCTCCAATCCTGCAGAAAGTCCCGCTAAAAGCCAGCTGGTTCACGCTTTCGCTGCGTCTCGCAACACAATGAAATCCGCCGTCTATACTCCCTAACTTCCTAACAAGAAGAAATCTGGCTCAGCCAGGGAGTGGGTGATGAGGTTGCTGGAAGTGGCCATCGTGGCCGCGCTTGCGCTGTGCGCAGCCGCTTGCGACAGGCTGGAGGCATTCAACGATACCGCCGACCAGGCGGTGGCGGTGATCGACCAGGGGATCGAGGACATCCGCGCCGAATCCACCGCGTGGCGTTCGGTATTGCAACGCGTGGCGGACGAACTGCCGGCGGAAGTCGGCGAGCTGATCCGCAACGATGCCCAGAACCTGGTGTCGCGCAGTGTTGCCACCACCGGGGTCGAATTCCGCTGCAATAGCGATTTTCTCGCCCACCGCGCCGCCAGCGCGCTTGGCCGGCTCAAGGCCAAGGTGCTGGGACAGACGCCGCCGCCGCTACCGCCGGCCTTCTGCCAGGTCACACCCGATGCCATCGATCTCAAGGTGGACCCGGCCAGTTGGTCGAAGCTGGTGCTCAGCGGTTACGACCTCGACCACAAGGATGCAGACGGCAACTACTTCGCCATGGAGTTCGTCGGTGCCGACGGCAAGACCACGCTCATCGGCAACCAGCGCATCGGCCGCACCACCCACTACCAGGCCACGGTCAATCTCGGCGAGTTCGCCAGGCAGCTGCATGCCGATGGGGTGTCCAAGATCCGCGTCAACTGGGGCAGGCACCACGACGGCTATCCGCAGGTGGTGGTGCTGCCGTGGGAGCCGGCTCGCCGAACGGTCAAGGTCGGCGTCGGCAACACCACCTGGCATCCGCAGCACCAGAAGGGCGACAAGGACTTCTACCTGCACAAGAAAGGGCGCTATGCGCGGGTCAAATTGCATGGCGAACTGACGCTGGACAGGCACCGTAGAAAGCTGCTCAGCCGTGTCTACATGAACGCCAAGGAACTGCATCGCGATCACACCGAAGCGAGCGGATGGAGTCCGGTGCAGACCGCTTACACGGCGCCATTGGGATGGCGCATCGAAAGCGCCAGCCCGTCCGGCACGAGTTCGGCGGATGTGCGGGTGCATGGACGCGATGCCTCGGCTGGGCGCAGTTACCGGCGCGCCAACGGCGAGCCGGTGCAGAGATTCACCATCTGGGTGGACAGGAAGGGTGACGACATCGGCAACTACACCCGTGTCGAGGCGCGCTGGAACCCGGTGTCGGTAAGCCTGGTGCAGGAGCAGCCGGAATGGATGCGTTGAACGCTGCCTGCTGAGCGCAGCGGTTTTATTTCTTGGGGGAAGTGAGGATGCGTTGCAAGACACTGAAGGCAGGGACTTTGTCGCTGCTGGCCTGGTTCGCCCCAGCGGCACAGGCGGCGATCATCAATGGCGATTTCGAGAACGGGCTGAACGACTGGGTGAGCAATATCAACCCGGGGACGGTTTCACCGGCCGGCAGGCTGGAGATCCGCAACCAGAACGGCAGCAACTATGTGTGGCTGTCGAGCGGCGAGCAGGCCAGTGCGCCGACCTTCCTGCAGCTGTATCAGGGCATCACGGTGCAGGCCGGGGCCACCGAGCTGGTGGCGGACATCAAGGCGCTGCCCAGCGAGGATGACCCGACCAGCAGCGGCAGCATCGATACCGACTTCCTCAGTTTCACCATCCAGCGCAGCGCCTTCGACGTCTGGGGCATGGCGCTGGTCGACGATCGCGGCGTGCTGTTGATCGATGACCCGCTGATCGGTGTGGGTGTCGCATTGCGAGCGCCCTCCGATCCTTTCTTCGATTTCCAGGTGGTGGCCGACCTGTCGATGTTCGTCGGTGAAACCGTGCTGGTGAGCCTTTTCGTCGACCCGGGCGACGACGGTTTCATCAACAGCTATGCGATGGACAACATCGCGATCAACTCGACCCAGAACCCCGGCCAGGACGCACCCGCCGCCGCCTCCTTACCCGGCAGCGGCCTGCTGTTGATGTCGCTGCTGATTCCCCTGTTCAAACGCGTCACAAGGAAACCGTCATGAACGAAACCGATCAGAGTGAAGGCAATCCTTACCAGGATGAATGCGAGCAGGAACTGCGCGAGACCGTCGCGGCGGTGGAGCTGGTCGATGTCGATGCGATCGCGGACTGGAGCAAGGAGCAGCTGGAGAACAAGCTCAACGAGTATTCCGAACAGGGGCAGGCGCTGCAGCTGGCGTTCACCGAGGCGGACTCGGCCTTCAAGCGCGAACTGGTTGCCTACAGCCAGGTCTTCGAGAAGGTGGAGGTGATCGAGCAGGCGGCCGAGGTCACCCTGGGGCGCGAGCCCGATGGCGCGATCAGCTCCTTCCAGGAAACCTTCCAGACCATCGAGATGCTCAGTGGCATCACTCGCTACTCATCCATCGTCAGCGGCCTGTTGATGATCAAGAAGCTGTACAACTGGCGCCAGGCGGTGGTGGCGGCCAGGGGGGTGCATGCTGCGGTACCGGCCTTGCCCAGGGCCTCCTGGCCCTTGACCGCATCGCGCGCGCAGCCGGGCTGGGCCAAGGCGGTGGCGGCATCTGACGATATCGTGAAGATCCGCCGCATGGCGGCCATGACCGGTGCCCTGTCGCTGGTGACGGCCGGCGCCTCGATCGCAATGAAGCATTACACCGACAAGCAGTTGCGCGACTACTACCTCGATGCCGTGCCTTCCTACCAGGAGTGGTACACCCAGACCAGCGCCTCGGTGATCACGCTGTGCGGCCTGAGAAAACTGATGCGCGCCGAGATGGAAAGCCTCAAGGAACAACTGGAGGTGGCGCAGGACCCGGAGAATCCGCAGTCGACCGACCAGGCGCTGATCGACACCCTGAACGGCTCGATCAAGAGCGTCAGCGAACTGGAGGCGATGATGATGGCCGCCGAGCGCATGATCTGCTCCGACCTGTCGGTGTTGGATGCCGCCAAGCTGTCGGGCGTGCCGCACGATCCGGATGATCCCAGCGACCCGATACTGGTGCTGCTGAGCAACCGCCGCCTGCAGCTGCTGGCCGACGGCAAGGCGGTCTGCCAGGACCGCTATCCCGAGTTGTTTGTCTGAGATCGCGGAGAGGGAATCGGCCATGTCCCTGTTCAAGAAAGCCGGCAGGTTCTTCACCAAGAGCGTGCCGAAGTTCGTCACCAAGAAGGTACCGCGTATTGTGACCCAAGACATTCCTCGCGTGGTCACCAAAGACATCCCGCGTGTC
>Ga0272444_10003217_pt1 | contig 14826 bp, 13 predicted proteins | sample SSMForm13_FD_201033 | JGI IMG/M metagenome (GOLD analysis project Ga0272444, IMG submission 201033) | Marine sediment archaeal communities from Little Sippewissett salt marsh, Falmouth, MA, United States - SSM-Form-13 | ecosystem: Environmental > Aquatic > Marine > Wetlands > Sediment ...
GACTTCATGGACCTGGATCTCGTTACAGACGCGGACACACCTGCCGCAGAGGATACACTTGTTGAGATCCCGCTGTATCATGGAGTTGGTGTCTTCTATCGGGTATGCCGGGGGGGCGATCTCAAAGTTGGGCTTCTCGATCCCCAGTTCGTACACGAGGTCCTGAAGCTCGCAATTCCCGTTCTTTTCGCATTGGAGGCAGTTGTGATCTCCGGATGACCAGAGGAGTTCTACCACCAGCCTTCTTGCGGTTAAAACCCTTTCCGTGTCGGTCATGACAACCATCCCCTGGCTGACCGGCATGCAACATGATGCCACCAGCGACCGGGCATTCTCCACTTCCACAACGCACACCCTGCAGGCCCCGACGTTGGTGGTCCCCTTAAAATAGCAGAGAGTGGGGATGTGTATGCCGTTCTCCCTCGCTACTTCAAGGATGGTCTGCCCCGGAGATGCCTCTAACGCCTTTCCATTAATCGTTAAAGAAAGCTTCTGATCCATTTTGAACTCCTTTGGTGGTATACGGGTAGCAGTGGCCGCTTCACGGAAATCCGGTTGTATGTATCCGCCATTCGACCGCGGAGGCAACCCTTTTTGTTTTCAGCATGCTGTATAAATGCTTTGTATGTCGGCTCTACATTCCCAAGATTGTAGAGATTCTCTGCTGAACGATTAACATCGGTCCAACGAGGGTTCGAAGGTGGACCGGGGCGGAGCCCTTCATCACGCCGCAAATCCTCCCCAAACCGGGAGCACCATACATTATTTTTCTATTCTTTTCAAGGAATATGAGGTTTTTGACTCGCTCGTGGGTGGGGTCGAAAACTTACTGATTTCAGTGCAGAAATTCGGGAAATACGACGGTCCGACATCCCGCCGTGGTAAATTAATCAACAAGGAGGCTTGACCTGCGAGGTGACGGTCCATCGTTCCCCTGTTCACCCCGACCGGTGCCCCTTGTCTCTTTCCCCCGTGTCTTACGGGTGGTCCCGTGAGAAATAGCTTGATTTCTACAGGAGTATAGTATAGTAAAAGCGGGTTTTTCCCGAACGGTGTCCGTTCCATAACTTGATTTTTTGACGGATGGAAACCGAATACAACGAAGGACTCCTTGCCCGGGTCCGGTATCCGGGCTATAGAGCCGAGAGGAGGATGTATGTTGAGAAGGTACGAAACCATATTCATTGTACGGGCCGATCTGCAGTCGGATGAGACAGATGCCCTGATTGACCGTTATACCGGAATCATTGGAGGTATGGACGGTACCATTGTCGAGGTTGACAACTGGGGAAAACGGAGGCTGGCCTACCCCATCGAGAAGAGGCGTGAAGGCGTGTATGTACGGCTCGATTTCGTTGCCCAGTACAAGGTTGTGACCGAGGTGGAGAGAAATTTCAAGATCGATGATCACATACTACGGTTTCAGACGGTAAAACTGAGCGACAAGGTTGATATGGAGGCGATCGAACAGGAAATAGCCGACGCCCGCAAGAGGAAAGAAGAGCAACAGAAGGAAGAGGAGCGGAGGAAGGAAGAAGAGGAACGGAAGAAGGAAGAAGAGGCGCGGAAGAAAGAAGAACAGAAAGAAGAAGAGAAAAAAGAGGAAGAACAAGAAGAAGCTGTTTCTGAACCCGCCCATGAAGAGGGTGTGACATCTGAAGAGTCGGAGACGGACAGTCCAGATGCCAAAGCCGACGATGAAGAAGGTGCGCCGGAGGCCTCACCTTCACCTGTTGAGACAGACGAGGAAAGGGCAAAGGAGGAATAAGAAATGGCATATACACCGGATAATCGTACGAGGCGCCCGCGGCCCAAGACCAAATTTTTCCACAAGAGAAAAGTATGCAGGTTCTGTGTGGATTCGAATATACAGATTGATTATAAAAATCCGACTGCCCTGAGGGGGTTCCTGACGGAACGGGGAAAGATCATGCCGCGAAGGATCACCGGGACCTGCGCCAAACATCAAAGGGCGTTGGCAGTGGCGATTAAAAGAGCCAGGACCCTGGCTCTTTTGCCCTATGTAACTGCCGACAGCTAACCTCATTTGAGCTGATCTTCGATAAATTCCGAGATGTCTGCCGACCGGGCAGACATCTCTCACCCTTTCAGGTTGACAGGTGAGGTATGTTCCGTCTGACGGGGGAGGGTGTCCCCTATAGAGACTTTTTCCTTGCTGTTGCGGTCACCTCTATGGTCTTTATGGCGGTAGCCGTGATCTCTGTGCTCGGTCTGTTCGGTGCGGTACTGGTGCCGGTGCCCGTCTTGTACTACTACTCCCGGCTGGGCAGGCTTCCCGGCGTCCTGGTCTTTGCCCTTTCCCTGGCGCTTACCCTGTCAGTACTCAAGGGGCTGGACCTCCAGACGGGCCTCGTGTATTTTTCTCTGTTGGGCCTCTTGGGGGTTGTCCTCTCGGAGGTGTTGCGAAAAGATTGCTCCATAGAAAGGACGGTCATCTGCTGCGGGGGGATCCTCCTCGCACTGGGGCTCGTCGTCCTGGCCTATCTGAGTCTGACCGCCGGAAGCATGCCGTGGAGCGTGATCGGAACCCACATATCCGTAGTGGTGCAGGAGAATATCGATATGTATGCCCGTGCGGGTATCCCCCCACAGCATATCGAACTCATACGAGAAAATGCCGATCAGATCACCCGTGTCCTTGTCGGACTCTTCCCCTCCATCGCCCTTGTGGGCACTATTTTTCTGGTATGGGTGAATATCCTGGAGGGGAAATGGCTGTTCAAAAAGAAGGGAATGTGGTACCCTTCGTTCGGCGATCTTTCGCTGTGGAAGACCCTTGACAAGACGGTCTGGCTCGTTGTGATCGCCGGCATCTGTATCATGGTTCCCCTGGAGACTCTTCGCATTCTGGGCCTGAACATACTGATCGTCCTCCTCTTTTTATACATGCTGCAGGGCCTGGCCATCATGAGTTTTTTCTTTCAGACCAAGAACGTACCGTTGCTGTTGAGGGTCTTTGGATATTTTTTGGTCTTTGCCCAGCAGTTCCTGCTGTTGATCGTGGCCGGGGTGGGCTTGATTGACACCTGGGTCGATTTCAGGAAACTTGACAAGAAGTCGAGCTGATCTGTTCGTGCAACACAGATCGGTCGGGTCGTCTCGAGGCGTGCGGTGTATCGGGGTATGTCTGATGATGTGGTTGACGGCATAGGGGCCGTCTGCAAGGGTAGAGGTCTGAACCCTCTGATGGGAGAGTGTCTATGAAGGTCATCTTGATAAAGGATGTTGCATCCGTGGGAAAGGCAGGGGATCTGGTCAACGCATCGGACGGGTATGCCAGAAATTTCCTGATTCCCCGGGGATTGGCCAAGGAAGCCAGCGGTAAAAACATACAGGGCCTGGAGCGTGAACGGGAAATTGCGGCGAGAAAGGCCAATCGGGAGAGAAAAACGGCCCAGGAACTGGTCGAAGGGCTCGAAGGGGTCACCTGTCATATATCCAGGAAGGTGGGGCAGCAGGACAAATTGTTCGGCTCCGTCACCTCGAAGGATATACGAGACGCCCTGAACGATCAGGGGGCGAAGGTTGATAAGAAGGATATCGTCCTTGAGGAGCCGATAAAGACCCTCGGGGAATTTGCTGTGAAGATCAAGATACATCCCGGGATGTCTGCCACCATCACGGTTGTTGTCACCGGTGAGGGATAGGATGAAAGACGTCGATTATGCGTCCCATAAGGTGCCCCCGCAGAATCTCGATGCGGAGCAGTCGATCCTGGGCGGTATCCTCCTGGACAATAACGCCCTGAACCGTGTCCTGGAGATCATCGGTATGGGCGATTTTTACAGCGAGGCCCACCGGAAGATATTTTCGGCGATCCTTGACCTGTACGAAAAGAATGAACCCAGCGACCTGATCACCCTGAGCAGCGTGCTGCGCGACAAGGGTCACCTCGAGAGTGTCGGAGGAGAGGTGTACCTGACCTCCCTTGTCGACGGAGTTCCTTCTGCGGCCAACATCGCCTACTATTCGAAGATCGTCAAGGAGAAGGCCATACTGCGCGGACTGATCGGTGCCGCGACCGATATACTCAATAAGAGTTATGATGCGGGCTCCGACATAGACACTGTCCTTGACGAGGCGGAGCACGCGGTCTTTGAGATATCGGAGAACAAGATTAAGCCCGCCTTCTCTCCCATCAAGGAGATCGTCAAGGACACCTTTGAAAACATAGAAAAACTGTACGCAAAGAAGACCCTCATCACCGGTATTTCCACGGGGTTCCAGAAGGTTGATGAGTTCACCTCCGGTCTTCAGAACTCCGATCTGATCATCGTGGCCGGAAGGCCCAGTATGGGGAAGACGGCCTTTGCCATCAATATCGCGCAGCATGTGGCGATCGAGGATAAGGTGCCGGTGGCCATCTTTTCCCTGGAGATGTCGAAGGAGCAGCTGGCGCTCCGCATGCTTTCTTCGGACGGAAAGGTGGACTCGCAGAAGATACGGAGGGGATTTGTGGGAGAGATGGACTGGCCGAAGCTGGTGGCTGCGGCAGGCAGGCTCTCGGAGGCCCCCATCTTTATCGATGATACGCCCGCGATCTCCGTTCTCGAGATCAAGGCGAAGGCGCGAAGGCTGAAGGCGGAATCTGGGCTGGATCTGATCATCCTCGATTACCTCCAGCTTATGAGGGGGAGGGATTCCTCCGCGCCGAGGGAACAGGAGATATCCGAGATCAGCCGTTCACTCAAGTCTCTGGCCAAGGAGCTCGACGTCCCGGTCTTGGCGCTGTCGCAGTTGAACCGGCAGGTCGAATCGCGGACGGACAAACGTCCCCAGCTCGCCGATCTGAGGGAATCCGGGGCGATCGAGCAGGATGCCGATGTGATTATGTTCATATACCGGGACGAGGTGTACAACAAGTCGGAGGACAACCCGGAAAAGGGAAAGGCGGAGATCATCATCGGAAAGCAGAGAAACGGTCCCGTCGGTGTGGCGAATATGACCTTCCTGAAGGAATTTACCTGTTTTGAAAACCTGGCCTACGACCACGAAGAATTCTAGCCCGTTATGAGTTTTGGTTCGTCGCTCAGGTGGGGAACTGCCAGCTTCAGTTTCTTCAGGGCCTCTTTCTCGATCTGGCGGGCGCGTTCCCGTGTTATATTGAACCGGTCGCCGATCTCCTGGAGTGTCTCCGGATCGTCCGCCATTACCCTGCGCCGTATGATGTATCCCTCTCTCTCGTTGAGTTTTTCCAGGGCTCCCGCTATGTTTTTCTTGACCAGGGCCATCTCGTCCTTCTTGATCAGGGCATCTTCCTGGCTTGTCCCCGTGTCGACGAGATGGTCGATATAGGTCGACTCCCCCTCGTCATCCATGGCCGCATTCAGAGAGACATCCCGGTTGGCGAGGCGCAGGTCCATCTCTTCTATCTCTTTTTCAGTGACGTTCAGCATCTCAGCGATTTCTTTGAATTCAGGGCTCTTCTGCGAGATGGCCTCCAGTTTTTTCTTTGCCTGATTCAGTTTGAAGAAGAGCTTTCTCTGTGCCTGGGTGGTCCCTATCTTGACGAGGCTCCATGACTTGATGACAAAGTTCTGCATATACGCCCGTATCCACCAGACCGCGTACGATATGAGACGGTATCCCTTGTAGGGATCGAACTTCTTGACGGCGTGCATCAGGCCGATATTCCCCTCCTGGATCAGATCGATCAGCTTTACCCGATAATTTTTGTATTCGTGGGCGATCTTGACCACAAACCGCAGGTTCGAGGTGACCAGTTTCTCGGCCGCCTTCATGTCGTTTTCCTTGACAAACCTCACCGCCAGCTTGAATTCCTCATCGGCCTTCAAGATGGGAAAGCGGTTTATCTCCGCCATATAGAGATCGATCGAATCGGTTACTGCGGGAAGACCCATTCTGGTCCCTCCAAAATTTTTTACAGCGTTGCAGAATAGACATATTCCCCTTAATAGTCAAGATTTTTTAACTTCCCACCACCGGCTTTCCCCTCCTTGACATTGCCGGACTTTGTGTTTATCTTATGGATAAAAGAGCGGAAAGGAGATCTCTATGGGCTCTCAGAATGAGTCGATCATGGAATTTGCGTGCACGTTTGCGGAGGAGATACAGGCAAAGGCGATCCTCCTGTACGGTGAAGTGGCCCCTGATCTCCTGGTGAAAAAGGGGGAAGTTCCCTCTTTCGATACGATCCTCATAACGAGAGAAAAGGATGGCGTTCAGCACAATAAAAAGTTTTTTTCCAGCGTTATCAGTATTCCCAACGTGAACGTCACGCGCCTGAGCCAGATAAAGGTGGCCATCACGAAGGGACTTGCCACGGGACTCTTCAAGAAGGGGGACAAACTGGTGTGCCTGACCGGTGTCCCGAGGTTCGGGTATATAGACAGTATATTTGTAATCGATGTGGGAAAGGAATTTGAGATTCTTATATCGGAAGAGGTGGCGGACATATTCGAGGATATTCAACCCGAGGTATTCGAGGCGGTGTTGAACATCGCACTGGAACTTGCCTCCCAGGGGAGAGAGGGACGTCAGGTGGGAACGATCTTTGTGCTCGGAGATCACGAGAAGGTCCTTGAACTGTCCCGGCAGATGATCATCAACCCCTTTATGGGATATGAGGAAGGGGAACGGAACATCCTCGACCGCAATCTTAAGGAGACCATCAAGGAGTTTTCGGCCATTGACGGTGCGTTTGTGGTCAGGGGAGACGGCGTTTTGGTGACGGCCGGGAGACACCTGAGCGCCGCGCTGGAGGCCAAGGATTTTCCCCAGGGGCTGGGGAGCAGACATATAGCCGCCGCGGGCATCACCAGTGTCACCGGTGCGATTGCCGTTGTTATCTCGGAGTCCACCGGTACCGTGCGGATCTTTAAGAAGGGGCGGCTGTTCGTCGATATCGAAAAAGGGATGGAGTGACCGTTATGAGATTTGATAAATGCACATTGAAACTGCAAGAGGCCTTCCAGGAAGCGGAAGGACTGGCCGGCGGGTACGGCCATCAGGGAATCGATGCGGAGCATATTCTCCTTGCCCTTGTGCGGCAGCCGGAAGGGACCGTTCCTGAGATATTAAAAAAATTTGGTGCCAAACCGGAGCAGCTTGCCGGTGAGATCGAGGAGATCCTTGAGGGGCTTCCGAAGGTCTCCGGGGCGGGACAGCCGTACCTTACGCCCCGGCTGAACGATGTCTTGAATAAGGCCCTGACCGAGGCGGCGCGGCTGGGGGATGAGTACGTCAGTGTGGAACATGTTCTGATCTCGATCGCCGACGACAAGAACGGCCCCGCCGGTAAGGCGCTGCACCGATTGGGCGTGACCAAAGATGCGATTCTGAAGGTCCTGGTGGATATCCGGGGAAATCAGCGGATTACCGATCCGAATCCCGAGGACAAGTACCAGGCACTCAAACGGTTCGCCCGTGATTTCAACGAGCTGGCGCTCAAGGGAAAATTCGATCCGGTCATCGGGAGGGATGACGAGATACGGAGAATCATGCAGGTCCTCTCCCGCAGGACGAAAAACAACCCGGTCCTCATCGGCGAACCCGGTGTGGGGAAAACGGCGATTGCGGAGGGGCTGGCCCAGCGCATCATCAACGGTGATGTCCCCGACAACCTGAAAAACAAGCGGGTGATCGGTCTCGACCTGGGCTCCCTGGTGGCCGGTGCCAAGTACCGGGGCGAGTTCGAGGACCGCCTGAAGGCCGTTCTGAAAGAGGTGACCCAGACCAGCGGAGAGATCATTCTCTTCATCGACGAGCTCCATACCATGGTGGGTGCCGGGGCTGCCGAGGGTTCGATGGATGCCTCGAACATGCTCAAGCCCGCCCTGGCGAGAGGTGAACTCCACTGTATCGGGGCCACGACCCTGAACGAATACCGGAAATATATCGAGAAGGATGCCGCGCTGGAGCGGCGGTTCCAGCCGATCGTCGTGGGGGAGCCCACGGTGGAAGACACCATCGCCATCCTCAGGGGGCTGAAGGAGCGGTACGAGGTCCACCACGGGGTGCGGATCAAGGATTCGGCGATCATTGCCGCCGCCACCCTGTCGAACCGGTATATCAGCGATCGGTTTCTCCCCGACAAGGCGGTCGACCTGATCGATGAGTCGGCCTCCCGTCTCAGGATCGAGCTGGACAGCCTCCCCTCCGAGATAGACGTGGTGGAGCGGCGGATCATGCAGCTCGAGATCGAGCGGGAATCCCTGAAGAAGGAGAGCGACAAGTCTTCGAAGAAGCGCCTCGAAACCATCGAGAAAGAACTGGCGGCCCTGGAGAAATCCCGGGACGAGATGAAGGAGCACTGGTCAGCCGAAAAAGAGGCCATCAGGGAGATCCAGTCGATCAAGGAGAAGATCGAGGAGTACAAGACGGCGGAACAGAATGCCGAGAGAGAGGGTAACCTGGCGAAGGCGGCGGAGATCCGCTACGACACCCTGGTCAGGTTGAATCGGGAACTGGAGGAGAAGACCGCCGGTCTCGAGGAGCTCCAGAAGGATCAGAAGACCCTGAAGGAAGAGGTCGACGAGGAGGATGTCGCCGAGGTCGTGGCGAGCTGGACCGGGATCCCCGTGACGCGGATGATGGAGAGTGATGTGGAGAAGCTGATCCACATGGAGGAACGGCTGAAATTGCGGGTCGTCGGCCAGGATGATGTCATCCATACGATCTCGAACGCCCTGCGGAGGGCCCGGTCGGGTCTGCAGGACCCCAACCGGCCGATCGGGTCGTTCATCTTCATGGGGCCGACGGGGGTCGGGAAGACCGAACTGACCAAGGCACTCGCGGAGTTCATGTTCGATAATGAGCAGGCGATGATCAGGGTGGACATGTCCGAGTTCATGGAGCGGCATTCCGTTTCCCGTCTGATCGGGGCGCCTCCCGGCTACGTGGGGTATGATGAAGGGGGACACCTGACCGAGGCGGTCAGGAGACGACCCTATTCGGTAATCCTCTTCGACGAGATCGAGAAGGCGCATCAGGATGTCTTCAATATCCTGCTCCAGATCCTGGATGACGGCAGGTTGACGGACGGGCACGGGCGAACGGTCGATTTCAAGAACACGATCATCATCATGACCTCGAACATCGGCAGCCAGTGGATGCAGGACCTGTCACTGAGCGAGGAGGAACGGCAGAAGAGGACGATGGAGGTGTTGCGGGCGACCTTCAGGCCCGAGTTTCTCAACCGGATCGACGATATCATCACCTTCAGGTCCCTCTCGATCGAGGATATCCGCGGGATCATCGGCATCCAGATCGGGTTGATACAGAAGAGGCTCCAGGACCGGAAGATCAACCTCGAACTGACGGACAAGGTCAGGGAGTATATATCCGAGGAGGGATACAGCCCCATCTACGGTGCGCGGCCCCTGAAGCGGGCCCTGCAACGGATTATCGAGGACAACCTGGCAACCAAGATACTGGAGGGGGAGATTGCGGAGGGTGACGACATCGTCGCCGATATGGACGCAAGCGGCGAGATTGTCTTCAGGAAGGGTTCCAACAAATAGGTCCCGAAACGGGGATCTCGAACATAGAGCGGGTTCATCCGCAAGGATTGTTTGTGGGTGCAACCGCACAGGAGCGTGTAGCAATGAACAATCTGAAAACGGTGATCCTGCTGGGGGCCTTGACCGGCCTTCTCATACTGATCGGGGGATGGTTCGGTGGGCGTAGCGGCGTGGTCATAGCCTTCTTCTTTGCGATGGCCCTTAATTTCGGGAGCTACTGGTTCTCGGACAAGATCGTCCTGAAGATGTACAAGGCACGGGAAGTGACCGAGGCGGATGCGCCCGAACTCTACTCTCTGGTGAAGGATCTGTCACTCCGGGCCGGTCTTCCCATGCCGCGGTTGTACGTGATCCCGGGGAACACGCCCAATGCCTTCGCGACGGGGAGAAACGAACACCACGCGGCCGTCGCCGTCACCGAGGGGATCGTTGGTCTCTTGAACCGGGATGAGCTGGAGGGGGTCCTGTCCCATGAACTGACCCACATCAAGAACCACGACATCCTCATCAGTTCCATCGCCGCGACCGTTGCGGGCGCCATCATGATGCTGGCAAGTATGGCCCGGTGGGCGGCGATCTTCGGGATCGGGCGGGACGATGATGACGAGGGAGGGGGGATCTTCGGCCTTATTGTCATGGCCATTCTCGCTCCGATAGCGGCGACCGTCATACAGATGGCCATCTCGCGTTCCCGTGAATACCTCGCCGATGAAGGGGGGGCGCGCATATCGGGGAAACCATCCGGCCTGGCGAACGCCCTGGAAAAATTGTCATATTCTTCGAAGAAAGCTCCGATGGATGTCAATCCATCGACGGCCCATCTCTTTATCGTGAAACCCTTTAGCGGCCGGTCTCTGATGAACCTTTTCAGCACGCATCCGCCGATTGAAAAGAGGGTCGAGAAATTGCGGGCGATGCAGCGCTTTTAGACTACGTGCAACGAAGTAAAGAAATGCCGTGGTTCGGTGGTAAGAGAGGGTACCCGGGTCGGGGCTCTGCGGTGAGGCCCATCCGTGGACCTTTTCCGATCTTTGTGGTAGAGGATATCCCTGATACGGCGTGATCAAACATATCATTCGGGAGGGTGACATGGTCGAGAATAACGGTGAAAAAGGGTTCGTGATCAAAGACAAGCGGCTGTTCGACGAAGAGGGAAAGGTGCGCGAGGAAGAGGCGCAAAAAGAAGCGCAAAAAGAGGAAGCGAAAAAGGAGGAGACACCGTCCGAGGGTAAGACTGAGCCGAAAACCGAAAGTGAGACGCCAAAGGTCGAGAAGGAAGAAAAGGCCGAGCCGGGAAGAGAGGAACAGTATCAGGTCCCCGAGATGAATTTCCACAATTTTGTCCTCTCCCTCTATACATCGGTGATCTTCAACCTGGGAGAACTGGCCGATCCCGTCTCGGGTGAGAAGAAGAAAGATCTCCAGGCGGCCAAGCAGACGATCGATATCCTGGGGATGCTGAAGGAAAAGACAGAGGGGAATCTCGATAAGGGCGAGAAAGATCTGCTCGAAGGCGTCCTGTCCGAATCGCGGATGCGGTATGTAAAAGAACGGGATCAGTCATGATCGTCAGGCCCTCCCCGGCGAAGGTGAACCTCTTCCTCCGGGTCCTGAGAAAGAGGGCTGACGGGTACCACGACATCCTCAGCCTCATGCAGCGGATCAGTCTCTGTGACGAGATGTCATTCTCTCTGCGGGACGAAGGGATCGTGGTCAAGTGCCCGGGGACCTCGCTCCCCGAGGACAGGGGCAATATTGTCTGCCGGGCGGCCGAGGCCATCCTTGCCCGCGCAAACGGTAACACAGGCGTCGAGATCACGATACATAAGAAGATCCCGGTCGCCGCGGGGCTGGGGGGGGGCAGCTCGAACGCCGCAACCGCCCTCGTCACACTGAACGAGATGGCGGAAACGAACCTCGGCACAGAGGAACTGATGCGCATGGGGGCGCGGCTGGGGGCCGACGTTCCCTTCTTTATCTTCGGGCGGACCGCCCTGGCATCCGGTATCGGGGACCGCCTCGAGGCGGTGGACGGTATCCCCCGCATATGGTTTGTTCTCATCAACCCCGGCTTTGAGATCTCCACACGGGAGGTCTATGAGAGTCTGCAATTGGGATTGACAGAGGATTCGAGACAATATACGATGCCACGGTTTACAACGATGTCCCGTGTCGCGGAAGAATTGTACAACGATCTGGAAAACGTATCTCTGCCTCTGTATCCTGCCTTGTCGGAGATCAAGGGACATCTGATGGCACAGGGGGCCTTAGGTTCTTTGATGTCGGGGAGCGGTTCCACCGTCTTCGGGATTTTCGAGAGTGAAGATAGTGCGCGAAAGGCCGAAGTAAAGTTACGGGAGGCCCACGTCGGCTCGGTATTCGTCGCGTCTTCGATATAATGGGGCGTCGTCAAGCGGTAAGACACAGGATTTTGGTTCCTGCATCCGGAGGTTCGAATCCTCCCGCCCCAACCACAACTTTTCCCCGATAACCGTCCCTTGATTGCGCCGGATGGCAAAATTTCTTGACATGACTCTGCCATGGAGTTAAGGGGTCAACATGTTTCATTGAAATGCCTGTATCATATATCTGCTTGCGGATGGCTGTACCAAGGAGGGATTATGGTCCGATCATCAAAGCCCTGTTTCTCAAAATGAGAGATGGGGCTTTTTGTTTTGTGTGAATGGCCTTAAATAAATATTGGAATCAATCAGCGGATAGACTTGTCCCCTTCGTCTCAGATCATCCGCCACATGTTATGTAACTATCATTTTAAGTAAAATGTCATGAAACAGACCTCTCTAAACAAACAGGAGCTTAAGAAAATCCTTGGTCAAAACTTAAAAAAACTAAGGAAGAGAGCTGGGATCTCTCAAGTCGAATTTGGTGGCAAACTTGGTTTACGTAGTAGTGGCTCTATTTCACTAATAGAGAATGGGACTAGAGGATTAACCTTAGAAAATTTATTCAGAGCTTCTCAGGTTTTAAAGGTTCCTCTAATAGCATTAATAGCACCCGGAGTAATTTCAGATGAACAAGTTGATGTGTACAAGGATATCACAACAATTTTTTCCGAACCTAAAGACCCCGATATTATACGTCTTGTAAAATCAGCCCTAAAATTAGCTGCGAGTCATAGATCTTTTAATATATTAGAAAATAAAATAAAGGAATTAGAAACTATGGGCATTGACTTGGAATATCTAATCGAAGGTGTTTTGAAATCCAAAAAAATATAACCTCTTAATTAACCAGGACGGCTATAAAATGCTGGCGGGTTATCAAGTCGTTACTCATTACCAAAAGTAATCTGCTACGAACAGGCCAATTCAAGTTTTGTTTGTTACAGGAAGAAATCCGGCAGAAATTTAGATATGTTCGAGACTCGGCAACCATTTGCATGTTCGAAAAGAAATGTGAGGAGTTGTTACCATGAACGAAGTTGTCGTTGAAACAAAAGGAACTGTGTACACTGTGATCATCAACAGGCCTGAGGTGAGGAATTGCGTTGATCGGAAAACGGCCGATCAGCTTGCCGACGCGTTTCGGGCGTTTGATGCCGACGCGAACTGGTCGGTCGCTGTCCTGTGCGGCGCGGGAGGTATGTTCTGCGCGGGGGCTGACTTGAAGGTGATAGCGCGGAGCGCTGACCGGAACAGGATGGAGAAGGACATGACAAAAGACGGTCCGATGGGGCCGTCACGGATGCACCTTTCCAAGCCGGTCATTGCCGCCGTTTCAGGGTATGCCGTCGCCGGAGGGCTGGAACTCGCCCTGTGGTGCGACATGCGCGTCATGGAGAAAGACGCGGTGTTCGGGGTGTTCTGCCGCAGATTCGGGGTGCCGCTTATCGACGGAGGGACGCAGAGACTGCCGCGCCTGATCGGTCTGAGCCGGGCAATGGATCTGATCCTGACCGGGCGGCCGGTTGCCGCCGACGAGGCCCTGCAGATGGGTCTCGCCAATCGGGTGGTCGAAACCGGTACCGCACGGGAAGAGGCCGAAACGATTGCCGAACAGATAGCCGCTTTCCCGCGTCGATGCATGCTCAGTGATCGGCAGGCCGTGTACGATGGGCTCGATATGAATCTGCGGGATGCCATGGAACAGGAATTCCTCAAGGGATATGACATCGTCATGGCAAGCGGCGAGACCGTTCAAGGCGCTGCACAGTATGTGGCGGGGAAGGGGAGACATGGGACGTTTTGAAATGTGAGTTCCAATAAAAATTGTAGGTAAAGCTCTGGTATCGCAAACATCTCTCCGCGGTTGCACCGTGCCGCCGGTTCATTTTCTGACGCCCCGATCCCTCTCCTTTTCCCCTTGACCTCTGGTCATTTTTGGGGTAGGTATGCCCAAAGATTTTACCAGGGGTTGCCGGATAGCCCGGAAGCCCTGTATTTTTTGGTTGTATGGAGGTTCAAGTTCTCCCGCCCCAACCAGTTTATGGGAAAGAAGGTTGTAGATGTTAGAGAGAATGAGGATATTTTCCGGCAACTCCAGCCGGGTTCTTGCGGCGGATATCTGTAAAAAGTTGGGGATATCTCTGGGCAGGGCCACCGTCTCCACCTTCAGCGACGGTGAAACGAGTGTCGAAATCGATGAGAATGTGAGAGGGATGGACGTATTCATCATACAGTCCACCTCCACACCGGTCAATAACAGCCTGATGGAGCTCCTCATCATGATAGACGCCCTGAAGAGGGCGTCTGCCGACAGGATCATCGCGGTTATGCCGTATTACGGCTATGCCAGGCAGGACAGAAAGGCCGCTCCGAGGGCCCCGATCACGGCGAAGCTGGTGGCGGACCTCCTGACGACGGCCGGAGCGAGCCGCGTTATCGCGGTCGATCTTCATGCCGGCCAGATCCAGGGATTCTTCAATATCCCGGTCGACAACCTCTACGGGACCCCGATCCTCCTTGAATACGTGAAACGTAATTATACCAGCAATCTTACCATTGTCTCCCCCGATACGGGGGGAGTGGTACGGGCGAGGGCCTTTGCGAAGAGACTGGGTGCCACGCTGGCGATCGTCGATAAACGGAGAGACGCGCCCAATGAATCGCAGGTCATGAATGTTATCGGTGATGTGAAAGATAAGAACGCAATCATTCTCGATGACATGATCGATACGGCCGGTACGGTCGTCCAGGCCGCCGAGGCCCTCAAGAACGAGGGGGCGACAGAGGTTTCTGTCTGCTGTACCCACCCCGTGCTGTCGGGGCCGGCGATAGAACGCCTGAGTTCTTCCGTGGTAAAAGAGGTTATCGTGACAGACACCATCCCCCTGCATGAAAAGGCCCGGGCCTGTAAAAAGATA
>Ga0272444_10003219_pt1 | contig 14820 bp, 7 predicted proteins | sample SSMForm13_FD_201033 | JGI IMG/M metagenome (GOLD analysis project Ga0272444, IMG submission 201033) | Marine sediment archaeal communities from Little Sippewissett salt marsh, Falmouth, MA, United States - SSM-Form-13 | ecosystem: Environmental > Aquatic > Marine > Wetlands > Sediment ...
GTCAGCCGATGGTATTTACCGACAAGGCATTGGCAGTCATGATCGACTATCAATGGCCTGGCAACGTGCGTGAACTTCAAAATGCCGTTCATTTTTCTTTTGTGAAAAGTCGCGGCAGTGTGATCGACACAAGGCACTTGCCGCTTGAGTTAAAGGAGAGCGCGCCCGCCGAGAAAAAATGCCCATTGGATGCCGAGCGCGTGGTCAAGGCCCTGGATCATTGCAGTGGCAATAAATCCAGGGCTGCGCGTTATCTGGGGGTTGGACGTTCCACCTTGTATCGATTTTTAGCGGCTTCTCCCAATGCGTTATCCATGGATTGAATCTGTTTGGCAATCATGTCTGAATAAGAGGATATACCTCAGCCGTCCAGAAGCGACGACCTAAGGAACCATCATCCTTTTTTGGTGCGCCATTACCTGCATTCCGGAGGGGTAAGGGTGCAGCGGGTGGCTGCCAGGCGATCTATATATCTTGCCCAAAATCCCTTTCTCGGTTTGGTATCAGCTGATCTTTTGTGCTTGTTTCTGCCAGTATTTGTATTGGTATCTACAGCGATATAGTTTTCAGCCATTTTATCACCTCATTTATCTTCAGGTTATCCAACCTTTTGAATTCTTCGGTTATCAATGATCCGTTTCTCTTTATTTAAAAGATTAGTGCGCAAGGCGCCTGAGGCAATGGGAGCGAAATGATTGGTTGATGATAGGCAGTCTCTATCACTGTGCTTGATCTGCCGTGGCCCATACGCGCATTCTGAAAAAGGTTTAGAATCATATTCCAGTCATCCGCCGTCGGTTTATCGGGAACTGATCAAAGCGATTCAAGCCGGTGAGCAGGCACTTGACTTTTTTGCCTGGAGGGGGCGGTCACGCTGGGGCCGAAGGGAACCGGGATGTTCGATACCTGACCGCAGTTTCATGCCCGTCAACGAGGTGGCTTTTTGGGAAAGGGGTATGTCTCGGCTGGCGGACTGCCCGTCATCAACCTCTCGGGCTGTCCATGCCATTGCGACATCATCACAGGCAGCCTGGCCACACTATCCATGACCGGGACCATCGCCTTAGATGCGTACCATTTGATCGGCCGGGGCGCCCTGGATGGGCTGGTCATTGCGCCGCGCATCTGCGGCATTTGTGGGCTTTCTCACCTGACGACCGCTGCCCGGACCCTGGACATGGCCGCCGGCGTTGACATCCCGCCCAATGCCACGCGCATCCGCAACCTGGCCTTGATGGTTGAGTTGCTGCAAAATGACATGCGGCAGTCTTTTCTGATGTTTGCTCCGGATCTGGCCAACCCGGTGTACACGGATAAGCCGCTTTTTGATGAGGCCACAAGACGTTACACACCCTTCAAAGGCAAAACCGTTGTCGATGTGATCCGCACCACAAAAAAACTGCTCGAGATTGTGGCCATTATTGGCGTACAGTGGCCGCACACCTCCTTTATCGTACCGGGTGGGATCAGCTCTGTACCCAGCCTGACCGATCTGGTTCAATGTCGCATGCTTCTTCAGGACTACCGCAAATGGTACGAAACGCGGATCCTGGGGGGGTGATATTGAACGATTTTTGGATGTACGCAAGGTTTCTCACCTGGAGGCATGGATAGAGGAAGATCCCGCTTGCAAGGGGTGACCGATCCCTATGCCAGCGGCACGGGCGGTGACAATTACTCGTTGGCCAAAGCGCCTTTCTGGCTTCCATGAGCCATGAAATCCGGACCCCGATGAATGCCATCATCGGCATGACAAGCCTGCTTTTAGAGACCCGGCTGGGCAACGAACAGCAGGATTTTGTCAATGTCATTCGCGAAAGCGGCAATGCGCGGCTGGCCATCATCAATGATATTTTGGATTTTTCCAAGATCGAAGCCGGCAGCATGGAGCTGGAAAACCAACCTTTGATTTTGCGGTTCTGGACATGCACATGCCGGAAATGGATGGTCTTACGGTAACCCGTCGGATCCGCGCCGATATTGCCCCGGAGCGGCAGCCTAAAATTGTGGCCACCACGGCCAACGCCATGATGGAAGACCGCAAGGATTGCATGGCCGCCGGAATGGATGATTACATCCGCAAACCCATCCAGATAGAGCAGTTGCACCGGGTATTGGTCTCATCCCAGACGCTGAAACCCAAAAACCAAAAATCCATGCCTGCCTAAATAAGGACGAAGCAGTAACAGACCCTCAAGTGCTGCAAAAACCTTAAGGGCGCGGGAAGAAAACTCAGCGCTTTCTCTTTTCCTCCACAAACCGATCATCGGATTTGTGTTCAAGGGCATTGTCCTGTCTTTTTTCCATCCATCCGACCCGCACCTCACCCTGAATATCGAAGGCAGGCACCCAGGGTTTGATGTCCAGCAGCGGTGTTTGGTCCAGAACGTCGATGCCCTGAACGGTTAACTCGTTTTGTTCAACTTCCAGTAATCTGACAATAGACAGCCCGATGGGATTGGGACGGCGCGGCGCCCGGGTGGCGAACAGGCCGCGGGCCACCGTGTCCAGAAAGGGCTCGACCGTCATTTGAAATCCTTTTGATCGATGAAAATGGTAGATCAAAATCAGGTGCGAAAACCCATCCAGATCTTTCAACCCCTGCTCATATTGGGGGTCAAGAACGATTTTACCGATTACATCCCTGGCACCGGCCGGTTGGATCGGCATGCCGGTCAGATCGGTAAACGGCGTATGGATGACGCCGATGGGGGAAAAGGGGATTGCCATATCAGACCTCGGGTATTTGTGGCGGCGCGGGGGTGGGGTCGCGCCGGTGTTTAAATCAGTACGCCAAGTACAGGCCATAAACAGGATCGTCCCCAATATCATCACCGCCGCGCCAAGTGTAAAGGCCAATTTCAAATCGAACATGTCCATCATGACGCCGGCCATTACCGAGCCGATGAGCATTCCCAGGCTGTGGGCTACGGTTAAAAGGGCCATGACCGATCCCATGGCATCGATCAAACTGCCGCGCAGAACCGCCGCCGCCATGAGGGCCGGCATGGCGATACCGCCGCCGATGCCAAAGGCGACGCTGTCCCAGAACAGATAATTGAAACCGGTCGCATGGTTAAACCCATACACGGCGCCGGTAGTGATCAGTCCTCCCAGAAACACCATGACTTTACGGTTGACCCGGTCAGCGATCCATCCCATGGGAATCTGAATGATACCACTGACACAAACGCCGATCATCACCAGGATACCAATGGCCGATGCAGAAATGGAAAATTCAGTGTCGGCAAGCACCGGTAAAAATCCCCAGATGATGCCGATGCAGGCCGTATGGACCAGGCGGTAAGCGAAAAGCCCGATGATGGTCCGATCCTTCATGATTTTTGACCAGGCCAGCGGGGGCAGTCCTTTCTTGACCACGTGTTCGTCAGTCACGGGGGGAAGGAACAAAAGGCTTAAGGCAAATCCGAGAATCGACAGGATGCCCATGCAGGCAAAGGCCCCTTGCAGGCTGAAACGATCCTTGATGACCCCGCCGAGCAGTGGCCCGGCGGAAAGGCCGATAAAAAGGGACATGTTGAACAGCCCCATGATCCAGCCTTCCTTGCCCTTGGGGGTGATATCGCCCACGTAGGCCTGGACCACGGGCATGATCATGGCCGAGGTAATCCCCTGAATGAACCGGATGACGATCAGGGCTTCAACGCCCTTGGAAAGGATAAATGCCACGGAGATCACGGCGTATGAAAAAAGCCCGGTAACGATCAGTGGTTTGCGTCCTTTTTTATCGGAGCGGCGGCCGAAATAGGGCAGGAAAAAGGTCCGTGAGAGGGAAAATGCACCAAAGATCAAACCGATGTAGATTCCACTGGCACCCAGATCATGGGCGTATACCGGTAAAAGGGGGACGACGATGCCCACGCCCGTGACCGCCGCAAAAATGGAAAAGAACAGGGTGCCGAATATTTTTCGGTCGGTGGCGTTCATGGGGGCTGTCAAACTCCTTCTCGGGTCCTAACGATGCAACCGCTTGACATCGGTCATTGTCAACATCAAAAAAAAGTGAAATAATACGCCCATATACTGCATTGAACCCCTCCCGGATCGCTTGGAGGCTGTGACTTTACCTTAGCTGCATTTCCTTTCCAGCAAAGTGAATGACCACATTTGATTACCCTTTTGAACATTCAAGGACAACGGCATGCTCAATTACCAGACACGGGTTCAAAAAGCAAAAAAAGGATTTGAAACCCTCGACCTTCCCGATCACTTCAAAACAGACGCGCTGAAATGGCTGGACACCTGGCTGAACGAGGATATTTATAGCGATTATGTGCCTCAGATCGAGCATCTCATCGAAACCGGGCAGTGGGACTTTTTGCTCGATTCATTTTACCAGGTAATTCCCTTTGGAACCGGTGGACGGCGGGGGCTGGTGGGCATCGGCCCCAATCGTATCAATCGGTGGACCATCCAGGCCTCGGCCCAAGGTCACAGCCAGTATCTGGTGAAGGTCCATGGCGAGTCGGCCAAACAACGCGGGCTGGTCCTGGCCTATGATGTGCGGCTGTTCACCGATACCGCTCGATATGCCGATGATCGACCCAATCCGGTCAAAGATCTCGACTGCCGGCAGTTGGCCGAGGCGGCGGCAAAGGTGTATACGGCCAACGGCATCCGAGTCTTTTTGTTCGACGGCACCCGCAGCACCCCGGAACTTTCCTTTGCCATTCGCCATTTAAACGCCATCTCCGGTTGCATGTTTTCCGCCAGCCACAACCTGCCGACGGACAATGGCAAGAAGGTTTACGATCAATACGGCGGCCAACTGATTCCGCCGTATGACCAGAAGCTGGTCGACGAGGTGACCGGCAATGTGAGCTCGATTCAGATCATTGACCTTGACCGAGCCAGACAGGAAGGGTTGCTGACCATGATCGGTGCCGAGGTGGACGAGGCCTACCAGCAGGCCGTGGCCAGCCTACAGCTCAGCGATGCCAGGGGGATACGAATCCTTTACAGCCCGCTGCACGGTACGGGCCTAACCTCGGTTTATCCGGTGCTCAAATCCATGGGATTTGATATTCATCTGGACCCGGCCACGGCCAACTTGAGCGGCGCGTTTGAAAACGTTACCTTCAACATTCCCAATCCAGAGGTGGTTCAGTCTTTTGACACAGCCAAGCCCAATGCTGAGGCCATTGATGCGGATGTGATCATGAGCACGGATCCGGATGCCGACCGGATCGGCATCATGGTGCGTCACAAAGGGCAGTGGCAATTTATCAGCGGCAATGAGATCGGTATCGTGCTGTGTGAGTATGCCATCGACCAGTTCCGCCAAAAGGGACGGCTTCGGCCCGGCAGCGTGATCATCAAGACCGATGTGACCACCTCGCTGATCGACACCATTGCTCGGGAAAACGGCGTTGGCTGTATCGGCGATCTGCTGGTGGGGTTCAAATACATCGGTGCGCGCATGAACCAACTGGAGGCGGACGGCCGCCAGGGCGATTTCATCATGGGCACCGAAGAGAGTCACGGGTATATCATGGGCAACTACGCCCGCGATAAGGATGCGGCCGGTGCCGCCGTGTGGCTGGCCGAGGTGGCCTCACAGCTCAAGGCCGAGAGCCGCACCCTGGTGGATTATTTAAACGACGTGTATGCCAAATACGGTTACTGCCACAACTACCTGACCGAAATCCGCCTGCTCGGTGCCAAAGGCATCGGCCAGATTGCCAGCATCATGTCCCACTTGCGGGAAAACGCCATTGATCGCATCGGAGAATTTGCGGTCACCGAGAAGATCGACCGCTGGCAGGGCGATCCCCAGCCCCATCTTTCCCGTACCGATACCGCCTCGCGCAACGTGCTGATTCTCAAATTGAAACCGCTGCCTGAAACCCGCGGGATGCGGGTCACTGTGCGGCCTTCGGGCACCGAACCCAAGTTCAAGATCTATATTGAAGTCCTTGGCCAGCCATTCGACCCGTCCACCATGGATACTGTTAAATCGGCGATCGTTGCCATCCGGGAGCAGTTGGAACGTACCTTCATGGGCTATTGTTACCGGATTCTGGGTGTGGATTTTCCCGAGCGAGGGTTTCTGCTTTTCTGGCAGTTGCCCCTTTCTGACAAGCTGAAGTATTTTACCATTGAAGATCAGCTTGCCGCCCTTAAAAATGTCGCCGATGCTGGTGAACGAAAGCAAAAAATGAAAAAACTGTTAACTTTTCTGGGCGCCAATCCCGTGCAGAAGGTGGATGGGGCCTTTGCCGCGCGATTTGGACAGGGGGTTGTGGATTTTCTTGAGCTTGTTTGACCCGTACGGTTTCTTTTTGTCTAACCAGACGAATTTGAAAGAGACGGATGACAACAACGCCCACCGATGGCCATTCAAAAGCCCGAAACCGGCCGGCATTCTCGGCAGACGCGTTTCCCATGGTGGACAACGCGCTGCACATTCTTTTTAAATGTCCGGTCGGCGTAGTTGTTATCGGTAAGGATCGGCGCATCCGCTGGGCCAATGAATATGCTCGCAGAATTGTCGGTATGAAGGATTGGCAATCCATGCAGGGACAGCATTGCGCGGCGTATTTGTGCAAGGTGGATCAGGCGGCCTGCCCGGTGCTTGATGAAGGTCGGCATGTGAAAAATTCCGTGCGCATTGTGCGGCGCGTGGACGGTAAAGAAATTCCGGTCCTGAAAACGGTTGTGACCACCGAATTGAATGGCGAGACGGTGTTGATCGAAACCGTCGTCGATTTGACCGAAAGCAACCAATTGATCGACGCCTTCAAGAATCAGTCGCTTTTTATCAGCAGCCTGTTGAATGCCGCCCCGACACCCATCTTCTATAAAAATGCCGAGAGTGTATATTTGGATTGCAATGATGCATTTGGCGATTTTCTGGGCATGCCCAGATCGGCCATCATCGGCAGTACCACGGCCCAGGTCATCCCGGGTGAGGTGGGTGAAATCGAGCACGCTAGTGATCTGGAACTGATTGCCCAGAACAGAACCCGGACATATGCCACCGAAATAACCACTGTTAGAGGACTGCGCAGTATCGTTTTGCACAAAGCGGTGGTTGCCGATGATCTTGGCGAGCCCGCAGGCCTGGTCGGGGTGATTACCGATATCACCGCCCAAAAGCATGCCGAGGCTGCTTTGGCCGAGGCTAAACGTGATTTTGAGATTATTTTCGAGAATTCACAGATTGGCATCATGCTGCTTCGCGGAGACCATTTGCTGTCGCGATGTAATCAGCGCCTGGCCGACATCCTGGGGTACGAGAGCCCCGCCCAGATGTTTGGCATTGACATGCGTCAGCTGCATCTGGATGAAGAGCGGTTCCAGGCTTTCAGTGAGTCGCATCAAGATTCTCTGGCCCATGGCATCCCGTTTCAGGTTGACTACCAACTGCGCCGTAATAACGGTTCACCCGTGTGGTGTTCCCTTTCCGGCAAAGCATTGGACACGGATGATCTGAGCCGCGGTGTGATCTGGGTCGTCGATGACCTGGAGCCTCGCAAACAGACCGAAGTCGCCCTGCAAACGTCTTTGTCCCTGCTTGACAGTGTGCTGGAATCCACCACCGATGGCATCCTCGTGGTTGACCGCAAGGGCGGCATCACCAAATGGAACCGTCAGTTCCTTGAACTGTGGGGCATTTCGGATGAACTGGCCCGGCAAGGCACGGACGGTAAACTGCTGGCCTATGTACAGGATCAACTGAGAAAGCCGGCGGATTTCTTAAACCGGGTCAATGCATTGTATGCGCATCCCGAACAGGTCAGCAGTGATTTGATCGAGCTTTGCGATGGCCGTTTTTTCGAACGCTATTCGCACCCGCAATGGTTTGGTGATGAAATCATCGGACGGGTATGGTGGTTTCGCGATGTTACCGAAAAAAGGATTGCCGAGCGTGCCCTGTCGGAGGGAGAAGCCCGGCTACGCAGTATCGCCGAATCGACCCAGGACGCTATCATCATGATGGACCATCAAGGGGCCATTACGTTCTGGAATCCGGCGGCAGTAAGGATCTTGGGGTATAGCCACGAGGAAGCGATCGGACAGAACCTGCATCAACTGCTTGCGCCGGATCGTTTTCTGGACGGTTACCGAGCTGCGTTCCAGGGGTTTTTGCGTACCGGGGACGGGAATGCCATTGGCAAGACCGTGGAACTGGCCGCCCGACGAAAGGACGGCCAGGAAATCGACATTTCCCTGTCACTCTCATCGGTGGCCCTGAAAAACAAATGGCACGCCGTGGGCATTGTGCGCGACATCACCGAGAAAAAACAAGCGGAAGCGGACTTGCTGGAAACCAACCGCCGTCTGAGGGAAGAAACCACCCGTGCCAATCGCATGGCCGCCGAAGCCGAAGCGGCGAATGTGGCCAAAAGTGAATTTTTGGCCAACATGAGCCATGAAATCCGCACGCCCATGAACGGGATCATCGGGATGACCGGTTTACTGCTCGATACAGCGCTGAATGACGAACAACGGGGCTATCTTGACATTGTGCGCAGCAGCAGTACAACCTTGCTCCACCGGGTCAACGAAATTCTTGATTTTTCCAAAATCGAAGCGCGCAAACTCGACCTGGAAACACTCGACTTCAACCTGGAGCACCAGATGGCCGACTTTGCCGCCAATCTGGCCTTTTCCGCCCACGAAAAAGGTCTTGGGTTCATTTACACCATCGATCCGTCTGTTCCCACACGGCTTCGTGGAGACCCGGGCCGTTTGCGCCAGGTTCTGGCAAATTTGGCCGGTAACGCCATCAAGTTTACCCGGGCCGGAGAAGTGGCTGTGCGGGTTTCACTGGTCGACGAATCCCCGGATACCGTTCGTCTGCGTTTTTCCGTGAGTGACACCGGCATTGGTATCTCCACGGAAGGGCAGCGCGATCTTTTTCAGCCATTTACCCAGGTGGATGCCTCGACCACGCGGCAATATGGCGGGACGGGGTTGGGATTGGCCATTTCCAGGCAGCTGGCTGAGCTGATGGGAGGCGAAATCGGCTTAGAAAGCCGGGACGGCGCCGGATCGACGTTCTGGTTTACCGTGCATCTGGGAAAACAGGCCGGCGGCAGTAAGGAGAATGAATCCGAACCGCTATCCACGGTTCCGCATGATGTAACCCGTTCAACCTATCCGATCTCCACTTTTGAGCCGGTGCGCATTCTGGTTGTAGAGGACAACCCGGTCAACCAGGAGGTCGCGTTGAGCATGCTCACTAAAATGGGGTGCAAAGCCGATGCGGTGGCCAATGGTCAGGAAGCACTCGACACCCTGTCCATTATGTCCTACGACCTGGTGCTGATGGATGTTCAGATGCCCGAAATGGACGGAATTGAAGCGACGCGCCGAATCCGTGATTCCAGATCGGGTGTGTTGAATCATGAGGTGCCTGTCATCGCCCTGACCGCGCATGCCATGGCCCGTGATCGAGACAGATGTTTACAGGCGGGCATGGACGGGTACATTTCCAAACCCATCATCCCCAATCGCCTGGCCCGGGAAATCGCCAAGTGGTTGCCCCATGCAGCGCATGGTGACACGGCTCCAGGGGGGGCGCCGCAGGGCGCGGCACCATCGACAGATTCCACCGCCACAGTGTGGGATCATGCCGCATTACTGGCGCGCCTGATGGGGGATGAAGATATACTGGCGGGCATTGTGGAAGAATTTATAAAAGATCTTCCCCGGCAGATTGATGCCGTCGATTCGATGCTTGACGCAAAGGATATCGCGGGTCTTGTGCAACAGGCCCATACCATCAAAGGCGCAGCGGCCAGCATTGGTGGCACGGCCCTTAGCAAAGCGGCATATGAGATGGAAACGGCGGCCAAGGCCGGAGCCGAAGAGGTCCTGGACCAGAAACAAAATGAGCTGAGGCGTCAGTTTGCAGCATTGCAGCGGATGATGATCGCGTATCTGCGTCAATATGCTGGGAAAGACAAGGCATGATCCAAAAGGATTAAATAAACAAAGGGGTGGGCGCCATGCGCATTCTAATTGCCGAGGACGATCTGACCAGCCGTAACATCCTGGCGGCATTACTGAAAAAAAAGGGACATGAGGTCATGGAGACCACCAATGGCGCTGATGCATGGACGGTGATGCAAAAGCCGGACGCTCCCCGCATGGCGATTCTCGACTGGATGATGCCGGAAATGGACGGCCTTGAAGTCGTGCGCAGGATTCGAGAACTTCAGACCGAACAGCCACCGTATTTGATCATGCTGACGGCAAAAGGAGAAAAATCCGACATCGTCGTCGGGCTTGATGCGGGAGCGGATGACTACCTGGTAAAACCGTTTGATGCCGGTGAGCTCAAGGCACGGATCGAGGTGGGGCGGCGTATTGTTGATCTGCAAATGCGTCTGGCCGAACAGGTAACGGCGTTGCAGCAGGCTTTGAAGCACATCAAAACCCTGCAGGGGATTATTCCCATTTGTTCATTTTGTAAAAAGATCCGCAATGACAAAGGCTACTGGGATCAGGTGGAAGCGTATGTGGGCAAACACTCCCAGGCTGAATTCAGCCACAGCATCTGCCCTGAATGCATGGCCATTCATTATCCCGAATATGCCGACGAAATCGAAAATGATGACAATGCCGACGAGGATTGAGCCACTAAACTATTGGTCGTTCAGCACCCGCCGAATCGTCTCGGCAATATCCTTCCGGAGAATGGGCTTCAATACAAACCCCTGAATACCGATTTGAGCCGCTCGTGATTCATCGATGCGGTTGCTGAATCCGGTGCACAGAATCACTGGGATGGCCGGGCGAATACGCTTGATCTCAATGGTCAACTGATCCCCGGTCATTCCCGGCATGGTCATATCCGTGACCACCAGATCAAACCGGTCTGCATCGGCCTTGAAGGCTTCCAGTGCCTCGATGCTGGAGGTCCTTGTGATTACCGTATATCCCAACCCCTGCAACATTTTTTTGACCATGCCCACAACCGGTACTTCATCGTCAACCAGAAGGATCCTTTCGTTTCCGCCTGGAATGGCTTTTGTCTCGCGCTGGGTATCTCCTTTTGCGGCAGTCTTCACGACGGGCAGGTAAACAATGAAAACCGAGCCCTTGCCCGGCTCGCTCTCCAGCTGGATATCGCCCTGACACGATGTTACGATTCCGTGAATCACCGACAGCCCCAGGCCGGTTCCCTTGCCCTCTGCCTTGGTGGTGAAATAGGGCTCAAAAATACGTTCCTGAATGATTGGATCGATGCCATGGCCGGTGTCGGCGACCTTCAGGCAGACGTAAGTTCCACCGGGCAGCACCGACGCTTTGGGATGCTTGCCGTCCAATACCGCGGTGTTCAGAGAAATTGTCAGCACCCCCCCACTTTCCTCCATGGCATGATAAGCATTGGTGATCAGGTTCATCGCAATCTGATGAATCTGGGTCGGGTCCGCCATCACCGCCGGGCATTGCGTATCAATATCCACATCAATACGGATGTTGCTCGGCAGGCTGGCCCGCGTCAGTTTGACGGCCTCCTTGAGGATCTGCTGAACTCTGATGGGGTATCGCTCTTGATGCGACTGCCGGCTGAAGGCCAGAATCTGCTGAACCAGATCCCGGGCACGCAGGGCCGCAGAAAGGATATCGGCCACGTACTCCTGCTGGGGGCTGCCGTCCGGCAGGTCTTCCTTGAGCATTTCGGCATATCCCACCATGGGAAAAAGAATGTTGTTGAAGTCATGGGCAATGCCGCCAGCCAATGTGCCGATGGCTTCCATCTTTTGCGCCTGGCCAAGTTTTTCTTCAAGTTTTTTTTCCTCGGTGATGTCCGTGGAGATGCCGAAAAGGGCAATGGCGTTGTCCTTGGCATTGCGTACCACTTTGGTACGGCAATCCATGATATGCGGGGTGCCGTTCTTGGCATAATTGACCACCTCACCGTGCCAGCTGCCGTCGGCGAGGGTGTGGTCGAGTATTTCCTTTTGGCTGGCACCATATTCCGGATCATGGCCCAGTACATCCGTTTTCTGGCCGATCAAATCGTGATTGGAAAACCCAAAGGCCTGGCGTTGAACGCGATTGGCGTAGGTAATGGTTCCATCCAGGTCGGTGACCAGCACCCGGTCGTGAATCTGGTCGAGCACCATGGCCTGCAGTTTCAGTTTTTCCTCGTTTTGTTTACGCTCGGTGATATCGGTGATAAAGCCTTCCACAATGGGTTGCCCGGAAATGGTGTCGGCAATGGCCTGGCCTTGCTCCCATACCCATTTCAGTGTCCCTTGCGCGTCCACTATCCGGTATTCGATTTCATAATGGCCGCTGGCCTTGAGAGCGGCCTGAATCGAACTGTCCACGGGCTCCCGGTCCTCGGTATGGATGATGTCAGCAAAGGACAGCCTGCGATTATCAATGAAATCCTCTGGGGCATATCCGGTCAACTCACGGCAGTTGCCACCGATATAAAGCATTGTCCAGCAGGAATCGTTTTTACACCGGAAAGCAATACCGGGCAGGTTGCCCACCAGGGTCTGCAGGTCCCGGCGGGAATCCACCAGGTCTTTTTCCATATGGCGGCGAACGACAATGTCCCAGGCCATGTTTACCAGCTCGCTGGCCACATCGATATCATCCTGGGTATAGTCGTCGGGTTTATTACCCATGCCTAAAATGGCCACGACACAATCATCGCGAATGACAGGAACCAGCAGTTCCCGAACAATGGGTGGATGGCCTGGAGGAAGTCCCTTGCTGTGTGGAAGAGACGGGTAGTCGTTATGGACCACGGTCTGGCGTTGCCGCAAACAATCCGCCCATACCCCGGCTTTTTCGACAGGGCAGTGCCGCTCAAACCCCTCAGCCTTGCAGATGCGTCTGAGCGTTGTGGAGGACCACATTTGAAGGTGGATGGTCTGTTGATCCGCTTCGACAAAATGGAAAAACCCGATTTGGCTGTTGGTGAGTGTTTCCGCTTCGTCCAGGGTCCGTTGCAACACCTCCTGCAGGCTATGGGTATCGGCATATTCACTGATCTGTAAACGCGTTCGCAACAGTTGTTCCATCCGTTTGCGACGGGTGATGTCAATGGAGAATCCTTCAATGGTAAAACCGCCGCCTGCCAGCGTTTCTCCCACGCGGGCGTCCATGCGCAGCCATAGACGCTTTCCGGTTACACTTACCGCCTCGTATTCAAACCCTTTGACTTGTCCGTGGGCAGACAACTCGTTCAGAAAATCGCTGCGCTGTTTTGGCGATGCATAGAGCTGACGGCTTAAATCAGTAAAATGCTTTTGCACATCTTCGGTATTGTCCATGCCGACAATGCGAGCCATCTCTGGGTTGACCGCAAGGACGTGTCCATTGGAAGTGGTCGTAAAAATTCCCACCGGTGCGTTTTCAAACAGAGACCGGAAATTACGTTCGCTTTTTTGAAGGGCTTCGACATCCAGGCGCTCTTTGATGGCAATGGAGAGCTTGCTGGCCAGGCGCTCGAACAGGGCTATGGTCTCGAGTGAGAACAAGTCGGCACGCAGATCGCAAAAGACCAACAGGCCCATGATGTCGTTGCCGAAGCGCAAGGGAATCATGGCCACGGATTCGTATGGATGCGTTTTTACATGGCTTGGGGGTGAATCGGCGGTTGTGTCTGTCGGCAGTGTCAATTCAGAAATACTGTTGGTCCAGAAACTGCCCCCCTTGGTGAAGTATTTTGGGTAAGGCTCGCTTTCTCCGTTTAGGACGCTGGCTCCCATGACCATTAAAAACGAACGGTGGCGTGGATGCGGCATTGATAGGCTGCTTTTTAGGGGCGATTTTTCGAGCGCTCCCGGAATGGGCATGTCAGTGGCAAATCCAAGCGCGGCAGCGTGAGAAAGACCATTTTCCGCCTTCAGCCGGATGCCCAGTGCCTGGCAACCGGACCAGTGCCGGAGCATACCGGCCGTTTCCTGAATCAGCTGCTTCAGATTTTTCTGCTGGTTGATCAGCCGCAGCAGTTTCTCCGAGGCCTCGCCTTCCCATTCGGCCCGTTTCCGGGCGGTAATGTCGTGGGCGATGGAAACCAGCCGCAACTGGTCGCCGATACTGATAATTTCTCCCCAATATTCGCACACCAGACGCGTGCCGTCTTGCTTGCGTATATCCAGTACTTCCCCCTCCAAACGACGATGTTTGATCAGCAAATTGGCCAGGCGTTGTTTGGCTGCATTGTCAAGCAAGCCGATTTGGGTGGATGATTTGCCGATACACGTCTGTTTTGAATAACCGGTCACGCGTGAAAAGGCGTCGTTGACGTCAATATAAACATTGTCGGCAAGATTGCTGATGCTCATCGGGATTGGGTTGTGATGAAACGCCGTGGCGAATTTTGCCTCCGACAGCGCCAGCTGTTCCTCGCTGCGTATTTTTTGCGATATATCTCTGGCGAAGATGACAAATACCTGCTCCATATCGGGCAGAAAACTGACGCTCATCTCCACGTCGATAAGATGTCCATCGCGGCGCCGATGCCTGGATTCAAATCGATCATGGCCCATCCGTTTGATCTTTTCCAACCGCTGGTGGATATCGGTTTGGGTTTCAACCGCATCGATATCCTGGATATGCATGCCTTTGAGTTCCTCGGCCGTGTAATCAAGCATCTGGGCCGCAGCCTGGTTCACTTCCTGTATCTTCCCATCTTGATCCAAAATCCAGAATCCATCGGCGGTGGTGGCCACCGCACTGGCAAAACGCTGCTCATGGCGGATGATCTGGGAAATATCTTCCCGCAACAACAGGCCGCCGGTGACGATGCCATTTTGTGCAAAAGGGACCGCCTTGATACTTTGATGACCGGCATGGCCGCCGGTAAATCGGGGAAAATAA
>Ga0272444_10003220_pt1 | contig 14818 bp, 15 predicted proteins | sample SSMForm13_FD_201033 | JGI IMG/M metagenome (GOLD analysis project Ga0272444, IMG submission 201033) | Marine sediment archaeal communities from Little Sippewissett salt marsh, Falmouth, MA, United States - SSM-Form-13 | ecosystem: Environmental > Aquatic > Marine > Wetlands > Sediment ...
TCAATGGCGGAGACTCTCCGTCGGCAACGGCGCGAAACGTCTGCTCGCCGAGTTTGTAATATGGACAATCGATCGGCTCGCCTCGTTCTCGGTGGTGCATTGTGGTCAGGATGTACGACTGCGTCGGCTCAGGTATCCGCACGATCACGCCCCCGGTCTCCTCCCAGATGCCGTCGGCCTCGAACACGAACCCGCATGCTCCGCCGTCATCACTGGGTATCGATACAGTCAGCGAGCGGCCGACGCCGCTTGGCTCGGCTCGCAACGCCGTGAGGATGTCCTCGTACGCGGTCCCGGCCCGCGCAGTTTCAAGAGCGGTTCGATTGGAATATGGAGCGGGGAAGAACCCGCTCTGCCGAACGGGATCTCGCTCGTTGTAGGCGTCGTTGTTGCAGAGAACAATCCCGTCCGCGTTCATCGCGGTGTTGACGCCGACGATCAGCGGGAAAAACACGGAAACGGTTGCCAATCTGCCACTGTCTGGCCACGGAGCGCGAACGATGACGATCTGCGGGGCTTGCAGGAAGGCAGGCAGCGCAGGCCAATCCATGTTTCGTCCGTAGAGCGTCTGGCCGTCCGCGGTCGTTGATCCCCAGGCGGCAAAGGATGTGCAGCCAAGTCGCTTGTCATCGTAGAGGTAGCTTGCGGCGACGAGGTCTTCAATCTGCAGGTGTCGCCCGAGAGAGGGTATCTCTACGGGTCCTCCAGCTTGCGATTCGATGCCCTGCAACATGCCTTCGAACTCTTCAAGGTACTCGGGGGCAAGTGTGAAGCGTTGGGCCGCTGAGAGTACTTCGTTGTTCCAACGCTCCGCGTTGAGATCCCAGGTGTGGTATCCGATGAGCCGATCGTAGAGCCCGACAATCTCCGAAGCTAATAGCTTTCCGATGGCGTATCCCTGCTCACTGGGGGTGCCCCAGACGTGAAGGACGGGAATTCCGTCGATCTCGGACAAGCGGCCGGTGAGCTCATCGGAGGCCAGCGGCGGTTCCGTCTGGTCGGTCGCGGCTAGTGAACCCGTGGCGATTGCTGTGCACGTCGTGAGGAGGAGCATTGCCGTACACAACAGCAACCTAGAGCTATGAATTCCGTTCCAGTTCCTCATGCACTCTCCTTCCATCTTGTACATTGACGCAGTCGGTGATCATCGACTCAAGGCACCTCCGCATAACGAGGCAACCACAACACGGCGTCGTCGGAAGCGACCCCGCGTCAACGGGGGCCTCTTCGTCTCCGGCGAAGCCTTCTCGATCTAGTCCCTTCGATCGCCAAGCGAAAACACATGGACAGTCTCCGTGTTCCGTTCAATTGTCAGGTGCATTTGGAGGTTCGCGAGATCGTAGACGATTGACCAACGTGTCATCGGTGTCGACACGGCTTGAAGCAGGTCGGCCGCCTCGTCGACAGTCAACGCACCGCCATACTCGCGAAGCGTTGCTTCGATCTGATCGTACCGCCAGCAGTGTCCACCCGGGCTACCTTCCGTAAGAATCACCGGGAAGTTCGTGCCGAGCTGCCACGGGGCCTCCACGCTGCTGCGAAAGACGTACATCTCTCCGTTGTGATACTCGATCAGTGCAGCGGACGTTCGGTCGGCAATCAGGTAGTGGGTGTTCGGCCCGCCCTGACTGGCAGGGTTTACCCCCTCAAGGAACGTGATCGCCTCGTCGACCGTCGCCGATGCTTCAAGCAGCTCCCGCATCAATTGCAGGTCGCCGACGTCACGTTTGCTCGGATCGCTCGGATAGTTGCACTCGTAGTCGACCGACGCCATCCCGATCGCCACGCCCTTCTCATTCATTCCGTCAAAGGTCAGGAACGGGGCACTGAGGAGCGGCAAGAGCTGTTCGACCGGCGCTTCGTCCAGGCGATCGATCCATTCCGGCTCGATCAGATATCCAATGTCGATTGACATCACAGATCGGTACCCTTCTTCCGGCTCGAGGAACAGGACGAGGATCGGGCTGTACTCCCAATCGAAGTTGCGCCCAAGCACCGCCTGCTCCGAATCAGCCGCCGCGGCGAGCAACGAACAGGACCAACCGCTGCTGCTTGTTGACTTGTTCGCCTGCCCGGTATTTCCCTCAATCTCGCGTTCCAGTTCCGATGCGCGGATGTACGGCCCGAGGTAGCGCATCGTGTAGACGGGATAATCGTCGAGCTTCTCGAGCGTCGACAGTGTCGCCGTCACGTTCTCGGGGATCTCGATGAAGCCGGCTGCCCCGAGCCCATCTCGAACGGCTTCCTCCTCGATTGAGGCATCGACGGTACTCGTCTGCTCCACCACACGCGGCCGATCCGATCGGTCGGTGGTTTGCATCACGTTCGCCACCTGGCTCCCATCGACTCCGATCGCCACACAGAACGCGATGACGGCGCCGGCTATCCACCGCCGCGTTGTCTCGGTCATGTCATTCTCCTTGCCCCATTCGCCCCCGAGTCCAGATCCGACATCTCGGCAGCTTCCGCTTCAGCGGCCGCCTTGGTATCGCGATACGGCGGCCATCGGGTTACCGCCCCTTCCCGCCCCTTTTCGTATTCACGCCTGCCAATCCGATCGATGGCGTCATCGATCCACTCAAGATAGGCGTACCGCATCCAAACGGCCGAATCGAGCGTCAGCCAATGGAAGAAATCAACCCGTTCAGGCTCGTCGTGCTCGTACGCCTTCCCCAGTCGATACCTTTCGGGGAACGAGGCCAACACATCCAGAATGCGTCTCTTCTTGTCCGTGAGAAGTCTGATCGCCTCTTCGTCGCTCAGCAGCCCGGCGAAGAAGAGCTGCACGAGGAAACCATTTCGGCTGGGCGGGCCTGATTGACAGTCCTCCATCCATTGATAGAACGCGTCGCGCCCCGGCTTGGTGATGCTGTACGGCTTCCGGTCCGGGCGATCCGTCTGGGCTACGATCTCCTGGGAGACCCATCCGCACTCTCGCAGCTTCTCGAGCGTGCGATAGATGCGGCTCTGATCTGCATGCCAGAAACCGGAGACCGATCGATCGAACCGTTGTTTCAGGTCGTACCCGGTTCTCGAACCGACTTCGAGGAACCCGAGGATCGCGTATTCGAGGGACACGGCCCCCTCCTTATAGGTGTATCTGTACTTGCTACTATATGCGCGCGCATATATGCTGTCAAATACGACTGCCACTAGCCAACGCTCTGGGACACAGCCGGACAGGAAGACGGATCAGCTAGTCATAAAAGTCTGGGGTCGCGTCCTGATTTTGGTGTTTCCAGTTCCTAATCAGCGACGTGGCGTGCTTCCCGGGGGACAGACCTCGATAGCCTGACACCTTCCCGGCAGTTCGCAGCCATAAACGGGAGACACATCTCAATTGGGCGGGACGCGAACCAGGCGGTGTGCGTCTTCACGACGGGGCCGTCCCCACAAGGAGCGCATCGGGGATCGATAGAACAAGACATTCGCTCTTGCCCCATCTGGTTGGCCGCTGTAGGCTCAAGGGCAGCGTGGGCAGATGGGGTCTTGAGTGATCCGATGCCGCACTCGCGGCTGATCCGCACAGAACTGCGCCACGAGGAGTCGTGTTATGGGCGATAAGATGGGCAAGAAGGGCAAGGCTAAGCAGAGCAGGCAGAAGGCTGCCAAGAAGGCAAAGGCCGCGAAGAAGAAGCAAGACAAGCAGACAACTCGAGAGACCTAGGTCTCTGCGGGTTCAGCCCACGCTCTAGGGATCTTCTACTCAGCCGAACGGGTACCTCTTCGGACTTGTGCGGCTGCGTTTCCGATCGCTTCCGTACTCCCGGTGTACCCATGAGGCGGAGGAGACCGTAGCTTTCACTCTGATCGGTGACACAGACCAGGGGGAGGACACGGCTTGCGACGTAGAACCCCTCCCCAAACGCTTCCAGCGAATACACACTTGTGGCGGCGGGCGCGGTTTACGCGCTTGGGTGATCGTTGTCGTTGCGCCGGCCCATGTGACGCGGTAGTCTACCGATCGAATACACGATGGTTCTCCTGAATGTCATTCTTCCAGTCGTTCTTGTCGCCGGAACGGGTTTCCTGTTTGCCCGGCTGACGCACGTTGATGAGAAGCCGCTGACGCGGCTCTCGTTCTACGTGTTGACGCCGGCGCTCATCTTCCACTCGATGCTCAACCGCTCGGTATCGATGACCGACCTCGGAGATGTGGCGCTGTTCGTGCTGATCATGCATGGACTGCTGCTGTTGATCGGAACGGTTGGCGTGCGGCGAACGAAATGGGACGAGGACACGAGGGCTTCTGCGGTCCTGTCGCTGACGATGAACAACTGCGGCAACTACGGCCTGGCCATTCTCCTGTTTGCGTTCGGAGACGCCGGATTCACGCTCGGCGTGCTGTACATGGTCTCCCATCTGCTGTATCAGGTGATCGGCGGTGTGGGAATCGCCAGTTGGCACAGGAGCATGAAGAAGCGGCAGCTCGTGCTGACGATTCTTCGAGTTCCGTGGCTGTATGCGCTGGCGCTGGCGCTCGTCGTGCGGCTGCTGGGGTGGGAGCTTCCCGAAACGTTGGCCCGGCCGGTGGAGCTTGTCGCCGGAGCGACGATTCCGGTCCAGCTGCTGCTGCTCGGAATGGCTCTGTCCCGTGTTCGCATCGGCAATCTGCTGCAACAGGCGATCCCGATCTCTCTTGCGAAGCTCATCGTACCCCCGTTGCTGGCGTGGGGGCTGACCACAATCCTCGGCTTCGACGGATTGCTACGCTCCGTGGTCATCCTGCAGGCAAGCACGCCGACCGCCGTGAATGCTCTCGTTCTATCGCTTCAGTACGGGCGTCGCAGCGAGCTTACGGCTTCGGTCGTTTTGCTGACGACGATCGGCGCACTCGGGGTCACAAGTCTCTTGTTGTGGCTACTCGGATAGCCCGCTCGGCAACATTCTCGCGGCGCCCTCAGCCGCACCAGACGTTCTCCATACACTGAACGCTTCGCGACTGAGCCGATCTTGGCTCGAAGATGTGTGTCGTCGGTGCGCCGTCATAGATCATGCTACGGTGGAGATCCCTGCATCGGTCGGATGCGAAACGAACGGATGATCGCGACATCTGCAATCCTTGCGTTGGCTTTCGCAGGGATGCGGCAGAAAGCCAGGTCCTGCAATGGGATTGAGGACTCTCCGTGATCCTTCTCTTCGGAGACGAGACCCGACTGAAGACGGTCAGCCCCACTCGGTGTCGTTATCCGGCGCCTGGCTGAGGTAAGACATCCTTGATGTTTTTGAGGCCTCGATGATTGTACTTGACCTCCTGCTTTCTTATGCTAGTTCCGTGACCAAGCGACTCTTGATTCTCGACGGCTCACTCGATCGGTCGATCTACCGTCCGGTGAAGCAGTGGGTGCGTACCTTCGATGGGATCACGTTTGACACGGTTCACCTTCCTTCCGGTGATCCGGTTCCGGCGCTGGAGCGATATACGCACGTTCTGCTCACCGGTTCGGAGGCGTCGATTGCCCAGCCCCAAGCGTGGTTCGATGTCGAGGCCGACATAGTCCGCGATGCAGTCGATCGCGGGCTCGCCGTTCTCGGCAGCTGCTTTGGTCACCAGATGCTTGCGTGGTCTCTGTCGGGTCCGGAGACAATTCGTTGTGCGCCGACTCCTGAGGTGGGTTGGATCGCGATCGAGACTCTGGTATCCGATGTTCTCTTTGCCGAGCTTCCCAATCCGTGGCATGCGTTCGCCTGTCACCTTGATGAGGTCGTTGCTCCTCCTCCTCCTTGGCGTGTTCTGGCGGCCAATGAAGCCTGTGCGGTGCAAGCGATGCGGTACGGTGACCATCCCGTTTGGGGAATTCAACCGCATCCCGAGACCTCTCCCCGGGAAGCGCTGCTCCAGATGAAGGCGGGGCTCGAACTCTATCCGGAGTATGCGAAGCAGATCCGTCAGGCAATGGCCTCGCCTGTTCGAGATGATGGAGCTACGCCTTCCCTGATCGCGGCCTTCCTGCGGAGCTGACCATTGAGATGAGCCTGGGAGCACGAGCTTCGTCAGGTAGTGCCGGGGCTGCATCCCTCTGCCCCGGTGACTACAATGAACCGGAACTCAGGAGGGACGATGGCACTGACACACGAGAACGTGATGGAGCTGAGGCGGGAATTTCCCGCGTTGGGGCAAACATTCGACGGTCGTCCGATCGCGTTCTTTGATGGTCCGGGCGGGACACAGGTGCACGGAACGGTGATCGATGCCGTCGCTCGTTACTACACCGAAGCCAACAGCAATTCGCATGGGGCGTTCGAGTTCTCGCGGCGGACCGACAGAACGGTCTCCGAAGCGAGAACAGCCATTGCCGACTTCGTCCACGCCAACCGTGCGGACGAGATTGTGTTCGGCGCCAGCATGACCGCGTTGACGTTCAACCTGAGCCGGGCGATCGGCCGGACGCTGTCCGCCGGAGATGAGATCATCGTCACCCGACTCGATCACGACGCCAACGTCGCGCCGTGGGTCGCGCTGGAGGAACGGGGCGTTGTGATTCGCAGGATCGACTTCGATCCCACGGACTGCACCCTGGACATGGATGGCATGCGTGCAGCGATCGGGCCGAAGACGAAGGTCGTCGCCGTGGGAGCGGCTTCCAACGCCGTCGGCACGGTCAACGACATCGCGCAGATCGCCCGTTGGGCTCACGACGTTGGTGCTTGGATCTACGTCGACGCCGTTCAGTACGCCCCCCATGCCGCGATGGACGTTCAGGCGCTTGGGATCGACTTCCTTGCCTGCTCGGCGTACAAGTTGTACGGTCCGCACCTCGGCATCCTGTGGGGACGCTATCGGTTGCTTGATACGCTTTCAGCGTACAAGGTCATCCCGGCCGACGACGCGCCGCCCGACAAGTTTGAGACGGGAACCCCCAACTTCGAAGGGATGGCCGCAGCAACGGCGGCCGTAGACTACATCGCCTCCGTCGGACGCCGATTCGGCGAGGCCGGTGCGAGTGCCTCCCGCCGGACGGAGATCGTGGCGGGGATGGCGGTCATCCGTCGGTACGAGATGGAGCTTGCCGAGCGTCTCATCACCGGTCTGCAATCGATTCGTGGCGTCCGCATCTACGGGATCACCGATCGGGCACGCTTCGAGCAGCGGATGCCCGTTGTCTCGTTCACGCTGGAAGGGCATGCTCCCGCGGACATCGCTCGGCGGCTCGGTGAGCACGGGATCTTTGCGTGGAACGGCGACTTCTATGCCGTCCACGTCATCGAGTGGCTCGGCTTGGCGGCAACCGGCGGCCTGGTTCGCATTGGGATCAACCACTACAACACGGTCGACGAGATCGACCGGCTCCTCGCTCTGATCAAAGAGATGGCTGGGTAGCTTCGGGGGCGCTGTGGAAGCAGATCTGGTGAGGGGGGAAGATGCCGACATGGCTCGTCGTGACGCTGGTGGTCGCTGCAGCGGTGGCTGCAGCGGTGGCGCTCGCTTCGTGGGGAGGCGCCGGCCGCTGGCGGGCGGAGTCGACGGACCTGCAGAACGCACTCGCCGATGCCGCATCTGTTGCTGCAAGCGGGGGCGTCGATTTTGCCGAACTTGATCTGATTGGACTTCCCGATCCTGTTCTTCGCTATTTCCGCTGGGCGTTGACCGACGGACAGCCTCGGATTCTCACCGCCTGCATCCTGCAAGAAGGACGGTTCCTGCTTCGACCGGAAGAGCAAGGGTGGGCGCGGTTCTCGGCGATGCAGGTCTTCTCGGCCGATCCCCCCGGATTCGTTTGGGATGCGCGCATGCAAATGGCACCGCTGGTTTCGGTGCGGGTTCGCGATGCCTACGACTTCACGGGACGAGGAGGGATGGTGGCGAAGGTCGCATCGCTTGTGACGGTGATGGATCAGACCGGGCGATCCGAGCTCGATGAAGCGAGCCTGCAGCGGTTCCTTGCCGAGGCCGTGTGGATTCCGACAGCGCTTCTTCCTTCCGAGCATCTCTCATGGACGGCCATCGACGGTTCGACGGCTCTGGCTACCCTCACCGATCCTCGTTCGGGCACGTCGGCGTCGCTTCAGTTTCGCTTTGGGGAGCAGGGGGAGATCGTCGGGGTCTACACACCGAGCCGGTATCGGGAGGCGGACGGCGAGTATGAACTCGCTGCCTGGGCGGGTTCATTCGCGGCGTACGAGAAGCACGATGGAATGATGATCCCGATGGAAGGGGAAGTCGAATGGCAACTGCCGAATAGCGTGCTTCCCTACTGGAAAGGAAGGCTTGTGGAGGTGGAGTATGAGTTCTCCTCTCCGTAGTTTTCGCTCTGCGACTTGAGATCCGATTGGCAGATACAGATCCTGTCGGACTCCTGTTGCATTCTTCGCGGAGACGCGTTCTTCGCGTGCGGTTCTCCCACATCAAGCCTTCCGCATGGACTTGTCATCCCAAGGCGCTGTGGCTACCTTGGCAGCGGAGGTCGATGGCGATGATCGCGGGTGAAGCCGACGATGTGCACCTTGGCGTCTGCGGATTGGATTGCCGCTCGTGCGAGATCCGCACCTTCCCCACCGATCAAGCCGCCGCGAGATGCGTTGTCGCGTGGCTGAAGAAACACGGTTGGCTTGAGGAGGAAGAAGGCGTCGAAGAGGCGGTCGAACGGAAGATGTACTGCACCGGCTGCTTGGGGGACCGCAGTACGCACTGGTCCGCCGATTGCTGGATCTTGCAGTGTTGCGTGGATGAGCACAAGCTGAGCTCCTGCGCGTGGTGCGAATCGTTCCCTTGCGAGCGCCTATCGGCGTGGTCGAAGAAGGATCCTTCCTATGATCACGCGCTGAAACGGCTGCGGGCGATCCGTTCGCGGCACCGGGAAAGCGTTCCGTAGGACATCGCTTCAGGAAGAGGGGACAGAAATGGTGCAGCGCAGAGTGAGACGGATCGTATGGATCCTTCTTGCGTTCGTCTCGGTCGGGATCTCTGTCTTGTCTGGGTTTGGTGTGATCCTCGGACACGACACGGTAGGACGGATCCTCTTTGCGGTGGCGTGGGCCGCTGTGGCGGTGGCGTGGTTGGGACGATACTTCTCTTCCTGAGCCTGGTGTTGTGCGTCGTTTCCAGGCACAATCTGTTGGATGAACGACAAGACCAACGCGGCCATTGAGTCGGCGAAGAAGCGAGCCTGGGAGAACTACTCATCCGGATACAACTGCGCGGAGTCGGTGTTTGACGCAGCGCTCGCAGTTGTCGATACGGGGCTTCCTACGGGCCTCCGCAAGCTGGCAACCGGCTTCGGCGGTGGGATCGGGAAGTTCGGTGGTACATGCGGTGCGCTGACGGGAGCCGTACTGGCGGTCGGAGCGGTCTACGGCCGAGAACGCCTGCCCGAGGGGCAGGACCGCCTCGAGACGATCGCCGCCTCGAAGCACCAGCTCCTGGTTGATCCAGGTCTGTACCGTATCTTCAACCAGATCCCCAACTGGTTTCGACAGAAGCACGGGCACACACTGTGCCGCGAGTTGACCGCACCGTGGCAATCGGATTGGCACAGCCGAGAGCGTGCCATGCTTTGCCGCCAGCTTATCGCTGAGACGGCAGGATTCGCGGTGGAACTCATGTTGCTTCCGGAGAGCGAGCGGAGCAGGTTGGTGTTTGGCGACACCGTCGACCCCACATAGGTTTCTTTGCGGTCGGCACGCAAGCGATGGTAGCGGGCGGCTTGACAAGCAAGCAATCCCCAGCCACCGTCCGAGACGGAGTTTCTTATCCGATTCTGCCGAGACTGTGGCGAATCGATCTGTGACCCTCGGCTGTGAGGCGAAGGGTACCGATTTCTTCGAGACATCCCTTTGCAATGAGCTCGTCGATTGCCGTGTCGACATCCTCCTGTTGGAGCGCGTGGGCCTCCGCAACTCCCAACTCACGCAGCGTCGGCATCTGGTGGAAGTCGAGCGTCTGTACCACTTCGGTGGTGAGCTCACGACGGCCAACCGGTTGGCGTTCGGCGACAAAGAACAGCAGCCAGCTTCGGAACTGGCGGGTGCGGAAGCTCTTGTACCGTTCCGCCACACCGAATCGATACCGGCTGAAGTCGATCTCGTCGTTGCCACGTGCTTGGATCACCTCAATCAACAGATCAACCGCACTCTTCAAGATGAGAAGTGCGATTGCCAGCCCCACGATCCGGTCGAGCCACGGGAAACGAAGCGCGGATGCCCCCAATCCGGCGAGAACGCCGACGGCGACGATCACGTGATTGCGCGAATCCACCGACTGCGTGATCAATGCCGGACTCACGGAACGAAGTCCGACAAAACGCTGGAGGGCCCACAGGCCGGTGCAAAGCGCTCCGGAAACCAGCGCTGCGGCAACGGCAAGCCAATCGACCGTTAGAGCCGGTCGCTCGAAGAAGCTTCGAATCGCTTCGGCCAACGTCCATCCGCCGGTTCCGAGCATGAACACAATCAAGAGGATGTTGGCCATCCGTTCCCGTTTCCAGCGGATCCCGAAGTACACCAACACGCTCGACACCCCATCGAGCAGGGTGTCGACGCCATCGTTCAGCAACGCGATCGACCCCGAGAGAATCGCCGCCGGAAGTTTGATGGCGGCAAGCAGGAAGTGCACGACAAGAGAGACCTTCGAGACCGCAATCGGCTGGAGCAACCGGGTGATCGCGGCGCGGGCTCGCCGCATGTCTGTCAGGATCTTCTCGGCTTCCGTCCGTCCGGCGGGCGTCAGGGAGTATCGGTGGTCCTCATGCGCGATCCACCCACGGGCCGATGCGACACGGAGAGCCTCCCGGACCATGCTTTGGGTCCTGCTTCCACGGCGAGCGCGACGAAGCCGCGTAGATGCGCCGAACAAGCCGGCGAATCGCAGGTAATTGCCGAAGTACTCGACGATCTCTTCCGTGGATTTCGGACCGCTGAGAAGCGCCTCCGCAACAACCCACGAGTGCCCATAGTCTCGATTCTCCTTGGTGTGTTTCTCCCTGATCATCTCGACGCCGAGCATACATGCAGCACTTCTTGTGTTCAATCCGAAAGCGTGATCAGGTCTTGCAATACCACATCGACGGAATGAGAACAGGCGCGGAGTTCGTCCGGAAGTGGAGTGGTCGGCCTGGAAACAGGCAAGGGCGCGGCAATGGATGAAGCATTGCAGGACCTGATCCCGCAACTTGTGCTATTGAATCCGCAGGAGGATTTCGAGGTTGCCTTTCTCGCCGATCACGGGAGAGTAGATCTTGCTTCTCACTTCCCACGGGGTTTTCTCACGCACGAACGATTCGAGGCGCTCGAACGCCTTCTGGCGCGCGGCGGGGTCTTTCACCACGCCGTCGCCGGGCAGGTTTTCACGGCCGACTTCGAACTGTGGCTTGAGCAGGGCGATGATCTGCCCCTTGGGTTCGAGAATCTCCGTGAGCGGGGGCAGGATGAGTTCCAGCGAGATGAACGACACGTCGATGGTGACAAGTTCGGCCGGTTCACCGATGTCCTGGGGCTGAAGAAATCGTGCGTTAAGCCCTTCATGGACGACCACACGCTCACTCCCGCGCAGGCGGGGGTGGATCTGCCCGTGTCCGACGTCGACGGCATGGACGCGCTTGGCGCCGCGCTGCAGGAGGCAGTCGGTGAATCCACCGGTCGAAGCGCCGATGTCGAGACACACAAGGCCCGATGGGTCGATGCGGAACTCATCGAGCGCCGCTTCCAGCTTGTCGCCGGCACGGCTGACGTATCGCTCGTAGGAGAGGATCTCGATCTCGGCTTCGGGATCGATCGGATGACCGGGGCGGGTGAGGATCCGTCCATCGACCTTCACCCGTCCCGCGGTGATCATCCGTTGCGCCTTGGAACGGCTGCGGATGATCCTGCGTGCCTTGATCACCTTGTCGAGCCGTTCCTTCATCCGGGTTCCTCCGGTGTCTTACGCGCTACCGCGCGAGGTAGGCTTCGAAGCCGGCCTTCAGAACCTCTACGGCACGGACGAGCTTCTCTTCTTCCAACACGTAGGCAACCCGGAACTCGTCGTTGCCGACTCCGGGGGTGGCGTAGAAACCGGCGCCGGGGGCGATCATGACCGTGTCGCCGTTCTGCTCGAAGTCGGTGAGCAGCCATTTGGCGAACGTCTCCGAGTCATCGAGCTCCGGGAGCTTGACAAAGATGTAGAAGGCGCCTTCGGGCTTCCGGCACACCACATTGGGCAGCGACTGAAGGGCGTCGAACAAGGTGTCCCTCCGGCGGTGGAATTTCTCGACCATCTGCTGGATCGCGGCTCCATGGCCGGCGTCGTTCATGAACGACACAAAGCCGTACTGGCTGAACGAGGGCGGCGAAAGGCGGATCTGAGCCAGCTTGTTCACCGAAGCCATCACGTCTTGGTTGCGGCTGGCAAGCACGCCGATCCGGGCGCCACATGCAGAGATCCGTTTGGAGATGCTGTCGACGAGGATCGCATGGTCGGCAAGCTCGGGGAACGAGAGAACGCTCGTTGCTTCCCCTTCATACACCAACTCACGATAGGGCTCGTCGGAGATAACGTACAGGTCATGTTTGACCGCCAGATCGGCCAGTTGCTGGAGTTCGTCCCGCGTGTAACTGACGCCCGTGGGGTTCGCTGGGTTCGAGAACAGGATCGCCCTTGTACGAGGTGTGATCTTGGATTCGATTTCGGCAATCGGCGGCAGGTGGAACCCGTCTTCCGCCTTGGTCGTAATCGGGACGACAGTGAGACTGCTCATCACGGCCTTCCCCATATAGTTCGGGTAGAACGGCTCGGGGACGAGAATCTCATCGCCCGGATTGGCCACCGTCTGTAGGGCGAACTCAAACGACTCGCTGCCGCCTACGGTGATGCACAGATCTCGCGCTTCAAGGGAGATTCCCCGCTCGTGGTAGTAGGCGAGGAAAGCATCCACCGTCTCGGCGATGCCCAGAGAGGGGCTATAGGCGAGAACATCGATCGGAACGTTTCGGACACCGTCCATGAAGCTTGTGGGCGTCGGAATGTCGGGTTGGCCGATGTTTAAGTGGTAGACCGTCTTTCCCTTGCTTTTAGCTTCGACGGCGAACGGGGTCAGCCGGCGAATGGGTGATCCGGTGAGTTTGCGGGTTCGATCAGAGATCCTAGGCATAGTTGAGGATCCACACCTCCAGACGTTCGGGCAGCGTCTCACGGTTGAGCGAAACGGCCGAAGTGCCGATTTGGTGTACATTATCCATGGTTCGGACGAAATCCTCCACCGGGGCGATCGGCCAATCGGCGATGACATCGGTTCGGAAGTGCATCGGGATCAGCAGACGTACCGAGGGAAGAGACGCGGCAACGATCTTCGCTTGTTTCGGACCAATCGTGTAATGCCCACCTACAGGGACTAGTAGGACCTCAACCCCATCCAACGAGTCGATCTGCTCCGGCGAGAGTCCGGCTCCGAGGTCACCGAGATGAGCAACTCGAATCCCGTCGAGATCAAAGGCGAACAACAGATTGTCACCGCGAGCTGCGCCTTGGACATCATCGTGGTACGACGGGATCCCCAAGAAGTCGACACCGTGAGCCGTCGTTTTGCCCGGCTTGGCCACGATCGTAGGCGTGCCTGCGACCCGATCGACCGCTGAGTGATCGAAGTGGTCGTGGCTGACGGTTACAACATCCACCGGTCCTCCCGGGAAATGCGGGTAGGGAACGCTCTTGTCGAACGGGTCGGTGAGAACCGTTGCCTTCGATCCCTCCAACAAGAAACAGGCGTGTCCAATCCAAGTGATTTTCACGATGGCTCCTTCTCTTCCTTTCCAGCGAACGCGGTCGCCAGCATCCGCTCGATCAGATCGTCGTAGGGAATTCCGTCCGCGCCGCTCGCCCGTGGCAGGTCACTGATCGATGTCAGCCCCGGCAGCACGTTGACCTCGAGCACGTAGGGCAATCCGTCCTCTCCCAGCCGGAGATCAACGCGGGAGAAGCCGCTACACCCAAGAGCTACGTGTGCGTGGAGCGCCGCTTGCTGAGACGCTTTTGCAGCCTCGACCGGGATCGGTGCCGGAACGATGAACTCACCCCGCCCAGGAACATACTTGGCATCGTAATCGAAGATCGGCGTGGGAAAGCGGATCTCAATCACGGGAAGTGCTTCGGGTTCGCCATGATCGTCAAGGATTCCCACGGTGATCTCGTGTCCGGGGATGAACGTCTCGATTAGCGCCGAACCTTCTCTCTTAAGCAGGTTGCGCGCCTGCAGCTCGACATCGTGTAGGCTCTCGCAGAGGATCACGTTCAGACTGGATCCTCCGTTGATCGGCTTCACGATGAGCGGAAGCGTCAGTGCCGGATCCTCCTCGATGCGCCTGCGGATCGTCGCGCCGTCTGCCGCCTCCGCTTGGACGGCCAACCCCGCTGGTGTCCTGATGCCGTGCATGGCAAACATCCTTCTGGAGCGAGCCTTGTTCATGGCAAGAAAGCTTGCCATCGGGCCCGACCCGATGTAGGGAATCCTAAGGACCTCCAGGGAGAGCGCGATCGTTCCGTTTTCTCCCGAGCCGCCGTGGAGACAGTTGAACGCGACATCAATGCCGCGAACGGCACGCACGAAGTCATCGAGGGTGGCAAGTTCGATGAGATGAGCGTTGTGGCCACGCCGAACAAGCGCCGCGTGAGCGGCGCGACCCGATCGAAAAGAGATCTCACGCTCCGGGGAATCGCCTCCGCAGAGGACCCCGATCAGATGGTCGGCCATGTCGGTCAGATCCTACCGACTTGCGTCCGCTGGCACAATGCGAAATGTCCGATTCCTACGAACCTTGCTAGAGATGTGCCAGTCATCTAGTCTCTCGTCCAGGCAAGGACGGGAGGCACAGTTGACCAACTTGATTGCACGGCTTGAGGCACACGAAT
>Ga0272444_10003222_pt1 | contig 14808 bp, 14 predicted proteins | sample SSMForm13_FD_201033 | JGI IMG/M metagenome (GOLD analysis project Ga0272444, IMG submission 201033) | Marine sediment archaeal communities from Little Sippewissett salt marsh, Falmouth, MA, United States - SSM-Form-13 | ecosystem: Environmental > Aquatic > Marine > Wetlands > Sediment ...
AGGAAAAAATAAAAAATATTCCGAACCATTGGCTGGGATCGTCTCAGAGGCGTCCTTTGCAGCCTAGTGCCGTGCGACGCCGAGCCGTCTCAACCTTTTAACGGCTTGGCTTGCCATCGATAAGTCGGGCCAGTTGGTCGGACTGCATGAACTTCTCGAACGCGGCAATGTCCGCAAAGACCCTATCACTATAAGCGCGGATCACCCAGTTCGCCGCCAAAGGGCTGATTGTCAGCACTACGGCGCCGGCCGTCGCGGCAAGATACATCTCTATGGCTGTGCCCATGGAGGCGCTGGGGACATAAGCTATCAGCAGATCGCTCTCACCGGCCCGCTTGTTGCCGTCGGCCATCGTGGTGCGTATCTCGGGCAGTTCGTAAGCGATGCTGTTGGGGTGCTCGCTGTAATGACAGTAAACCTTCGCCTCGGGTAGGGCGCGGGCGATTACTTCCTTGATCCCGTCCCGCCAGTCCTGGCGATGGATCGCGGCTTGGACCTTCGATCCCTGGATTATTCCCGCGATGAATACCTTCATTGCTTGAGTTCCGATCTGCAATCCCGCCTTCCGAGGCGGGCTAGCTCTCGCTGCCTTGCCGGTCGGTGCCTTCGCGCCGGTGGGCGATCAACCAGTGCAGGACCATAAGGCCAACGCCGATGACCAGCCAGGCATCGGCAAGGTTGAATATCCAGACGTAGTGAAGTTCGCTGCAGTCAATGAAATCCCTCACCTGGCGGCAGATTGGCTCGAAGCCCGGAATAGTCACCTTACTGAAAAGCCTGTCATAGAGGTTGCCCAACGCGCCTCCTAGGATCAGCGCCAAGGCGGCGTGCACCAGATAGGCGCCTGCCTCGCTGACCGCGAAGAAGTACCCCAAAATGAGTACGGTTGCCAGCGTAGTCGCCGCGACCACAGGGCGCGGCATGTGGATGCCAAACACCACACCTGGGTTGGTGGACAGGGTGAATCTCACTCCCGGGCATACCCTGCGCTGAAACAGGCCCAGACAGGCCCGCGCCTGATCGACCGTTCCAAGGCCGTCTGAGGGCACTCGGGTGCGCACCTGGATTGCCGGGTCGCTGAGCAGGGCCTCGAAGACGCAATGCTTGCTGACCAGATCCGACGCGAGTGCGAAAAACGAAACCGCCGCGAATAGTATCACCGCGGCGGGTCGCTTGATGGCGGGCCGGTTCTGCCCGGCGCCTTTATTGGCTCTGATCGCCGTCGTCGTATTCCTCTTGCCCGGCTTGCTCGTCGCCTTCCGAGAAAGGCTTGTCTTCGTCTGGCCTGACCAAGCCTTTCTCAATCATCCGCGCGTACTCGATGCAGTATCTCGTCCACGGTCTGGCCTTCAGGCGGGCCTTGCCGATCGGCTTGCCCGTTCCCAGGCAGATGCCGAACGTGCGGGCGTCTATCCTATGCAGGGCTGCGTTTATCTTGTCCAGAAGCACCCGCTCGCTTTCAAGCAGACCGAGGGTAAACTCCTGTTCATAGTTGTCCGTTCCGATATCGGCAGGGTGAGTGGGCAAGGTCGAAAGGTCACTGCTGATGTCCTGGCGGCCCTTCTTGAGTGCCTCAGCCTCGATGCCCGACATGTCTCCGACGATGTCGCGGCGCTTCTGTAGAAGCATCGTTCGGAACTTCGCAAGCTCCGATCTGGTTAGCGGGCTCTTCGTAAGCTTCTTGGCGGTCTTTTTGACAGCCTTCTTCGCGGCAGCTTTCTTGGCCGCCTTTCTGGCGGTCTTGGGCCTTACCTTGTTTTTGGGGGCTTTCTTCGCCACAGCCTTCTTGGCCTTCTTTGTGGCCCTTTTTACGGCCCTTTTAGGCTTGCCGGCCTTGGCCGAACTGCTCTTGGTCTTGGAACTCATTTTCTTTGCCACTGTTGCGGTCCTTCCAGATCGCCGCAGCCGGGGCCGGGGTCGAATCGCTTCCGACTGATGGGCCCGCCCGCGTGTAAAGAACGCGGAAGTATATGGGTGGATTGGCCCGCTGTCAAGGGCCTCAATTCCGCCAAACCCGTCGCCGGGAAATGTGCTATATGGCCCGCTCCATCAGGTCTTGGCGAGCACCTCATCGGCGATGGCTTGGACTTCCTCAAGCAGCGCCCTGGCGGCAGGCTCTTCGCGCGCCTCGGAGGTAATCCTCATTATCGGTTCGGTATTGGATGCCCTTACGGCGACCCATCCGTCCGGGATGTCCACCCTGAGCCCGTCGCTTTTGTCGAGCCTGGCCTCTTCTCGCGACGCGAAATGATCGCTGGCCAAAGCTACTACCTTTTCCGCCGCCCCGGCCGGGCAGGGCATCTTTGTCTTCAGCATTACGTAGCTGGGAATCTTCCCGGCGAGGGCGCTTATCGTCTCGCCCGATTCGGCCATGTACTCCAGAACCATCGCAATCCCAACCAGGCTGTTGCGGATAGGCGCCACGCGCGGGTCGATCACCCCGCCGTTGCCCTCTCCTGCAAAAATGCATCCGTTGGCCTCCATTGCCTCGACCACGTTGGCCTCCCCAGTTGGCGACCTAAAGACCTTCGAGCCGGTCGCTGCGGCAACGTCGTCTATCATCCGGGATGTTGCCAGGTTAGTCGCAACGTCGCCCTCGCGCTTGGCCAGGACGAACGCTGCCGCCAGGGCGAGAGTGTACTCCTCTCCGATGAAGTTTCCCTTCTCATCGACAATCACAAGCCGGTCAGCATCGGGGTCCTGCGCGAAGCCGATGTCCGCGCGGTTCTCACGCACCTGCTCGCAAAGTGACTGGAGATTGGCGGCAATGGGTTCGGGTTGGTGGGCGAACCGGCCGTTCGGTTCGGCGTTTACGTGCACAAGCTGGCAGCCGAGAGCTTCCATCAACATTGGGCTGACGGCGCAGCCGGCGCCGTTTATGCTGTCCAAGACGACCTTGAACTTCCGGGCGGAGATCTTGTCCACGTCGCAGATGCCGCGGATCGCATCTACGTGCCTTTGATGCGTCGAATTGTCTTGCGACAGGCTGCCCACGTGTTCGACGTCGGCCAAGTGGAAATCGCGCTTTTGCCAGGTCTCACGGACCTGCCCAGCCATCTGCGCGGTAAGCCCTGCCCCGCTCGGCTGGAGGAACTTGATCCCGTTGTACTGAATCGGATTGTGCGAGGCCGTGATGATAACGCCACCGGCGGCGGCGAGATGCCTGACCATAACCGCCACTCCGGGCGTGGTCACAACACCCAGATCGACGACGTCCAGGCCTGCGGCAAGGAGCCCCGCGGTCACTGCGCTTCGGATCATCGGCCCGGACCGGCGAGTATCTCCGCCCACAACCACCTTTCCGCCCTTACCGCGCGTTGCCGCATACGCCATCGCCATTTCACACGCCACCTTTGGGGTCAGCGTGCCCCCGATTGTTCCTCGCACTCCCGAGACGCTAACCATCAACCTGTCTTCACTCATCACCCGCTCCTAAATAGGGACGGACCCTATTTTTTTCTCGATCATATTCAAGTTGATTAAACTGCGCAACCAAGCAGCTTATCGACAGGCGAATCTTACCAGAACAGTCGCCCGCCTACGAGGAGCAGCCTCCAGCAGTCTTCGCCTTGGCAGGCCGGACTTCTGGCAGGTGCAGCTTTCCGGCAGCGCAGCGGCTTGTCAAGCCGGGATGGTTCGTGATACGATTCGCCCAACGCCGGAATGCCGACACCGAGGGAAGTTTTCTCTGCATGGGAGACAATTATGTTTCCAATATGGTTCTTGATGGCTTTGGTTATCTTGGTCTGCCTGGTCTTCTGGATGAGTCAGTCCATCAAGCTGATGTCCATGTCTGACTCGCAGTTTCCGGGGCGCTATGACAAGATCCTCTGGACCGTCATACTTCTGGCCGCTGGGATACTCGGGGCAGGCGCGTTCTGGATATGGCGTGCTTCAGGCCGAGCCGATCAACGGGTCCAGGCCGAGACCGAAGCTGCCGTTAAGCGCACTATCGCAATGCACCAGAAGCCCTCCGAGACGAACGAGGACACGCAGGCTTGACGTGACACTTGCGCGGTGACCGACGGTGGCAGGCATGCCCTGCGAGTTCTCAACTGTTCAGATACTCTATGAAGGGATTGGCCAGCTGCGCCACAACGGGACCAAGGGCCTCTGGGGCCAAGGAATGGACCATCTTCACCATGTCAGCGGCTGTCGTTGCGGCCCAACGAGCAACCCCATAGGTCTGAAGGAGCACGTGCCAACCGGTGACGTTCTCCTCAGCAAGAACGCCCCTAGTCCGTAGACCCTTGACGACATCCGGGTCTACCCGACGATCTATCCTACCATCCTTCCCAATCAGAACGTAGCCTTCCGGACGAGCATGCAGCATAGCGTTCCTTAGGCCCTCAAGGAGTGACCAGTCTTGATACGGGAGGACTCCCCAGTTGCATCGCGAGCCCGTTAGGACCAGACTAATGAGGTCAGCTTTTTGGCGCACGCTCGCACGCTGCTCAAGAAGGTACTGACCGTGCAAGGCCAGCAGTGGCCAATGATCGCCTCCTATTTCACTCGCAAGATGGATGACGTCGTTCAGAAGTGCTTCATAGGAGGCTGCGGAGAATACGATGGCCACATAGGGGTCGTTAGACCTAAGCCACTCCGTGGGATCGCTTGCAGTCACCTCGCATCGCTTGACGGCATCAACAGCTACTCTGAAGACCAGACTGGACGGGTAGTAGTAGCTGCCCCTACAGCCTGGTGTGGGGAATGGACCTCGTTTGGTCATTTTCGCTTTGCCTCTCTCGCCCCGTCCGAGACTGAAACTCTACCGTTGTCCAAGAGCGCGGTTTCCCCGGGAGTTCACCACGTTGGCCTGCGTCAGCCTTTGTGTTTCGACTCACTCCCTAGGCGCTTTACTTGTTTGGGCAGCTTCCTCTCATCAGACGCGAGCCTACGCGCAACCTTCTTCACGTCCTCGGCTGGCGGCAAGGCTTCAGGCACAATGCCGCGGTCCACGAGCAGTCTGCGAACGTCTCTGTTGTTCTTCACGTGCTCGTCGGTGATCCTGAGTTCCGTGCCCAGCCCGTTCTGCTTGATATTGAAGTTGGTGATTTCATTGGCGAAGTCTTTGGCCTTGATTGTGATCGTCGGGAGAAAATCAGCCAACGGGCGGTTCTTTGGCACCCCGAGCTTGCCCTTCATGTCACGAGTTGTCTGCCCGCCAAACAGCGCTCTGTCTCCCTTGCTGCGAATGCGTCCGAAACTCTCATTCTGTCGCAGCCGGTCGAATATGATCCCCGAAAGCTCCTTCTCTGACTGGGTGAGCTTCTGGCGGGCACCGATGCGCTCGGCCTCGGCCAAGCGTCTCTCGATCGTTTCCTGTTTCCGGGTCTGTACGGCGAAGTACGTCTGGGCGAAGGCGATGGGATCTTTGCTTGGATCGCCGTTCTGGGCGATCAGATAGCAGGCGTACCGCGTCAAGGCGATGTCCTCGATCCGCCGCTTAGCTCCCGAGCCGAGGTCCACCATTTTGCTGACAGCGGCAAAATGGTCTCTGGGATCATAACCTGCTTTTTGGCAGGATGTTATAGACTTATCAATAACCTTTGCGAAGTTCCTCCACTGCTCGTAACCCAAGAGTGTCTGAAGGTCACGAGCGCACCAGTACTCTGTGCCCCCATCCCGGGACTTGCGGACCATGTCCTCAAAACTTGTGTGCAGGCGAACGACGATTTCCCTATCCATGTTGGCCTCCTCGCCAGGGTATTCGGTAAGCTTCGCTGGATCGCTGGCCTAACTACATGCTCGCCCTGAATCCTCGCCAGCTTTCTTAGGCTAGCCCACTCGTATCGAAGCGAATACTACCCCCTCTGGACTGTGTTCACAAGGCTTGCAGAAGTCGCTTCACCGTTCCTCACTCCGCTTGTCTTGGTTGGCCGGAAATTGACACCTTTCCGTGATCGACGAGCACGGTATCACCGGGTTTGAGCTTGCCGTAGCTCGCGTCGTTGACTGTCAGTTTGTCGCCGTCGATCACCACGATAGTTGCCCCGGAGGTGAGCTTGTCCTTACCCATCGCGCCAACCAGGGACATGCTGACCGATCCCGGCCTGACTGTGACGGGATAGTCGCCGACCTGATAGGTCGTTTCCGGCGGGTCCGGTCGCGGATCGGGCAGTTGCTTGCCCGGGCCGGGCTCGGGGTCCACTTTCTTGTCCTGGACATACACCACACCGTGATCGACCCGGACCGAGTCCCCCTTATTCAACGCCCCATAGCTCTGGCCGTTGACGGACAGATTCTCATCTTCGATCACGATAGTAACGGCCCCGCAGGTGAACTTGCGACGCTCATGCCCGTTTCCGGTGGAGGACGAGCTGCTAGTGTAGGATGCGCCCGGACAGATCGTCACCTTGTGGCTGCCCATGGTCGTCGTTCTCGTGGTGTTGCGGGCTCTCGCCGGAACACCAACACGACAGCCGCCCAGTACGAATGCAAAGCAGGCAATAAGCATAACGGCGAGTTCCGGGATGTGTCTGTTATGCATTGTGTCTCCCTTCCACTTGGATCGACGAGCGGCTGTCCCTGACTTTGTGAGATTACACGCGACGGCGCGCTGCTGCAAGAAGAGAGAACCCATACCGCGACCGGCAGCTAGCTCGCACAAGCTGATGTTCCGCTCACGCACATCTGCGCAGTGGGTCGGTCTCAGGAAGGGCGATCCACCTTGGTCGTGGACGTGACGGCCTTGATGGCGATCATCCGTTCCAGTGCGGCACGGGCGTCGGCGGAAGTTTTCGGATCGACACGTACCCGGTTGACAACGTTGCCTTCGACGAGGCAATCGAGGGTCCATGCCAAGTGAGGAAGGTCGATCAGGGCCATCTGGTAGCAGATCGGAGGGGCATCCGAAAGTACGCGAATGTGCTTATCCGGGTGCTGTCTGGCAAGGCGGTGGACAAGGTTGGATTCCGTGCCGATTGCCCAACTGCTTCCGGGCTTTCCGGCTTGGACGGCCTGGATGATCTGCTCGGTGCTTCCGGACGAATCTGCGAGTTCGACTACCTCGCGGGGACATTCGGGATGAACGATCACGGTTACGTCCTTGTCCAGCGAGCGGACGTGAGCTATGTGCTCCGGTGTGAAGCGTTGGTGAACGTAGCAGTGACCCTTCCAAAGTAGAAATGTCGCCCGGCCGACGTCCTCGCTGCTGAGACCGCCATTTGGGATGGCCGGGTCATAGACGGCGCAGTCGGCAAGAGAGTAGCCCAGCGCGACGGCGGTGTTCCTTGCGAGATGCTGGTCGGGTATGGCAAGTATCTTACCTGCGGCGGCGCCTCCGTCGGATTCCGCTGCCAGTGCCCAGTTGAAGACGTTTGCGACATTGCTCGAGGTGCAGCAGGCCCCGCCGGAACGGCCGGTAATGGCCTTGATGGCCGCAGCCGAGTTCACATAGGAAACGGGAACGAGCTTCTGGTCCGTCATGGCGGCGATTTCGTCGATCGCGGTCGAGACGGCGTCGGCTGTGGCCATGTCGGCCATCTGGCAACCAGCAAGCATGTTCGGCAGGCAGACGGTCTGATCAGGCCCGGAAAGGATGTCCGCCGACTCGGCCATGAAATGCACGCCGCAGAACACTATGTAGCGGGCGTCGGACTGGGTCGCCGCCTGTTGCGACAGTTTAAGGCTGTCTCCGGTGAAATCTGCGAACTGGATAACTTCGTCGCACTGGTAGTGATGCCCGAGAATGCAGACGGAGGACCCTAGCCGATCCTTGGCTGCGGCGATTCTCCGGGCCAGCTCCGACGAGGGGAGTTGGCGGTAGGTCTGGGGCAATTCGTGCTGGCCAGGCATTCGTGAACACTCCGTGACTAACCTGCGGACATCATAATCATACTCGCCGCTGGTTGCCACCGGCCCGCGAGGTACGGCTTCGGATGGCGCCCCACAGTTCGCCCAGTTCCGGACTCCGCAGTAAAGCGGCGGAGATCAGGAACGTGCACCCGCCCGCAAGGACACCGGCTGCAACTACCACCGCGGCGGACAGCTTGGCCGATTCGGCAAGTCCAGCGGCAAAGTGAGCGGTGACGAGCATGACAAGCGTCATCAGTGCAGTCGCCGCGAATATTCGCGTGAGCGAGACCATTATGCTTCGCAGCCCCAGTTGGCCCAATCGGGTATGCAGCGCCCAGGCGAGAAGGAGCGTGCTGGCTGTGGCCGTTATTGCAGCGGCCAGGCCGATCGCTCCTCCCCGAAGGGGTGTGAAGACAAGCGTCGCAACCAGGAGAACGTTTACGGCGGCCATTGCACAAGAGATCTTCAGCGGTGTGACAATGTTCTTCTGCGCAAAGAAGGCTCGAAGCAGAATATGTCGGCAGAAATAAGCCCACATCCCCAGGCAGTACATCTGAAGGATGAAAGCGGCACGGGCCGCATCAGATGCATGGAACCCGCCATGTCGATATATCAACACGGCAGCGGGGCGGGCAAGCAGCATCAGCGCGACGCCGGAAGGCACACCAAGGAACAAGCTAAGGCGAAGCGCGCGGTTGGTGGCGTCGCGCAATCCGGCGATGTCCTGGCGGGCAGCGTAGCGGGCGAACAGAGGAAACACAGCAGTGGCCAGAGAGACCGCCATGATTCCCAGCGGGAAGTTGTAGAGCCTTTCGGCTGCATAGAGGCAAGTAATCACACCGGCCTGGAGAGGCTTGGAGATGCTCAGTCCGAACACTGTCAGGCATTCGCCGGTTGTCTTGGCGGACATTAACCAGGCGTAGAAGCCTTCGAATAGAGAGCTTATCTGCATGATCCCGAGCGGAACCATCATCGGAAGCGTCATGGAGGCGATGCGTTTAACTTCAGGCGCAACCGGCCGGATAGTCGGCAACGCTGCAAGGCGGACTCGACGCAGCAGCCAGATTACTCCGGCAAGTTGAGCCGCACCGGCAAGCACCACAGAAATGGACAAGGTGAACAGGCCTTGCCACTGCCCGCCCCCGAACGTCCGATATGCCACCCAGGCACCGGATATGAGGAATAAGTTAAGAAGGATCGGTGCGAACGCCGGGTAAGCGAAGTGTCCCCTGCAGTTGAGGGCTGCCGAACCCAGTGCCAGAAGGCAGATTGTTATCATGAAGGGAAATACGATCATGACCAGCTGGATTAGAAGCGTTCGATCCCACTGTCCTGGGGCCAGCAGGAGCAATCCTACGAGGATCACCTCGATGACCAACACGATGGCGGCAAGCAGAAGCGACAGCAGGCCGAAGCAATTGGCCAACACGACCCGTGCATGCTCCCAGCCGTTTGTTTCGGCGGTTTCGGTGAAGACCGGAACGAAAGCCGCAGAAAGCGCTCCCTCACCGAACAGGCGTCTGAAGACGTTCGGCACCCTGAATGCAGTCCAGAACGTGTCGGTGGCACGGTTGGCGCCGAAGGCGACGATGGCGATGTCCCTGACGAGGCCCAACACGCGAGAGAGCATGGTGATTCCGGCCACGATCTTGGCCGCGCCGAAGAAGTGTTCGCGCTCTTTGGTAGCCCGGTCGGTCACAATGCGGTTATCGGCTCGAGAGCAGATTCTGCAGCAATTCTAAGCCCGGTTGCAGCATCTTGAATGAGGCAACGATCATCAGCGAGATGAAGGCTGTCCTCACAATCTTGAGAGGCAACCTGTGGGTCAGATGCCCTCCAAAGTAGCTGCCTATCATGGCCGTTGGCGCCAGGCACGCCGCGAGTCGGAGGCTTTCCAGTATGCTTCCGTCACCGGCGGCTTGGACACCGTAGTTCTTGACGGTCGCTCCCAGCCAGGCGATTGTCATGATGGTTGCTGCCGACGTAGCGATGGCATTGCGCAGAGGTAACTTGATGATCAATTGCAGGGCCGGGACGGCGAGCGCTCCTCCGCCAATACCCAGCAGGCCTGCCGAGAAACCCATCGGAAGCCCGACGCACAGTTTCTTCCACTTGGTTTGGCAGGACTTGGCAACGAACTTTGCCGTCCCGTCGGAATTGTCAAAGAGTTTGCGGAAGTTCTTGTAGGCCACATAGATGAGGAACAGGCCGAAAAGTATCTTCATGTATTTCTGATTGTTGCCCTTGAAGATGTCAAGCAGACTTGCTGCAACGCCAAGCACTATTCCTGCCAGTGCCGCCGGCGCCAGCCAACGCCACACGTCCCACACCACCGCCTTGGACTTCTGGTGGCGGAAAACCGCGGGGATTATAAGCAGGAAGTTGCATATCATCGCGGCTGCCTGGAACTGCTGAATCTCGTCGCCCCGTCCGGCGGGCGTGAAGACAATCACCATAGCCGGGATCATCACGACGCTTCCGCCGATGCCGAGAAGCCCGCCGAGCATCCCGGCAACGAAACCCACGAATATGAGAATCATATGTGCCATAGAACCGAGCATCAGAAGGCATGGCCTGGCGGAAGTCAAATGCTCCTTTTGGGTAGGAGGGCCTGCTGATAGGATGTTTCCCGCATGAAAATCTGTCACGTGATAACCCGGATGATACTGGGGGGGGCGCAAGAGAACACGCTCCTGACCTGTGAGGGACTTCACGGGAGAGGACACGAGGTCACTCTGGTCACCGGCCCGGCCATCGGCCCGGAAGGGGAGTTGATGCATCGAGCCCGCAGCGGGGGGTACAAGGTCCTCGTTGTTGACGCGATGCGCCGGGAGATATCGCCTTGGCGAGACCTGCAGGCTTACAAGGAACTCTCTAGAGTACTGCGGGACACGCAGCCGGAAATCGTGCACTCGCACTCTTCGAAGGCCGGGATACTAGCTCGGCGGGCAGCGTGGAAAGCGGGAGGCATGCGTATAGTCCACACCGTTCATGGTTTGCCATTCCATCGATACCAGAGCCGGTGGCGGAACAGGCTTTATGTCTGCCTGGAAAGAAGTGCCGCTTCTTATAGCGATGCTCTGATTTCCGTCGCCAATGCAATGACTGCGCAGGCATTGTCCGCAGGAGTCGGCAACCCAAGCCATTACACGACCATCTACAGCGGCATGGAAACCGATCCGTTTTTGGCTCGCCCGGCTCAGGCTGATGAACTTCGCCGGGCGATGTCACTCCCGGAAGATGCCATCCTTGTGACGCAGGTGTCCAGGCTGGCGGAACTGAAAGGACACGAGTATATCCTTCGGGCAGCTTCCGGCATGGAGGACTCGCGCGTGCATTTCTGCTTTGTGGGCGATGGCCAGCTTCGAACGCGTACCGAGGCAGATATTGCATCGCATGGCTTGGCCGACAGGTTCCACTTGACCGGCCTGGTTTCGCCCGAGCAGATTCCCGCGGTAATGCATGCCAGCGACATTGTTGTCCATTGTTCGCTTCGCGAAGGCCTCGCCCGCGCGATTCCGCAGGCAATGTTGGCAGGCAAGCCGGTCATCAGCTTCGACGTTGACGGCGCGAGGGAAGTGGTCAACAGCGAAACTGGAGTCTTGCTTCCGCCTAAAGACGTCGATGGCTTGAAACTGGCGATAGAAGCTCTGGCTGGCCAGCCAGAGCTCAGGCGTCGGCTTGGCCAGGCGGGGCGAGCGAGGTGCAGTGCCATGTTCGATCACAGGCTCATGGTCGATCAGATCGAGAGGGTCTATCGGCGGATCATTACAGATACGCTCTGAGAAGGGCGGCGCGCTGGCCTTGGGCCGAAACTAGATCCCGAGCATTACGTCCAAAGAGCCCAATGTGACAGACCGCAGAGAATCCATCACTTTGTCAGCTTGCTGGAGATCTTCTGCCGCATAGGAGTTGGTGACCGCAAGAACCTTCATGCCAGCAGTCTTTGCTGCTTCTACACCAGCAGGCGAGTCCTCGATGGCAATGCACTTGGCGGGCTCCAGGTCTTTGCCGGCCGAGGCAGACAGCCTGCGAAGCGCCAAACGGTACCCTTCCGGGTCTGGCTTGCCCTTGCGGACATCTTCTGCGGATACGATCTGCATCAGGTGCTCAAGCAGTCCGAGCTTGCGCGATGGAAGCAGTATATCCTCTTTCAGCGCACCAGAGCACACGCCGATCGGAACGCCGGCTTCATCCGCCGCCGCTATCAGCTCCACGGCTCCGTCGAGGGCCGGGGCAGAGGTAGCCAATTCCTCGCGCACCGCTTCGGACTTGGCCTCGATCATCGCCTTTATTTGTTGGGCCGTCTGTTCCATGCCCTTCTCAGCAAGCACAGCCGTGAAGCAGTCGCGGTCGTCGTAGCCGAGATACTTCTGGTAGTAGTCGTCCCTGGTAAGCTTGATCCCTATCAGGTCAAGTACCTTCTGGAACCCGCGAAGATGCACTGGCTCACTGTCAACTATCACACCGTCGAAATCAAAGACCATGGCTTCCATCATGTAACCTCTTGAGGTTCTCGGAGCATCTGTCACGCATTAGCCCTGCATTCTAACGGCCAGGAAGACCATCGCCAACAATCCAAGGGGACCTCACATGTCGAGACATTTGGCTCGTTTCCAGAGGGGGTCGCTCGTAACATGAATGAGTGTGCTGAGACGGCCCAAACTGCCGAAGACAGGAAAGAGGGGCATTGACGAGGCACTGTACATGGCTATGACTGATAACGAGAACGAAACAGCGTATCGCGGGGTCCGCATTGCGGCAGGAACTGTCTCGCTGTTGCTGGGCTTGGTCTTTCTGCATGTCTGGCTGCGAGTTGGGCCTGATCTGGTCTACTATCATCAGCGACCGGTGTTCCTTACAGGCACTGAGTTCCTAAGGGGCTTTCTGACCAAGGCGGGAGGGCTTGTTGAATACTTAGCCCTTTTTTGCACCCAAGTGAACTACTACCCGCTAGCGGGCGCCTTGTTGTTCACAATGACGGCAGGGCTTGTTTGTCTAGCATTTTGGGCTCTTATAAGACTGGTAGCCGAAGAGGACACACATCCCGCCTGGCGTCTGATTCCGGCGATCCTTCTGATGATGGTTTACAGCCGCTATGAACACAACCAAGGCGCGAGCATCCAGATACTTGCATCGTTAATCTTCGCCTACATCTATGCGCGATCATCGCCACGCACTTGGCTTTGGAGGTTGATTGCATTCTTCGTCATATCGGCGGTTGTCTATTACCTGATTGGCGGGGGATACCTGCTCTTTGCGGCGCTTTGTGGGATCGTGGAATTACTCAAAAGGCGAAATGTCTTCTTGGGGTTGGTTTGCCTGGCTCTAGGGTTGGCAGTACCCTACGGCTTCGCCGCATATTCCTACAGATTGCCCTTAGATATGGCATACGCGCCGCTGCTGTCTTTTAGTAAGACTGCGTTGCCCTCGTTTGCTGGCCCTGTCAGTGTTCATCTGGTTCTACATGTAGCGCTTGTAGCTTACTTTCCGCTGGTGACTGTCTGGGTGGGTCTTCGGCGTTCAATGGATACAGCTGGCCTGGGCGGATTGATGGCACGGATATGGGCAAAGAAATCCGGTGATGGCGCTCCAGATCAAAAGGACCCGGCAGAACCAGCCCAGGCGAGCCCTTGGACAGTCCGTTTCTGCGTGTTGCTGGTAATCGCATTGGGGGTTGCCTCGACCAGTTCAGTTGATAAGTACGTCAAGGCCTTACTAAGACTGAGACTTGCGGCCCATAACGGCCAGTGGGAAAGGGTCCTTGAGCAGGCGGCCTTGCTTCCTCCGCAAGCGTATGACATGTACGCCATGAGGCATGTCAACACAGCGCTGTACCACAAAGGCCGGCTGTCATATGAAATGTTCGACTATCCGCAAAGGCTCGACAGAGACAGTGTGTTCTTGGCCTTTGCTATTCCACCGGGAGGCCCGCAACCATTCGACACTCTGAGCGAAATGTATTTCGAACTGGGATTCATCAACGATGCGGAACATTACGCCCATGAAGCGCTGGAGGAGTATCCGCAATCACCGAGGATCCTCAAGAGGCTGGCCAATATAAACGTGCTGAAGGGCATGCCGGTCGCGGCGAGCACTTTCATGAACGCTCTTCGCAAGAACCCCGTTCATCGCAAGTGGGCTGAGGACCGCCTATGCAGCCTTCGTGCCGACCCAACCATGGGCGATGACCAGGTGTTGGCCCAAGCCCGCCTGCGAATGATCCGGACCGACTATGTTGTCGGCATGAGCGGGACAGACAAGAAAATAGGCCCCCCTATGCTGCGTGCATTGCAGGACAGGCTGACTGAGGGCAGCTCTGACCGGTTGGCCTTCGACAACGTGATGGCACATTACCTAAGGACGAAGCAGCTCAATCGAGTTGTCGCCAATCTCCCTCGACTGACCGAGATGGGATACGATGACGTACCTCGGCACTTCCAGGAAGCGGCGCTTCTCTACGTCGCGAAGGATCTCGAAAAGGCATCCGAACTCCATGGACTTAAGATAGGTCCCGAGGCCAGGGAAGGTATGAGGCGATTCCTTCTGGCCAGCAAGCAGTATGGCAGCGATGTCAGGACCCTCAAAAATGCCCTGATGGAAAGCCAAGACAGGTCCTACTTCCTGTACTACACTGCGGGTTTCTCCGATTCCCGTTGGGCTTCTCTGGTGGGCGAGCCGAGCGCGGTCAGCGGAGCCACTAAGTGATTGGGCAACGACGCCTGAGGGGTTCGTGCCCCACAGATGCGCTTGAGTCAGAGACGGCCATGCTGTATGATGCGATTCCACGCAGGCAGATTACTAACTGCGGTTGCCCTTCCGTTTGCAGAGGCACCGTCCGCATCTCAAGCTCTGACAGCCCCCAGATTGTGATGATGGCAACAGACGATAACTAGCTGTGAATAATGGTGATATCGGACGTCAAGATGGGTTTTCGTAGCAAGTTGGCTGTGTTTTTGTCTTGCGCGGTGTTGCTTGTTGTGGTTTACCTTCATGTCTGGCTGGTGATCA
>Ga0272444_10003223_pt1 | contig 14808 bp, 15 predicted proteins | sample SSMForm13_FD_201033 | JGI IMG/M metagenome (GOLD analysis project Ga0272444, IMG submission 201033) | Marine sediment archaeal communities from Little Sippewissett salt marsh, Falmouth, MA, United States - SSM-Form-13 | ecosystem: Environmental > Aquatic > Marine > Wetlands > Sediment ...
TACTAGGAATGTGCAAGAATTTGAATTTATCTTATAAATCATATCGATTATGCGTGGATACGAGTCCCATAATAAGAGGATTCCCCTAAAAAACAATCCCACAAAACAAACACTTGAACCCCTGAATCCTTTTCTGCAACTAAATGGTAGAAGAACCAGAATTCAAAATTATCACTTCATATTTCTTTGTACTTTATTACTCCCCCCACGATGGTTATAACTGCCTTTCCCTTTAAATTCCATCCATGAAAAGGGCAATTCCTGCTTTTTGAGCAGAAATCATTGACGTTCACGGTCCATGTCTTGTGCTGGTCTATGACGGTAATATCGGCGTCAGCCCCGACTGAAAGTGTTCCCTTCCGTATCCGGAGGATACGTGCCGGTGATGTGCTCATTTTCTCAATCAGTTGATTGAGCGAGATAATTCCATTGTCCACCAGTTTCAGGCTGAGAGAGAGTGATGTTTCCAGACCGATAATGCCGCTTGCAGCATACTCAAATTCCACATCCTTTTCTATGGACGAATGGGGAGCATGATCGCTTGCGATGGCATCGATTGTACCGTCCTGAAGACCTTCTTGTATTGCTTCCATATCTTTCTCACTTCTCAGTGGAGGGTATACCTTTGTGTTGGTGGAGAATTCTCTCACTGCGTCGTCAGTAAGTGTAAAGTAATGGGGGGCCGTTTCCGACGTTACCCGAATTCCCCTCTGTTTTGCTTCCCGAATTGCACGAACCGAGCCGATGGTACTCACATGTGCAATATGTACGGATGTGTTTGTGTATTCCGCCAAGGAGATGTCTCGTTCTACCATAATATCTTCGGCAATTGCAGGGATACCTTTCAGACCGAGTTCGGTTGATACGAAGCCTTCATTCATGGATCCACCTGCGGATAAGCTCATTTCTTCACAGTGTGATATGATAGGCATGTCGAGGGAATATCCATATTCGAGAGCACTTCTCATCAAGAGACTGTTCGTGACAGGCTGTCCATCATCGGAGAATGCCACGGTGCCCGCATTTTTCAGATCTCCGAATTCTGTGAGGATTGTACCGTCCGATCCCTTGCTGATTGCTGCCACGGGATATATGTGTGCCATATCGGCATGTCTGGCCTGCTTCAGTATAAATTCCGTAACGGACCGGTTATCGTTGACGGGGTTTGTGTTTGGCATACATGCAATGGAGGTGAAACCGCCGGCGATAGCCGCGCTGGCTCCCGATTGAACCGTTTCCTTATATTCATGCCCCGGTTCTCGCAAATGGGTATGCATGTCAATTAATCCGGGAACGATAATGACATTTGTGCAATCTAACGTTGTTATTTTGTCCGTATCATCTTCTTGAATGGAAATATTATTATCAAGGGATGCAATTTTTCCGTTTTCAACCAGAATGTCCAGCTCGGCATCTATATTTTGCGAAGGGTCGATAACCCGTCCGCCCCTGAGAAGCAATTTCATTATTCTCCTCCAGCTAAAAGATAAAGAAGTGCCATTCTTACGGCAACACCGTTTGTCACCTGTTTCAAGATAAGCGATTTGACGCCATCAGCAATATCGGGTGCTATTTCCACCCCTCTATTGATTGGGCCGGGATGCATAACAAGTACATCGGCCTTTGCCCGTTGTATGTTTCGGTCAGTCAGGCAATAGTTCTGAGCGTATTCACGATCAGAGGGGAACAGGTTTTCATTCTGTCGTTCCAGTTGAATCCTGAGCATCATGATAATATCGGCATCTTTTATGGCTTCTTCCATAGTATAGGTAACTGAAACACCCATTTTTTCAACGTCCCGTGGCATCATCATAGCCGGGCCGCACACAGTCACCTGCGCTCCCATGAGGGTCAAACCGAGGATGTTTGAACGTGCAACCCTGCTGTGGGCTATATCTCCGACGATAGCAATTTTGAGCCCCGCAATTTTACCCTTTTTGTTCCTGATAGTCAGCATATCGAGGAGGGCCTGTGTCGGGTGTTCGTGGGCTCCGTCTCCTGCATTTATGATTGATTGTTTTATCAGTCGAGCGAGCATGTGAGGTGCACCGACGGCACTGTGTCTTATCACAATGATATCCGGGTTCATGGCTTCCAGGGTCTTTGCCGTGTCTGTCAAAGTTTCCCCTTTTATCATGCTGCTTGATGTAGCAGAGATGTTGACCGTATCGGCGCTGAGTCTTTTTCCTGCAATTTCAAATGATGTTCGAGTTCGCGTGCTTGCCTCAATGAAAAAGTTGATAATCGTCTTCCCTCTCAACGTGGGGACCTTTTTAATCGTTCTTGTTGATACCTCCACAAAGGATTCTGCCGTATCGAGAATGAGGTTTATATCCTCTTTAGATAAGTCTCTTATACCCAGAACGTTCTTCTTTGACAATTTCATGTTTTACCTCAATCAATGTATCCGCTATCAGCCATCTGCTTTCAGTAAAAGAGAAGGATCAGGAAAAGATCATTTTTCTTTATCTTGCTGACTGCTGAATGCTTAACGCTTAACGCTTATAATTAACCTTCTGCAATAACGACCTCATCGGTGTCAGTCAGGGTTTCTCCTAAATGAACACGCACTTCTTCCCATAATGCTGACGGGAGATTTTTACCGACAAAATCAGCCCGAATGGGAAGTTCCCGGTGTCCGCGGTCGATGAGGACTGCAAGTTGAATAAGAGTGGGCCTTCCAAAGTCGATTAACGCATCCATTGCTGCTCTGATTGTCCTTCCGGTGAAAAGGACATCGTCCACGAGAACAACTTTTGTATGATCAAGAGAGAAATGTATGTCCGTTTTTCCCAGTACCGGTTTCTTATCCGATGCAAATAGATCGTCGCGATATAAGGTAATATCTATTATACCGAGTGGAATATCGACGTTTTCAATAGAAGAAATTTTGTCACGTAATCGTTGTGCCAGAAACACACCACCCTCTCTTATACCCACAATGACCAGATCACGCATACCCTGATTTTCTTCCAAGATTTCATGGGCGATTCTTGTCAGGGATCTGTCGATTCCTTCTGCGTCCATAACCACCTTTTTTGTTTTCATCGACTCCTTGTTTCCCCCTGTTTTTAATCAAAAAAAAAGCCTTCCCATGAAATGAGAAGGCTTTCCCCCATTCTTTTGCTGAAAAGAGTTATTATCATGTGTCGTCCTTTTTTACTATTATGTAACCCACCCATAAATATAGCAATACCCATCTGCAAAAGTCAAGATATTTTAACGAATGATCTTGCCGAGTCTGTTCCACCTTAAATTGTGGTTTTCACGGTTCCATGACCAGTATATAATAAAGGCCTTACCGACCACATCCTTGAGATTTACGAAACCCCAGAATCTGCTGTCATAACTGTTATCTCTGTTGTCTCCCATGGCGAAGATATGTCCGTTGGGGACCTTGACCGGTCCGAAATTGTCCCGTGGTTGCATTGATCGAGGGAGAATCAAGCTATCAGTATAAATACCGTGTGTATCGTCAAATGGGCTTCCATTGATATAAATCTTTTTGTTTTTAATCTCGATAATGTCTCCCCCAATGCCGACAACTCTTTTAATAAAATCTTTTGATCTATCCATTGGATAAATAAAAACTACAACATCTCCTCGCTTGGGTTTCGTGAAAGGGATAAGCGTTTTTCGTAGAACCGGTATTTTTATACCGTACATGACTTTGTTAACAAGAAGCCAGTCACCGATCTGGAGCGTCGGAATCATTGAACCGGATGGTATTTTGAATGCCTGTACAAAAAATGTGCGAATAAAAAAAGCTATTATAATAGCAATTATTATGGCTTGAGTGTATTCTCTAATAATAGACTTTTTGTTTCTACCCATTTGTTAATCCTTTATGAATATATCGCTGACAGAGCTGTGATTGTCATAACAATAGCAAAAGATCCTTTGAAAACTGTTCCTGCTATTTTCATCAACTTATTTTTATACCCCGTTCTATATGCAGGTTTCAGATTCTTTTCCTCAATAGAGTCAACAATCAATGTTGCAGTAAAGCCACCGCAAAATAGCCCAATCATTGTTCCAAGACCCATTAAAAAAGGAGTCAGTACCACAGCTCCTGTGATACCACCGATGACAGCAGCTACAAGACCTTTTATCGATAACCCGAATCTTCTGATGCCACTATAGGCGCCGAACATAAAGTCAAGAGTCTCTGCAACAAGAGATATAATAACCAAAACGACAATTACTTTGAAACCAATTTTTTCGAATCCGGTTGCCCACGAGAAAATGATGACATCAGTAACGATTATAATCGTTCCGGGAAGCCCGAATATGGTGGTAAAAATTCCTATAAAAAGTATAAGAATAAATATGGTCAATCCGGCTATTTCAAAAGGAGACACGTCACCGTTTCCTTTTTCTCTTTGAAGGTTTCATTGATTCCCAGGCCAGAACAGTCGGACTGGCAATAAATATCGATGAATATGTACCGATAATCACACCGATCAGTAATGCGAAGGCAAAGTCATGTATAACGGCGCCACCGAGCAAAAAGAGAGCACCAACAACGAGGAGTGTTGTTCCCGACGTAAGAATTGTTCTGCTGAGTACCTGGTTGACGCTTTCATTAATTATTTGTGACAGCGGCTGTCTTCTTTGTGATCTGAAATTTTCTCGTATCCTGTCGTAAACGACGATTGTGTCATTAAGAGAATAACCGATAATTGTTAACAATGCCGCGATAATGGGGAGGGTAAACTCCTTATCCAGAATAGAGAAGATTCCCACTGTGATTATAACATCGTGAACAAGGGCAATAATTGCCCCGATAGCGTAGCGAAATTCAAAACGCCACGTTATGTAAATAAGTATTCCTATTATGGCATACAGCATTGCCAACATTCCTTTTTGCCGCAGGTCTTTCCCCACTTTAGGACCGACAACCTCGATCCTCCGAATTTCAAAGCTTCCTTCAGGATATGCAGTTCTTAACGCATCCTCGATCACACCCGACAGTCCCTTGAGTTCGGAAGAAGATTTTTCGGTTTTAATCAGGAACTCATTATCACCCTGGTATCCAAATCGCTGTATAATGCTGTTTCCCAGATTGATCGTCTTCAATGGACTCCGGATGTCATTGACTGAGGTCGGATCCTTAAATTTTATCTGAACCAGTGTTCCACCGGCAAAATCGATTCCCAGATTGGGGCCATTATGAATAATGAGCGAGAGTGCGCCGATGACAATCAATGCGAGAGAAACGAAAAAAGCAAGTTTCATCCTCCCGATGAAATTGATGTCTGTCCCAGGTTTGATAAGTTCCATTCGTGTCTCCTCAATAAAAGGCTAAAGGCGAAGGGTTAAAGGCCAGGGGATTTTCTGCTTATTCCTTTTGCCCTGTGCCTTGAGCCTGTTTCTTTAAATGCTGACTGCATCTATTTTCTTATGCCAGATAAAGTAATCGTACATAATCCTCGTCACAAAGATTGCCGTAAACATGCTGCAAGCAATACCGATACTGAGAGTGACAGCAAACCCTTTAACCGGTCCCGTTCCAAACTGGAACAGAACCAGAGCGGCAATCAGTGTCGTTATGTTTGCATCGACGATCGTAATAAATGCCTTCGAATATCCCCCGGCAATTGCCGCCCGTGGGGATTTTCCCAGACGGAGTTCTTCTCTGATTCTTTCAAATATAAGGACGTTCGCGTCGACCGCCATGCCAATGGTAAGAACAATACCCGCGATTCCAGGGAGGGTTAAGGTTGCCTTAAAGGCGGCCAGAGCGCCAAGGATCAGAATAAGATTCAGTATGAGTGCACAATTAGCGACAATGCCCGAGTATCGATAGTACAATAACATGAAAAAGATAACCAATATGCCTCCGACAATAATGGATAAAATTCCTTTATCAATAGAATCCTGTCCGAGAGACGGTCCGACTGTTCTTTGTTCGAGGATTTTTACCGGAGCCGGTAATGCACCTGCCCTAAGGACAATGGCCAGGTCACGAGCTTCGTCCATTGCAAACGTGCCGGTAATCTGTGCCTGCCCACCTGAAATTCTTTCCTGAATTACCGGAGCGGAATGAACGATTCCGTCCAATACAATGGCGAGACGCTTCTTAACATTTTCACCTGTTATTCTTTCAAAATCTCGTGCTCCCTGAGAATTAAACTTTAATGCGACATACGGTTCTCCGAATCGATCACTTATTTTTACCTGAGCGTTTTCAAGGGAATCACCCGTGAGAAGAGTTTTTGCTTTTAAAAGATAGGGTATTTTCTTTCTTTGCCCTGTTGTTTCGTTTATTTTGACACCGTGGGCGAGGATGCTTCCCATCGGTGGGGCACCACGTTTGAGAGCTTCGTCTAAACTGTGCGTTTCGTCTAAGAGTTTAAATTCGAGTAACGCGGTTTTGCCGATGAGATTAATAGCCCTTTTGGGGTCTTTTATGCCGGGAAGTTGTATGAGTATGCGATCATTACTCTGGGGTATGATTTCCGGTTCGGCAACACCAAACTGATCAACTCGATTTCGAATTGTCTCAAGACTTTGTTCCACTGCAAATTTCTTTATCCCATCTATCTGCTTCGCCTGTAAGGTAAGATACACCTTCTCTTTTCCATTGACCCATTCGGACTGTTTCTTTTCAAGGTTGGGAAAAGAATCTTTCAAGACTTCATCAAACCGGTCACTCGCTTCAGTGTTTGGTAACTCCAGCGTTATGGTTGTACCGTCAATTCGGTTAAGTCGTCTAAATCGAATTCTATTCTCCATAAGAACATCTTTCAGCGCATTTGATATTCTTTCTGCTGCGCTTTCAACGGCTTTGTCCGTTTCGACTTCCAAAACGAGATGCATACCTCCTCGAAGATCAAGACCAAGATGAATTTTATCGACGGTGTCCTTCCAGAGAGACGGTAGGTGCGACGTAATGGATGGTATCAGATAAAATAAGCCAACCAGGGTTACAATTACTGCGACAATTGCCCTCGTTTTGATATTCTTCTGCATTCGCTATCCCTTTCGAAATTATTCAGTTGCTGCTTTTTGCGTAACGGCGGATACATGATTTCTTGAAACTTTTACTCTGACTTTGTCCGAAATCTCGAGGGTTACAATTTTGTCAGTCAGGCCGGTGACTTTTCCATGCAACCCGCCAGCTGTAATCACCATATCTCCGTGACCGAGTTTGTCAAGCATTTCCCGAACAGCCTTTTGTTTTTTTTGTTGCGGCCTGATGAGCAGAAAATAAAAGATTGCAAAGATGGCGACCATTAAAATGATAAAATGCAGATCCCCTCCAGGACCTCCGGCCCCTCCTTTTCCCGCGCTTCCCATTGCATACGCTAAACCTGTCATAGTGATTTCTCCTTACATTAAAATATAATAGTTAGCATTCAATGCTTACAGTTGAAATTTTAATCGCTTTCGGGCTGCAAGCCTGAAACTTGAGATTTGAAGTCTTTAAGAAAGACATCGTAATTATCGTTTTTTATGGCCTCTCTGATCTGTTCCATCAGACGTATAAAATATCTAACGTTATGGATTGTATTCAAAATAACCGCGAGAATCTCTTTGGCGATGAACAGGTGCCGTAGGTAGGCACGAGAATAATTTTTACAGGTATAACAGTCGCATTCGCTATCAAGTGGTGATTCATCGTTCCGATAACGCGCGTGCTTTATAACAACCTTTCCGTTGTTTGTAAATAACATTCCGTTTCGACCGTTTCTCGTTGGAATCACACAATCAAACATGTCAATTCCATGGTAGACACAGTCAACGATATCTTCAGGTGTTCCCACACCCATGAGATATCGGGGCTTTTCTTCAGGAAGCAACGGTGTAATAGCCTCGGTGATCTCCAACATCAGATCTTTCGGTTCTCCCACGCTCAAACCACCAAGTGAATATCCATCAAAGCCTATTTCCGTCAGTTCTTCAACAGCCTTTTTTCTCAGGTCCCGGTAGACACCCCCTTGAACGATACCGAAAAGTGCCTGGTTGCTGTTCCTTTTCGCCTTTTTGCATCGTCTGGCCCACCGTACAGTCAGGTCGAGTGACTTTCCGGCATATTCGTGATCTGCGGGATAGGGTGTGCATTCGTCGAAACACATCATGATGTCGGAGCCAAGCGCTTCCTGAATTTCTATCGCAAATTCGGGACTCATAAAATGTTTCGATCCGTCGATGTGTGACTGAAACATCACACCTTCTTCCGATATTTTTCTGAGAGCTCCGAGGCTGTATACCTGAAACCCGCCGCTGTCGGTGAGGATCGGCCGGTTCCAATTCATAAAACGATGCAGTCCCCCCAGTTTCTTAATGAGCGTATGTCCCGGCCTGAGATACAAATGATATGTATTGCCGAGTATTATTTCAGCTCCCAGTTCTTGTACCCGTTCAGGGGTAAGGCCTTTGACGGTACCCTGGGTTCCGACCGGCATAAAAACCGGCGTGTCGATTTCTCCATGAGGAGTCACTATCTTGCCGAGACGAGCTCGCGAATTCTTGTCTTTCTTGAGTACTGTAAATTTAAAATCCATAATAATTCTGAGGCTAATGTAACTGTCAAATAGTCAAGGTACAAGGAAAATGTTGGTTTCTATCCTTTAGCCTTGGACTTTGTTCCTTTTGCCTACAAGATCAGCATACAATCTCCATAACTATAAAAGCTAAACTTTTCTTCAATGGCCTTTTCGTAAGCTTTCATTATCAATTCTTTCCCGGCAAAGGCACAGACCAAGAGAAAAAGGGACGAGTGGGGAAGATGAAAATTCGTTATGAGTTTGTCTACCTTTTTGAACCGGTACCCCGGATAAATAAAGAGACGTGTATGTCCTGAACAGTGCTGTATCGTTCCCGTTCTGTCAGTTACTGTTTCAAGAACTCTGGTCGCCGTTGTTCCTACGGCCACCACTCTTTGTGCTTCATTGAGTACCTGCGTGACCTCTTTGCCTATTTCAAAATATTCTTCTTCCATCCTATGATCTTCCACGTACTCCGTCTCTAAGGGAAGAAACGTTCCGTATCCCACGTGCAAAGTTATCGGTGCAATCTTTACTCCCCGGTTTGTAAGCTTTTGTAATATGGTTTCCGAGAAATGCAGTCCTGCCGTCGGTGCCGCCACTGATCCGGGCATGCTTGCGTAAACTGTTTGATATCGTTCAAGATCATGACGGTCCTTTTCGGTTGCCCTGCTTCTTTTAATATATGGGGGAAGGGGTGCTCTTCCATATTTATCAAGAAAACTGTCAAATGTTTGTTCCGTCTTGAAGTCGAGAATCCACTTTTTTTCCGAGGTTCGCTCTATGACCTCAGCCCGGGCATGTTTATCAAAAATGATCGTTGTTCCGATTTTAACTCTCTTTGCGGGGCGTAGCAATACCTCCCACGTGTGTGCGCGTGGTGAATCCGTTCCCTTATCTGAGAGAAGAAGTATTTCAATCGCTCCACCTGTCGGCTTTGTGCCGATGAGACGTGCCGGGATGACTTTAGAATCGTTGATGACGAGAACATCATCGTTATTCAGATAGTCGGGAATGTCCCGGAAATATCTGCACTCAATGGATTCAAGTTTCCTGTTTACCACCATCATGCGAGAATTATCCCGTGGTTCACAGGGGTGTTGTGCAATCAATTCTTCCGGAAGGTTAAAATCGAATTCTTTTACTTTCATGTCGGTTGGTTGTGGAAAATAATCAGATACGGAGGTAAAAGTCAATGAAATTGTTTCAATTCCTTCCGAAATAAACAAGAATTAATCCGATAGTAACTGAGAAAAATCCGAAAAGTCTCAGGGTGCCGTCAGGAATTTGATATACCTTAAGGAGATATGCTTTTATCTTTTCGGGAAAAGCAAAATAGGGGAGACCTTCAATAATCAAAACCAGTCCTATCGCACAGAGAAAGAATTTCATGGTTGTCTATTCCTTTATATTGTTCTTTGATTGATTCCATAGACTATCCATCTCTTCAAGAGAGACATGGGATACATCTTTGCCATCTTCTTTGAGTTTTGCCTCGATGAACGAAAACCGCGTGCTAAATTTCTTTATTGTCGACCTCAGGGCCATCTCCGCATCGACGCTTACAAATCTGCTTACATTTACCAGAGAAAAGATTACATCGCCAATTTCATCTTGTATGTGTGTTTCTTTTTTACTTCGGATGGCAGCTTTCAGTTCTTCCAGTTCCTCTTCAACTTTTTCAATGACGCCATCGGAATTTTTCCAGTCAAATCCTACTTTCGATGCCTTCTCGGTTATTTTCTGAGCCCGGCGGAGGGACGGCATGGACCGGGGGACACCTTCTAAAAGAGAAGCATCCTTGTCTCGTTTCCCCTCCTCGTGAATTTTTATGTGATTCCAATTAGTTTTAATTTCGTCTACATTTCTTACTATTTTGTTTCCAAAGACATGAGGGTGGCGGCGGATCATTTTTTCGGATATTTCTCTTATGACGTCGGATATGGTGAACTCGCCCTTCTCTTCGGAGATTTTGACTAAAAAGAGAATCTGGAAGAGAAGATCTCCCAACTCTTCTTTCAGATTATCAGGAGATTCCTCATCAATTGCATCAAGAACCTCATAAGCCTCTTCAATAAGATATCGTCTGACACTTTTTGTGTTTTGCTCTCTGTCCCACATACACCCGTCGGGAGCCCTTAATCGTTCGATAATGGCTAATAATGTATTGAGATTATATTCACATGACTGTTCCATTTATCGTCTCATTACAACACTTTTTTTAACTGAGAAAAAGGTAGTATCTTCTAACATGAATAAACGAATCTGTCAAAAGCCCAATACAGTGATCTTGCTCTGTTTTGCCTTGACTTTTGAGCGTGTAAGGTGCTATGTGGGTATCCTTGCAGAAGGGCACTGTTATGCATGAAACGCGTTTTTTGTTATTTTTTAAATAGGAAAAGGAGGAGTATAAATGGCAGAGAAGAAAAAACTGACTCGAGCCGAAAGGCGCGAGAAGGAACGAGAGGCAAATTTACAACATTGGATGGCAGAAGATGAAGTCCTTTTCAAACACCGCGAAGAATCCTACAATATCGGTGGTCAGAAACAGGTAGATCGTCTTGCAAAACAGGGCAAGAAACCGATGCGCGAACTTATCTCCTCGCTGATCGATCCGGGCACCGAATACTTTGAATTGGGTCTTGATACCGGCTATGATATCGGCCAGAAAAGAGTTTACGGTGGAGAGATCTACGAGGAGGAGGGACGGGGTCATATACCCGGAGGCGGCCTGATTACGGGTGTTGGAAAAGTCGACGGGAAGGATTGTATGATCTTTGCCAATGAGAATCGTTATGCCGCGGGAACCTATTTCCCCATTACCCTGAAGAAACATATGAGAGCCCAGGAAATTGCCGAGAAGTGTGAAATTCCCTGTATCTACATTGCCGATTCGGGCGGAATTTATCTTCCCCTGCAAATAGGTAGTTTTGCAGATCACAATCACTTCGGAAAAATGTTTTACAATATGTGTAATATGTCTGCCAGGGGAATAAAACAGTATACGCTTTCCACTGGTGGAAACACAGCTGGTGGCGCATACATTGTTTACCTGGCCTGCGAATCGATTATGATAGAAAAGATGGCGTATGCCTTCCTGGCTGGTCCCCCCATGGTTAAATCGGCTATCGGCGAAACCGTGTCGCCGGAAGACCTCGGTGGTGCCTATGTCCATACCCAGCACTCCGGTGGTTGCGATCATTTCGTCAGGAGTCAGGAAGAGGGAATAAAGAAACTGCGCGACATCATCGAATTTGAACCTTCCCAGAAGCTGTACACAGAGCGTCGGGAGACAAGAGAACCCAGATTTGATTTTAAAGAGATGATGAAAAATTCGCCCGTTAATACGTATAGTTATATCAACATCAGGGAAACTATTAAGTGTCTGGCTGATGACAGCCATTTCCACGAGTATAAACCGACCTACGGTCCCGGGCGTGGTGACGGTGTTTTATGCGGCAAGATGTGGTTAAAAGGAATGCCGGTGGGTGTTATTGCTTCGAACGCAAGTGGCGTTATCTATATTGATGCGGCGAGAAAGGCTACCGAATGGATGATCCGTTGCGGTACCTCCAACCTGCCCGTTCTGTTCCTCGAGGGTACCCCCGGTTATATGGTAGGTAAGTCGGAAGAGTGGGGCGGCATCGGAAAATACGGTTCAGACATGGTGAGAGCTGACAGCTGTCTGAAGACACCAAAAGTTACCTATGTTATAGGTCCTGATCATGGTGCCGGCAACTACGGTATGTGCGGCAGGGCATTCAATCCCACATTCTCATTTACGAATATGAGGGGTCGAACAACAGTTATGTCGGGTGAAACAGCCGGTTTTATCGTTGAGTCTGTTCGCAGGGCAAACATTGTTAGAAAAGGTGAAGAAGTTAATGAAGAAGAAATGGCAGCATTCCGTCAGATGATGAGAGATCGTTATGATGCGGAAGGACATCCCTTCTATACAGGATCCCTGAATTTCCATGATGGCGTTGTTGCATTCAGTGAGGCGAGGGATACATTGGCGAGAGCCTTTGAAGTTGCGCTTCGCGCTCCGATTCAAGAATCTCGATTCGGAAACCTGAAGGTTTAAGTATTTTTGTTTGCACGAGAAGAAGGAGTGAAAAATATGTCAGATATATTACTGCAGGAAAGGACAGATGATGGCATCCTTATCCTTACGTTAAATCGTCCGGATGCGATGAACTGTTTCAACTTTGATCTCCTGTCGGAACTTGCCGATGCAATTAGAGAAGCCAATTTTGATATGAATCTCAGATGCATTATCATTACCGGTTCTAAAAGAGGGGATGAACCCAAAAAATGGTCCTTTTCAACGGGAGCCGATCTGAAAGAGAGAAGAACCCTGACGGAGGATCAGGTCCGTCGGTTCATCTTTACAATCAGAAATACCTTCACCGCGGTTGAGAGCGTGAGGGTGCCGGTTATTGCGGCGGTTAACGGCTTCGCCTTCGGTGGCGGAACTGAATTGGCGCTGGCATGCGATATTCGTGTTGCCTCGTCCAATGTACTCATGGGTCTTACCGAAACCAGTCTGGCAATTATTCCCGGTGCCGGCGGAACCCAGAGGCTGCCGCGAATTGTTGGTGTAGCAAAAGCAAAAGAGCTGATCTATACGGCGAAACGCTTTAATGCCCAGTACGCGCTGGACATCGGACTGGTGAGTAAGGTTGTCGAGCCTGACCAGTTACTCGATGCAGCACTTGAGATTGCACGGGAAATAGCCAAGAACGGTCCCATCGGTGTTGCGCAAGCTAAATTCGCACTGAACTACGGTTCAGAGGCAAGCCTCGGGGTAGCCTTACCACTCGAGTCAAAGGCTTACGAAGTTACGATTCCGACGGAAGATCGTTTAGAGGCTCTTGCTGCCTTTGCGGAGAAGAGAAAACCTGCGTTTAAAGGTAAGTAGAAAAAGTATTCTAAAAAAGAAAGTTAGAGGAGGAAGTATAGTTTATGGCGACAGAATATGATCTCTGGAAGATCTTTCCGAGAATGCCGAAGAAGGTGACGATTGGTGATATCACCATTCGTGACGGATTTCAGCATGAGGAAAAGTTTATTTCAACAGAAGCGAAGATCTTTTATGCCGAGGAGATGATCCTTGCCGGTTGTAAAGAGATTGAGCTAACTAATCTCGGTAATCCCGCCGGCATGCCGATGTTCATGGATGCTGATGAGGTCTTCAAGTATTTCAAACAGGGCGATAGGTTCAAAAAACGATGCGCCCGGAAGGGTATCAATCCCGATGACATTACGTTTACGGCGATAACCATTCGTGAACCAGCTGTAGATCGTGCAATCGAGATGAAAAAAGAAGGATTTGGTCCTGACCGTATTCTGATGATGGTTTCCACAGAAGGGGAACATCACTTTGCTAATTCAGGGACTACCCTTCCCGATTACTGGGCCGAGGCGGAGCGTTGCATCAAAAAATCGAATGATGCAGGGATCAAGATGGTCGGTACGGTCAGCACGATCTGGGGAAGTCCGATCGGTGGTGCAACTGATCTGAAAGATGCCGTGGAATTTACCAAACGCTGGTTCGAAATCGGTGCCAATGATATCGAGCATGCCGATCATGATGGATCCGCGTCGTGTGCTGATGTTTACCGTTACTGCTCAATGATTCTGGATGAAATGCCCAATCCTGAAGCACACTTGCTTCACCTGCATGAGACAAAAAGGGTTGCCTCGGCCTCGATCCTTGGGGCTCTGCAAGCGGGATTTACACGCTTTGAAGGTACCCTGGGCGGACTTGGCGGGCAGCCGGCCAATTTCCTTGATGATAGGCCCATCAGAGGTACCGGTGAATACTATTACAAGGATCCCCGCTATGTGGGGCTGATAACCTTTGAAGATCTGCTGGTGCAGATTGACGAAATGGGTATCGAGCACGGCTACGATGTAGACCGTGTCCTGTGGCTCGGTCAAAAGATGGAAAAAACCATTGGCCGCAGACTCCGTTCCGAAGCGGTTATTAATGGTCGAACTCTGAAAGAGGGTCATATGGAGTTTGCCCGTCCCGGTCGTAAGGTCAGGAAGGAAAAACTCGGTGAAACGCCCGACCAGAAAATTCCCGCAGGCTGGGCAGAGAAAGCCGTATTGCCGGATCCATGGGGACCCGAGATGTTTAAACAAAAATATCAAAAGTAGATAGAATGTGAACCGGGGGAGATTCTTTCTCCCCCGGTTTTTCAAAGCTAAAGAGAGGATGTGACGCAGGAGCTTCGATTATCGGTGTGACGGCGTCACGAAATCTGTATTTAAATTAATATAAAGGAGGATGTATCAATGGCTATAGATG
>Ga0272444_10003224_pt1 | contig 14807 bp, 9 predicted proteins | sample SSMForm13_FD_201033 | JGI IMG/M metagenome (GOLD analysis project Ga0272444, IMG submission 201033) | Marine sediment archaeal communities from Little Sippewissett salt marsh, Falmouth, MA, United States - SSM-Form-13 | ecosystem: Environmental > Aquatic > Marine > Wetlands > Sediment ...
ATATTTCCAAGCGGGCCTGGTTTAAAATCGGACTGATGCGCAGGGATACGGCCACATGAGGCTCAACGCCTTCCAGTTTTATTTCGGGCAAGGCCGGCTGATGGATTAAATTTATTTCCCGCTGCCAAATTCCGGGCCCCGAGGGATTGAGCAACCGCAGCAACTGCAGGAGAATCGACTCCTTGTTTGCCCGTGCTTCGATAAGCGCCTGCTCCTGTGCCGCAACTTCGGCCTGGACAGCCGCCAATTCAGCTCTGGCCAACCGGCCGACAGCGATCATATCTTTAGTTTCGTTGAGTTGCTGTCGGGCGACTTTCAGTGATTCCTCAACAATTTCGATCTGACGCAGGGCCAGCGCATAGTCCCAGCAGGTACGTTCCACCGTCGCCACCAGAAACTCGATAAAACCCCGCAACTCATATTCCGACATGCGCGTATCCAGGCGTGCCTGCTGCAGTCGGGCCAGATTCACGTCCGTTCCGTATCCTTTCAACAGCGCTTGGCTAACCGTCATGCCTAATCGGGTCGAATAAAAGCTGTCATCGTAAAGAGACGAGTCATTCATTTGCGTGCCGGCTTCCAGAGCAAACCTCGTACCGGTCGGGAAATACTGCTCCAGAGAAATGATGCCTTCGGCCGCATCTTTGGTATAATCCTCAGTTTCAGATCCGGATCTTGCAAGACTTTCTCCTTTCACTCTGCCGGCGGAGACGTCCGCGTGTGTTACCGGATCAAAAACAGCTCTTTCCCGGTCCTCAAAAGTTTGCTGAATCGAGGGATTCAATCTTTGCACCACAAGTGATCGGTTGTTTTCAAGGCAAAGCAAAATAGCTTCGGTGATGGTGACTTTCAAAGGCCCCGGCGGCACCGTTCGTGCTTCAATCTCTTCGGGTTGTTCGGAAGACTCCAAAGGCATGTGCACCGCTGTGTCAGCAGGTACATTCGGCCCTCCCTCCGTTCGGACAATCCGTTCCGGGATCAGCATACAGGACGCCGACACCAAGAGTAATCCGCACACGGCAAGGAACGCCGGCATTCGATAATAGCATCTTGCAAACATCATATCATATCCTCACAGATCCCAATCTCGCCTGACGGCGGTTGTTGGGTCAAATTTTTAGGTGTTTTTAAAACACGTTTGCTATATTATATGTAACTTCTCAATAAGTTCTGGTGTATTAAATGGTGATATTGAGCCAAATCCATAATTTATTGAGATGTTACTATTATATAGTTTTTTGCTTTACGGTGACAACAGAAAACTGATTTGAAGATATAACGCGTGTTTCTACATGCTTGACAGGAACAAACAGCACTAACGGATCGCCATATGGATCCTTTCATCAATCATTTTTTCGTTGCAATATCAGCCCTAAAAGTGCAAAACTTTTTTTTCATGTCAAACAACGCATATTTTAGGAAATTACCCATTATAATGACAAGACAAAGGGTGTTTTATTATGAAATCAGGCGGCCCTAAATTTTTTATTCTCACGGTTCTTCTGATTGGAGCGGCGGCGGGATTAGTCTGGTTAATTTTCGGTCAATTTCAGGACCGCTCCGGCTCAAGCAAAAGCGGTGAGGCTTTACGACCGGCGCCGGTAGAAGTGGCTCAAATTCAGCGCAGGCCAATCGAGTTACAGCGTACATTTAGCGGAGAGTTGGAAGCCCTGGCCGAGTTTGTTGTTTCGCCGAAAGTGAGCGGCCGCGTGGAGCGTGTGATCGTAAATATCGGCGATACGGTAAAGCGGGGTCAGGTTGTGGCCGAACTGGACAATGATGAATATGTCCAGGCTGTAGCCCAGGCCCAGGCCGATCTTCTGGTGGCCAGAGCCAACCTGTCCGAGGCAAAAAGCGCCCTGGAAATTGCCAATCGCGAGTTTAAACGCACCGATTCACTTTTAAAGCGGGGCATCGCATCTGATTCTGAATTCGATGCTGCCAGCCAGGATCGACTGGCCAAGCAGGCTAAACTTAAAGTCGCTGCAGCCCAGGTAACCAAGGCCGAATCATCGCTGGAAACCGCAAATATTCGGCTCGGTTACACCCAGGTAACGGCGGGCTGGGCCGGTGGCGGCGAGGATCGCATTGTGGCTGAGCGCTATGTGGACGAAGGCCAGACCGTAGCCGCCAACGCACCCCTGCTCTTGATCGTCGAACTACATCCCATCGTCGGGGTGGTTTTCGTCACCGAGAGAGACTACGCATACTTGAAACCCGGACAGCTCGTCTCGTTAACAACGGACGCCTATTCCGGGGAACAGTATACGGGCCGCATCGATCGCATTGCCCCCGTCTTCCGGAAGTCCACCCGGCAGGCGCGGATTGAAATGGCCATCGACAATCCACAGCATCGACTCAAACCCGGCATGTTCATCAGGGCCACAGTGGTATTAGCCCGGGTGCCGGAGGCCACCATCGTTCCGGAACAAGCGTTGACCATCCGTGATGACAGGAGTGGTGTTTTCATCGTCAGTGAGGATGGACGATCCGTAGCCTGGCGCGAAGTAAAAGTGGGCATTCGCGAAGGCGACCGGGTGCAGGTGGAAGGCCAGGGGCTATCCGGTCGGGTTGTAACCCTGGGGCAGCAACTGGTAAACGACGGCTCTTTAATCACGATTCCTGCAAAGCAGAACAAAACCGCTGCCGGTCGCGAAAAGGTTGACGCCCAATGAATCTGCCGAGCTTCAGTGTTAAGCGCCCGATTTTCACGACAATGGTGACCCTGATCGTGGTCATCCTCGGGGCCGTTTCTTTAAGCCGGCTGCAGATCGACATGCTGCCCGACATCGAACTGCCGACGCTGAGCATCCGAACGGATTACGAAGGTGCCAGCCCCGAGGTCATGGAGCGGCTGGTGACTCAGATTATTGAAGAGATCGTGGCCACGGTGCCCGGGGTGGAGGAAATCACGTCATCATCCTCAGAGGGCCGCAGCAGCGTTCGCGTCAGTTTCGTGTGGGGGACGGAAATCGACACTGCGGCAATTGACGTTCAGGGCAAACTCGAAGACGAGATCAACGAGTTACCGGAGGATATCGTCAGGCCCCGCATCCGCAAATTCGACATCGCCAGTTTTCCGGTGGTACTGCTGGGGATTTCCAGCAACCTCGATCCCGTGGAGCTCACCGAATTAATCGAAGTCCAGATCCGTTACCGCTTTGCCCGCATCCCGGGCGTGGCGCAAGTCGATGTTTGGGGGGGGTTCAACCGTGAGGTCCGGATCGAACTGGATCCTGACCGGATCAAGGCCGTGGGTCTGCCGCTGGACCGGGTGCTCGAAGCGATTCGCGACGCTAACCTTGATCTTCCGGCGGGCAAGATCGAACAGGGACGATATGAGGTCACGCTGCGCGCACCGGCCGAGTTTATCAACCTCGATCAGATTAGAGACACGGTCATCGTCCGGCGTGAAGGTGCCGCCATAACGCTGGGTCAAATCGCCGAGGTCAAAGACACCTATGAGAAGCTGACGCGCATCGTACGCGTTAACGGTGGGCGCGGACTGCGCGTGGCGATTCGCAAACAGGCCAATGCCAATACGGTGGAAGTGTCTAAACGCATCCTGGCTGAAATTGAAGCGGTCAACCAGGCCTTTCCCCAGATCAACGTTGTTCCGGTCATCAACCAGGGCAATTTCATCGAGCGGTCAATCGCCAACGTTGCCCGCTCGGTAATTTACGGGGGCGGGCTGGCAATCGTGGTTTTGCTCTTTTTCCTGCGCAACCTTCGAAGCACGCTGGTGATTTCCCTGTCGATCCCAATTTCAATCGTAGCCACTTTTGCGTTAATGTTCTTCGGGGGATTCACGCTCAACCTGATGACCCTGGGCGGGCTAGCCCTGGGGGTGGGCATGATGGTCGACAGTTCCATCGTCGTGCTCGAAAACATCTTCCGCCGCCGCATTGAGAATGGCGAAGCGCCCGAGGAAGCATCGGTGGAAGGTGCCCGGGAGGTCGGGACGGCAATCATCGCCAGCACTATAACCACACTGGTAATTTTTCTACCGTTGATTTTCGTCCGTGGCGTCTCGGGAATCCTCTTCAAGGAGCTGGCGTACGTGATCATCTTTGCGCTGATCTGTTCGCTGACGGTGGCACTGAGTCTGGTGCCCATGCTGGCGTCCAGGCTGCTGACGTCAAGCCAACAGAACTTCAAGGATTCTGCGTCTCGAACGAACCGCTGGGCCGCCGCTGCCAATTCCGTGTTTTCGGGTCTCGAAAACGCTTATCTGGATTTGTTGCGTTGGGTCCTGGGTCATCGCCTGCTGACCGTCGTTGCTGCCGCTGCCGTGCTAGGTGCGAGTCTGCTGCTCTTGCCCCTGATCGGCAGTGAATTTTTGCCCCCAAGTGATGAGGGCGAGGTTCGGGTAACCGGTAAGATGGAAATCGGTTCTCGGCTTGAGCTGGTCGATGGGCAGACACGCCTCATTGAGCAAATCATTCAACCGGCCGTGCCCGAGGCAGTGGCATCTGTGGTCAGTGTCGGTGCCTCCGGCTGGCGGGCAGACGCAGGTTCAGAGGGTGAAATACGCATATCCCTGCTTCCGGCCGCCCAACGCAAACGCTCCAATGTAGAAATTGCCCAAGACCTGCGACAGCGTTTGGAGGGCAGGGTCCCCGGAATGGAGATCCGAACCCGGGCACCGCAGGGTCAGTTTTTACTTGAACGGCTCCTGGGCGGTGACGAAGGGCTGACCATCGAGATCCGCGGCTACGAGCTTGCCACGCTCGATGCTCTGGGCAGGAGCGTTGTAAAGTTGATTGTGGATGTGCCGGACATCACGGACGTTCAGACCAGTCTCGAAGCCGGCATACCCCAGCAGGAAATCCGCGTGAACCGTGACAAGGTCGCCGATCTCGGTCTGAGCGTTCGCGACGTTACCCAGCTCCTCCAAACCGCGGTGGCAGGTTCTAAAGCAGGCGAATACCGAACAGGGGGCAATTCCTATCGCATTCTGGTGCAGCTCAAAGATGCCGAGAAACGCTCCTTGGACGAAATTCTCAACCTTACGCTGACAACTGCATCCGGTGAAAAGGTGGCGCTGCGTAATGTCGTCACGTCCGAATCGAGCCGCGGTCCGATTCTGATCGACCGCAAAGACCAGCAGCGAATGGTGACGGTTCGCGCCAACGTCGTGGGGCGCGATCTGGGTTCTGTGGCCCTTGACGTACAGGCTCTGTTGGATCAAATTCCACGCCCCGTGGGCTATGATCTGACGGTCGCCGGTAATTTCGAAGAACAGCAAAAGGCTTTCAGGGAGCTGGTCATTTCACTCGTTCTGGCTTTGGTCCTAGTATATATGGTGCTGGCCTGTCAATATGAATCGTTACGGAATCCGCTGGTCGTCATGTTTTCCGTTCCTTTTGCGGCGGTAGGCGTACTGGTGACTTTGTTTATCACAAAAACGACGCTGAATGTGCAGTCCTACATCGGATGCATTATGCTGGGGGGGATCGTGGTTAACAACGCGATTCTTTTAGTGGATCAGGCCGGTCGATTGGTTGCCGACGGGATGCGCACACGCGATGCCCTGATCGAAGCCGGTCGTCGCAGATTGCGGCCGATTCTTATGACGACATTGACCACCATCCTTGGGCTACTGCCGCTGGCACTCGGCATCGGCGAAGGATCCGATGCCCAGGCTCCTTTGGCACGGGCAGTTATAGGAGGCCTTACCGGATCAACGCTGATCACGTTGGTACTTATTCCGACGGTCTATTCATTGTTTCATCCCGACCCGAAAGCGCATCGCACGTGATCCATTTTTTGGTTAATCAAAATCCCGGGAACCGGAGTAAATCTCTGCATTTTTTTAGAAGTTACGGATGCATTGGCCAAGACCTTAAACTTGGCCCCCATTTCATTTTGCAGGATGCATTATTATGGCGGAGATCTTTGACGATTGGCCCGAGAAATATGATCTGTGGTTTGAAACGCCCATGAAGAGCCTGACCAAGACATCGTGAATTTAAAACCGGCTTGGATCGGAACAAAATTGTACAATATATTGTGGCAGAGGGACGATCGGAGGGACATAATAATTCTTAATATTAGAACCAGGCACATTTATCCTATCATAACAGTCTGATCCATTAGATTATCAATTCACAGCAAATGCCGGAGCTGAAATCAGAAATGGATATTTGAAAAACGATCAGGGCTCGATATTTACAGCCTGTCCGACTCTACACATACAACACGTTGGTTTGAAATTAATTTAACGCTTTCAATAAACAACTATCCCAAAAAGGTTTAATAAGGAGATGTCGGTATGAAAAAAATTATGTTGCTTTGCCTGTTGATATTACTTCTTTCTCTGGTTACGGGTTGCGGGTTACCTGACCTGCCTGGCCCTATTGGCATCCCGGGTATTTAGTATAGTGCCTGAACGAAAACTGTCTTTTTCGCCAATATCTGGGTCAGACTCAAATTTTAACCCGCCACCGAACTTTGGCGGGGGAATTTGAACTTTTTACGAAACCGTCTAAATCGGATTTTTTTCGAGTTCATCAGAAGTTGATTATTCTGAAAATATATTTCATACAAAAATATACTCCGATTATTAAAAAAAGCAAGCCGGTTATACGTCTCAACCACAATTCCACAGCAGCAAGTTTGTTGAAAAAATTTCCTGCAACGCGTGAGGAATATGAGATAATTAATGAAAACAATAAAACAGGAAGTGCCGTACCAACTCCGTAAAGAAACGGCAGAACCAACCTCGATTCATATTTCAATGAAAGGGGAATAATGCTCCCGAAAAAAAGCGCAGCAGATATCGGACAGAAAGAAAGCGCAAAAATGAATCCGAGAATACATGCGCCGACAATACTGCCGGCTCCCAGGCGTTTTCGAAAATTCTCGCTGAAACTTAATCCGCCGAAGCTGAACGACAAGATTTCTAAAACAAACAAGCCTGTGATTATCAGCAAGGGACCGAGAATTTTGTTCATATTTTCCTGAAGAAAAAAAGATATTTCGGGAACTGAAAGAAGACTGAACACGATTATGAAGCTGATGACCACATAAGCAAATGATCTTCCGATTGTATAAAAAAAGCCTGCAATCAGAGTGCCGTAAGAATCTTTTATCTGCTTTCCGATATATGTGGTGGCGATAATGTTGGTGGCAAGCGGACACGGACTGATCGAAGTGAGAATACCGAACCAGATTGCGGAAAATGCGGGAATAAGGCTGCTTTCCATGATCAGTTATCCATATAATTTTTTACTTCCTGTGTGACGTAGGCGGAAAATTTTTCCTGATCCCCGAGAAGTCGCCACACCTCGTCCAAATTTATCCATTTCGTCTGTTTTTCGCCTTTCACCTCTGTAATTATCAGCGATTTGGTGAACAGACTGTATTCCTTAACAAAATGCCTGTTTTCCGGTTTGTCGACATTTACAGGTTTCCACAGCAGCCTCCCTTCTTTCAGTGCTTTCGGAAAAGAGTGCTTTATTGCTTCATAAGACCATTTTTCTATTTTTGTACATGAAGGGCAACGGTATGTGCCGTGAAAATAATAGACTATGATTCTTGCTCTTTCAGATGAGATTTTCACATCTTTTTCAGCGGCTCCTGTTTCACCTGTCAAAAAAATAAGAACAGCAAATATGACGAAAACATGTTTCCTAACATTTCCCATTGATTGAATTACTCCTTTCTTAAACCTAAGTTGAGCGATTTTCTGATATTTGTATCAGAATACTTTTTCTATTGTTTCATAAGGTTTTAACTTCAATGTGAGACCTTCGATACCCTGGACTACCGCTTTACCACCATTTAGTAATGGGACCTCACAAACAGCTTTCCATAGCTCCCCGTTAAGCAAAACTTGGCCTTGGGTTTTATCCCATGTCTTAATTTCAACAACTTTACCAATCATACCCATTACGCCATAATCAGATCTTTTCCTACCTTTGAAAATGAACCAAAATAGCGGGAAAATTACATGCTCGATCAGCTCAAAGGCAATAAAGCAGATTATTATTGTGATTATTATGGTTTCCAGCATGAATTACCGGCCAAATATCCTCATTTCTTAAACGACGCATGTTATTTTATGATACCGTGCTTTTTTAAATTGGATTTTATATAAGGCCAATGCAAAATAATATGTATTGCGACCACAAGCTTAGAAGATCTTCCATTAGATATACACTATCCTCCAATAGAACGTTGATTAGGGTTTTCATCCTTCGTAACTTCAAAGGTTTATCTCCTTTATCATTCTGCTTTTCAGGAAAACCAGTAGTCGGTCTTCAAGCAAATTTTTACTAACATAAGCATCACCGGCACTTCGATCAATACCCCTACAACAGTGGCCAGAGCCGCTCCGGATGAAAGACCGAAAAGCAAAACCGCTGTAGCAATGGCCACTTCAAAATGATTGGAGGCACCGATCATGGCCGAAGGGGCCGCATCCGCATAATTAAGACCCATCAATCTTGCCAGACCGTATGCCAGCCAAAAGATCAGATTGGTTTGAATAAAAAGAGGTATGGCAATCCAGAGTATGGTCAAGGGGTTGGATACAATAACATCGCCTTTAAAGGAAAAAAGGAGCACCAGCGTAATCAGCAAAGCTGTAATTGTAATTGGAGTTAACACGTGTAGAAATTTTTCTTTGAACCAGGTTTCACCCCGTGCCCGGATAATAAGTTTCCTGGAAGTATAACCCGCCACAAGCGGCAGTGCCACATATATTCCAATGGAAAGTACCAGTGCTTGCCACGGAACCGGAAGCCGTCCAACGCCCAGAAGGAAGCCTCCCAAAGGACCAAAGAGAAAGAGCATGACAAGGGAGTTGATAGCCACCATGACAAGTGTATGACCATCATTTCCGCGGGCCAGAAACCCCCAGACAAGAACCATGGCCGTACAGGGCGCAATCCCTAAAAGTATGCACCCTGCCAGATAACTCCGCCAGAGAGGCACCTCAAGCACCTTTAATCCGTTGACCAGAATAACTTTCCCGACGCCGTGCGTTGCACCCACCGTAAGATTTAGACCCAAGGGCATCTTGACATGGTCAACGGCTTCGGGACCAATAAAATTATAAAACAGCGTACCGAGAAAGAAGATCGAAATAGCGTACATGGTGAACGGTTTGATGGCCCAGTTAACGAACAAGGTCAAGCCCACCGGTTTGATGTTTTTGCCGGCCATGAGGACTTCGCCGAAATCAATTTTAACCATAATGGGGTACATCATAAAGAAAAGGCAGATAGCGATAGGAATAGAAACTACTGGTGCGTCTCCTACGTAAATGGCAAGACCGTCGAGGTATTTTGCTACTCCCGGGGCAATTTTTCCAAGGGCAATCCCAGCCACAATTGAAAGCGCCACCCAGACCGAAAGGTACTTTTCAAAAAAACTAAGACCTTTTGATTCTTTATCGATACTTGCTTCTGCTACTGTCATTTTTTCTTCTTTGCTTTCGAGAGGACTCCCAGTACCCAGTGAAACAAAGGCCATAATGCCTGACACCTCCATTATATACAACTCTATATCAGCATATAACTATGTAATGAGGCAAAAAAATTATTTTTTACATAGTTTCTCGCGGTTTAAATAAGGAACTTTTTTTATTAATTCAACGACTTCAGAATCGTCTTCCAGCCAATGCTTAAGATTACCAAGCAAACTGGCTGCATAGGAACTGCTTTTACCGTTGTTCAGGGAATAATTAACCCACAGACCGTCTTTTCGATAATTTACCAGACCTGCTTCTTCCAATATTTTAAGATGGTTAGAAACTGTGGACTGGGCGGTTCCCAGTGCACCTCGCAACTCACAGACACACATTTCTTTTTGATCCAGCAATTTTATTATTTTAACTCGATTCGGATCGGATAGCGCCTTCATAACCTTGATAAATGATTTCAATTGAGCTTCCTTTTATATTCCCTTATATCGATATAATATTTGATTTTATTATAGTCAATAGATTTTCAAATATGGACCTAAAAATTGGATTTTAACATCGAGTCCATGAAGCTGTACGGTAAGATCTTCGGCGGGGTAGCGGTAATATTTAAAAAGAGATTTTAGGTTTGAAATCAGCATCCAGATTGAGGTATTACTTTCCAACCCTTCGAAGGATCGTATAGGCCTTTAGATCTTGTTCAAGCAGGATAAATTGGGAATTGTTAGCAAATTCAATATGCTGATTATCCGTTGTTATAAGGGGTGAAGGCAAGGTTATGGTTGAAAGCGAACCGTCAGGAGAAAGAACCTCCAGCGCTTCTCCTGCGTGGATTTTATTTCTTATTTCAAGGACGCATTTGCCTTGTGCTTTTTCTTCTAAAACATTCCCCACAAACACAGAGATCGACTGTGATCTGCTCTTTTCTCTCTGGTAATCGGTGCTGTCAATTTCTCCTTTCATAAAACCGGTAGAGTACCCCCTGTTGGGGACTTTGTTCAGGTGCTCTAATCCCTGCTCCCATGAAAATTCTTTCCCGTCAAGGACCTGTCGATAAAATGAGACCACTGTGGCAATGTAATGAATAGACTTCATTCGGCCTTCTATCTTGATGGAATCCACACCTGCTGCTTTAAGTGCGGGAACAAATTCAAAAAGGGCCAGCTCTTTGCTGTTAAAAAGATACAGCCCCCTTTCATCTTCAAATACCGGCAGGTATTGCCCGGGTCGGGTTTCTTCTACAACAGAGTATTTCCATCTGCAGGCATGTTTACATTCTCCTCGGTTGGCCCGAAATCCTACCAGATAGTCACTGATGGCACACCTGCCGGAATAGGAAAAACACACGGCTCCGTTGATAAAAACTTCCGTCTCAATTTTCCCGCGCACTTGTTTCCGGATCTGTTGAATCTGTTCCAAAGACAACTCTCTTGCCAGGTTCACCCTTTTTGCACCCAGTGTTTTATATGCCAGCACGGTCTGAAAACTCGTGGTGTTAGCCTGGGTGCTGATGTGAAGTGCGGCATTAAGACCCAGTTTTTTGAGTTCCATGAGTACACCAAGATCCGAGACAATAAAGGCATCAACGCCCATTTCATCAAGGGTCCCGGCACTGTTTATAATTTTTTCATATTCATCGGAAAACGGATAGATGTTGAGCGTAACATAGCCCTTTTTACCATTGGCATGAAGAAACTCAAGGCCTGCTTCAGCATCATCAAAACTGAAATTTCCGGCAAAACTTCTGAGGGAACCGAACCGGGTGCCGAAGTATACGGCATCGGCTCCGTAAATAACGGCCCATTTGAGTTTTTCCAGATTTCCTGCAGGTGCCAATAGCTCCATATTTATCCACTAAGTAATACTATTTCAGTATGATGATCCAATAACGGTGCAAATACCTTCTCTGAAATTTTTTCAAATTCATCGTCAAGGGGATCGGTTCTGACGAAGCAACGCTCGAAATACGGATCTTGGCACTCTCCCCGTGCAAAATCGTTTCCGGTCCATTTGTTTCTGGCAGCGTTCAAAGCATCCGATGGGGACTGATGCTTGAGCAGGAGACGTCGAGCATATTCAAAGGAGGATTCAGGGAAAAAATGCAAGGGTTCGGACATGCCTTTCCAAAACAGGTTCAGAAGATCGTTTAAAATATCATTACCATTTGAAACCGGGGCAAATTCCCAGGCGGCATCTTTGGATAACAGAAGGCTTTTTACCGGTGTTTTACCTTCAACCAAAACACAAAGGATAACATGGTTAACCCATGTGTTTAATAGATATTTGGGTTTTGATTTTACATATCGAATCTGGATCAGCCCCTGTTCATAAACATCCGCAAGACGACCCCAAAGATTAAAGTCCGAAATGTTTATGTCAATCGTATGATCATCCAGGCGCCTGCCGGTGATGTGGTCCTCAATTTCCCTGACAAAATCCTCGGCATCCAGACTCATTTCATTATAGACCAATTTTCCCACATTTCCGTGAGGAAGTTGTCCGGAGGCCTTTTTCACATGAAAAAAATCATTGAGTTCTGATCCGGACAGCCGGTGTAACACCATTTCCTGCTCGATCATATATTTTTCCAGATGCCCCAAATTGAAATTTTCTCTTTCATCGTAACCGTGGTCCGTCTCATGCAAATAGACGCCCAGACGCTTTTCAAGGAGAAATTTGGCCGGGTTGCTGAAAAAGACACTTAAATCTTTTATATCCAGATGTTTCCATTCTTGGGAAGGATCGGACAGCTTACCGGAAATTAAAGAGGGAATGTCTTTGTGTTCATACCGGCTGCGACTGGCTGCAAAATTTTCCTTAGAATAGCTGAACAGTTTTCCGCCGGTCTTAAAATATTCCGGTGAAAAGGCCTGGAGTCTATGCCATGTTATGATCTGACCTTCTGAAAGCCCGCACCCTTCCTTAATATAATCAAGAAGTTCGCTCACAAGAACCGACGGGGCAATCCTTGTGTTGTCACGGATGCTCTGGCCCACATAGCTGATATACAATTTATTCCTGGCCGAGATGATGGCTTCCAGGAAGAGATACTTGTCGTCATTTCTCCGGGACCGGTCCCCGATCCTGGGGTTTTTTGCCATGAGATCAAAGCTTAAGGTTTTTGATTCCCGCGGGAACGCATCCATGTTCATCCCCACGAGACATACCACTTTAAAAGGGATGCTTCTCATGGGCAGCATGGCGCAAAAGGTCACACCGCTGGAGATAAAACCGGTTCCAAAATTTACACCTTCAAGAAGATTTTCCAAAAAGGATTTCACCACTTCAATTTGGATCGGCCCATCAAACCCGGATAATTTTTCTGCCCGTAACATCTCATCCAGAATTCGTCTCAGAACCTGTATTTCCCGTTCCGAATCCTCATCCGGCGCAAAAAAATCCTCTAAGATTTCAACAAGCTTCCCGTGCCAGTCACTTAATGTGCGAGGGGTTTCAAGGAAGCCCATGCAGGTAAAAATCCGGTCCAAGAAATTCAGAAATTTCCCCAGGATCTTTACGTCTCCTCCTTCAATGGGGTCATAAGGGAGTATTCCTGAAAACATCTTACGGTCCAGGCCCGGCATGGCATACCCCAAAAGAAGTCTCTGGATTCCGGCTTTCCATGTATTTTCAGAAAAACCGGGAAGTCCAAACTTGCGACGAAAATCAGCATCCATTCCCCACCGGATATTTGTTTCTTTAATCCAGCGTTCTATAATTTCAATGTCCGATTCCGTCAGACCGAATTTCTCTTTTATGCCCTCAGATTCCAGCACCGCCATCACACGGGTTGTGCCGAGCCTGCTTCCTTTGAGATCGAGTATGGACATAAATCCCTGGATGATACGACTCTCTGTTCTTAATCCCCGGTCCGCAATGGTGAAAGGAATCCCAAGTGCTTTATCTGTCTGTGCGTCAAACACGGCCTGTATGAAGGGTGCATAGGATTCTATATCAGGGGCCATTACCACAATATCTTTGGGCAAAAGATCAGGATCTTCTTCAAACATGGCCAAAAGATTATCATGGAGAACTTCAATTTCCCGCATGGGACTGTGGCAGGAATGAATCTGAATTGAAGTGTCAACATCCTGTTGCAGGGTGTCCGTGTAAGGTGATGGGAAAGACATATCGCCGGGTTCACGCTCGGGAACTGAGTCTAAACGGGATACGCCTCTGTCTTTTAAATTTAAGATATCCCACTGGATTTTAGAAAGCATATGATGCTCGTCCGGGTCCTTGAATTGTTCGAACATCCGGCAATCCATCCCGCTGATCGTTGAAAAGAAATTTCTCCCCAAAGTCCCCATGGAGGCCAGGAGCCGGTTCCCTTCTTCCAGGTAGAGTTCCTCTGTGCCCCCTGTTGATATTATATATTTTTTCCGTATCTCTTTTATTTGCCTGGGGGAAACGATCTCCCCCCAATATTCCCGGCAGGGATTCATGAGAAAAAGATTCACCTGAGACCGCCGGGATATTTCAATAAATACCTCCAGATGAAACGGCGGCAAATAAGATATTCCGAATATGGATATGCGATGGGGAAGATTTTCTATTTCATGGGGTTGTTTTTGGATCTTTTGAAGAAGGGTTTTTCTCATCCGGGCTCGATGTAAATTTTTTGTTCCGGATGAGATTTCTCTCCAGAGCTGTGCCTGCCAGTGGTCTTGATTGCCTTTTTCCCATCTAAAAATCATTTCCGGCCGGAAAACAAGGTACTGATCAAACAAATTTGCTATTTTTTGCGAAATCTGAAACCGCTTCATCCCATTTTTATCATGGGCCATATATCTTTTCAAACTTTCATACCCCGGCAAATCAATGGATGACTGCAAGACATTCATGATCTTAAAAGTCATTGCAACCGGATCAAAGTGGGAGTCTTCCGGCAGATCAGGAATTATTTTTTTAACAATCTCGTGTAAAAACAGGTTGGGGAAAAGGAAAGAACAGTTGGCGCAAATACCGTTGTGTGCCGCGATCTCCATGGAAACCCAGCGTTCCATTCCCCGGCTCTGAACAACGATAATCTCCGGGACAAGAGGAGAAGGCAGGGGTTCTCTGACAATCCGCGCCAGTTGTCGGGCAAGGATTTCCATGTGGTTGCTGGTATATACTGTTAGGCCTTGCATATGAAAGCTTCCGGGTCATTAAAAATTTATAATGATTAACATTGACGGTCTCGTAAAAAGTCCAACTTCTGCGTTGTGCTGCATTTCGCAATCATTCAACGTACGATAAGTACGCCTCATGATTACAAAATTTGCACGCCTTGAATTTGAACTTTTTACGAAACCGTCTAAATCGGACTTTTTACGAGCTCATAAACATTGCATCTATCATTTTTTCGTAAAGATTGTAAAGAGTGCAACCCGTC
>Ga0272444_10003225_pt1 | contig 14807 bp, 11 predicted proteins | sample SSMForm13_FD_201033 | JGI IMG/M metagenome (GOLD analysis project Ga0272444, IMG submission 201033) | Marine sediment archaeal communities from Little Sippewissett salt marsh, Falmouth, MA, United States - SSM-Form-13 | ecosystem: Environmental > Aquatic > Marine > Wetlands > Sediment ...
TTCTGCGAAAAGTTGCCGAGTCCCGCCACCATCGGAATGTTGAGCGACTTGCAGATCAGCGCGACGTGCGATGTTTTACCGCCCGTATCGGTTGCAAAACCCTTGACGTTGCTGCGGCTGAGCAGAATGATGTCCGCCGGCGAGAGGTGGTGCGAAACCACAATCGTGCCTTCGGGCACCCAGGAGTGGAGCTTGCGGATGTGCAGGTTCCGGATGATCCGCTCCTTGATGTCGTGCAAATCGGCGGCCCGTTCGCGGAAGATCTGGTCGTCGGAGTGAATAAAGTTGCCGAGGTACTGCTCGAACTCCTGCTCGATGACCAGATGCGCCGGTTTCAGCTCCTCGCGGATTCGGCGGGTGATGGTATTGATGAGCACCGGATCCTTGAGCAGCATGATCTGTGCCTGGAAAAGGTCGGAGTAGAGCTTGCCGATTTTGCGGGTAGTGACCCTCTCGATCTTTTTCAGCTCCTTCTCCGAGCGGTTCAGGGCTGCCTGGAAGCGCTCGATCTCCTCCTCGATGTTCTCCTTGTTCAGCTCGGCGATTTCATGGTCGATGATCTCCTGAACGAACTCGTGGGCTTCGCCAACCGCAAAGCCTTTTGAACTGCCAATGCCGGTATAGCGGCGTTCTTTGCCTGCCGGGCCGGAGTGATGGCCGGTGGTTTCGCTGGAGCCCGGCGTATCGCCGGAGGGGGTCGGTGCTTTTTTGTGAACCATAGCCGGAAGAACTAAAACGGTGCGGAATCCGTGTTGTTGAGATAGCTGTCGTCAATCGGTGGCGGTTCGGGCAGAGACGGCGGCTCCGGAAAGCTTGCTGTCGCCGGCCGTGGCGCTTCGACCTGCTGGTGCTGCTCCGGTTCGCTGGCCGTGATGTAGCTGTTGGCCGTTGACTGGAAGCGTCCATAATTTTTCAGGAACAGCAACCTGATGGTGCCGATTGGACCGTTACGCTGCTTGCCGATGACCACTTCGGTGATGTCTTTGGTCGACGAGCCGTCCTCGAAGTTCTTGATGCCGTACATTTCGGGGCGCGACAGGAACATCACCATGTCAGCGTCCTGCTCGATGGAGCCCGATTCGCGAAGGTCACTGAGCTGCGGGCGGCGGTCGCCGGAGCGCTGTTCGACCGAGCGGTTGAGCTGTGCCAGCGCGATGACCGGGATGTTCAGCTCTTTTGCCAGCGCCTTGAGGGAACGCGAAATCTGGGCGATCTCCTGCTCACGATTTGATCGGCCATCCCTGACCGGCGTGACGAGCTGGAGGTAGTCCACCACCACCATGCCGATGCCGTGCTCCTGCTTCATGCGGCGGGTCTTGGCGGTCAGCTCCATGATCGAGATGCCCGGCGTGTCGTCGATGAACAGTTTTGCTTCGGCCAGGGCGTCCATGCTGTTGATGATCTTGTTCATCATCTCAGGCGAAATCTGACCGCGGCGGACAAGTTGCGACTCGACGTACGCTTCGGCGCACATGAGCCTGACGGCGAGCTGGATTTCAGCCATTTCGAGGCTGAAGAAGAGCACCGGTGTGTCGAAGTTTACGGCGGCGTTGCGGGCCAGCGCGAGCGAGAAGGCGGTTTTACCAGCGGAAGGCCGGGCCGCGATGATGATCATGTCCGACGGCTGGAATCCGGCGGTGTACTCATCCAGCTCCGAAAAGCCCGATCCGATGCCGGTTACCGACGAGTGCGACGAGCCGAGGTTCTCGATCATCCTCGTTGCGTTCTTGAGCAACTCCTTGATGCTGGTGGCCTTTTTCTTGATGCCCGCCTGCGAAATGTTGAAGAACTGCTGCGAGGCGTTTTCGACCAGATCGAAGATGTCCATCGAGGTGTTGTAGGCCGCGCCGGAAATGTGCGACGAAATCGAAATCAATCGCCGGTAGAGGAATTTTTCCTTTACCAGCCGGGCGTAATACTCGATGTTGGCCGAGCTGATTACCTTGCCTGAAAGCTCGCCGAGGTAGGGACGACCGCCGACGTTGTCCAGCTCGCCCACGCGCGACAGCTCCTCGCTGACCGTGATGAGGTCGATGGCCTGGCGCTTCTGGTAGAGCGTCAGCATCGCTTTGTAGATGATCTGGTGGCGCTTCTCGTAAAAGACTCCTTCGCCGTTGTCGCCGAATATCTGGATGACCTGTTCGATCGGATCGTCTTCAAGCAGGATGCAGGCAAGCACCTCCTGTTCGACCTCAATCGAGTAGGGGGGGACCCGGCTCTCCTTACTGAAGTCGATGTCACGGCTGAGGTCTATTTGCGGTTCGCGCGTCTTCATTCCTCTTGTTTTCCTCGTCGTATCATGGTTTCCATATGCGGTCAGCCGTTCGGGCAGACCTTGTCGTAGTGGGCTCTGAGCAGCTGCACATCTTCCCAGCAGCTGCGCTTCCAGTTCGGATTCCTGAGCAGTGCAGCCGGGTGGTAGGTGACGAAACAGTCGAACCCGTTCCAGTTGATGAGCTTGCCCCGCATGGCGCTCATCGAGAGTTTGTTGTCGAGAATGGTGTTTGCCGCCACCCGACCCAGCAGGAGGATGATGTTCGGCTTGATGACCTCAAGCTGCTGCATAAGCCAAGGCTTGCAGCACTCGATTTCGTCGCCGAGCGGATTACGGTTCTGCGGCGGACGGCACTTGATGATGTTGCCGATATAGACGTCGCTGCGTTCGAAGCCGATGGCGAGCAGAATCTTGTCGAGCAGCTGACCTGAGCGGCCCACGAAGGGGCGTCCCTGTGCATCCTCATCTGCGCCGGGAGCCTCTCCTATAACGAAAACCCGCGCTTTGGGATTCCCTTCGCCGAACACCACGCTGTTGCGCGTTTCAGCCAGGCGGCACTTGCGGCACTCGCGCACGATTTTGCCAAGCGAGTCGAGATCGAGGGGCGGGGCTGCTGGCTCGTTGGGCTGTTCCGGAACGGGTTCGAAAAGCGTTTCCTGCGTCATGGCGTTGCTTCGGTGGTTTCAGTTATCGTGACAGGAACGGTTCGATGGCGTCAAGCAGCCGCTCGGCAGCCTCCGGCTTCGAAAGCTTCGGCAGCTCGGTGATTGCGCCGTCGCGACCGAGCAGGGTCAGCACGTTGGTGTCGACCTCGAATCCCGAACTCTTTCCGTCGTAGATGTTGAAGGCGACGAGGTCCAGATTCTTGTCCACGAGTTTTTTCCTCGCGTACTCCAGTCCACCGGCGGTCTCCAGCGCGAAGCCCACGGCAAGCTGACCGGGCTTCCGGCTTGTCGAAAACTCTGCGAGAATGTCAGGATTCCTGACAAGGCGGAGTTCCATCTCCTCGTCCTTCTTTTTGATCTTGCCCTCGAGCGGCTTTTCCGGGCGATAGTCGGCTACCGCTGCCGCACCGATGAAGAGGTCGCATTCGCTGAACAGCGAGCGTGCAGTCTCCAGCATCTGTTCCGCGCTTTCCACGTCGTGGCGCTTCACGCCCGGCGGGGTTGGCAGGCTGACCGGGCCGCTTACGAGGTGCACGGTTGCTCCACGCCGTGCGGCTGCGTCGGCGATGGCGAAGCCCATTTTGCCGGAGGAGTAGTTCGAGAGGTAGCGCACGCCGTCGATCTTTTCGCGCGTTGGCCCGGCGGTGACCACCACCGTTTTGCCGTTGAGCGCCGATGGCTCAGGCGTAGCGAGCATAGCGCTCAGCGCCTCAAAAATCGTCTCCGGTTCGGGCATGCGTCCCAGACCGCACTGCCCCGAAGCGAGTGGTCCGCTCTCGGGTTCGAGCAGTCGGCAGCCCTGCTCCTTCAGTGTCGTCAGATTCCGCTGCACTGACGGAGAGTCGTACATATAGCCGTCCATCGCAGGCACGAGCAGCACCGGCTTACCGGGGCGCAGGGTGATGAGCGAGATCGAGAGCATGTCATCGCACAGGCCGCCAGCCAGCTTTGCCAGCGTGTTGGCCGTTGCGGGCGCGATGACCAGTGCGTCGGCCCACTCGCCGAGGGAGATGTGCTTCGTTCGCTCGCCCTCCATATCCGCTGTGAAAATATCGGTCAGCACAGGCCGGTTCGATACGGTGGAGAGCGACAGCTCGCTGACGAACTTCAGCGCCGACTCGGTGGCGAGCACCTGCACATCGGCTCCCGACTTCTTCAGAAGCCTGACCAGATGCGGCGTTTTATAGGCGGCGATGCCACCCGAAATGCCCAAAAGAATGTTCTTGCCGGTCAGCACGGTATGAAAACAGATAAGCGGTTATGGTTCATGGCGAAGGTACCGGTCCACGAGTGAGAACTCACCTTCGGCGGTGGAGAGCTGATCGTGGTACGGAAATACAAGTGGTTATCATTAAATGTATGAAAAATAATGGGCATACGAAGGATCACTCCTGCTTCACTTGCACGGGTTCTTGCTCTTCGCTCTTCTTTTTGCCGCCGAACAGACCATCCCAGAACTGACTCCAGGTGTGGAATTTTTTCCGGTACGAAACACTGACGCCCCAGTTCTCGGTCGGTTTGAGCAGGTTGATGTACGCGGCGTCATTGCCGGTCATGCCATAGGATCGAAACGCCTCGATATAAACTTTCGGATTGACCCGGTATTCTAGCTTCTGTGACGAGCCGTAGTAGTATGTCGTGGTTGTGTTGCTTCTTGAAATCGGGGTTGTGCCGGTGCCGATGAACCGGACTTTGCCATCTGTGCCGGGCACGAGGAACGAGAAGTACAGCTCCAGATCGCTCAGCTCGCCTTCGGCTCCTGTGCCGAGGTTGAGACTGAAGCTTTCCAGCCCGGCAAGGTCCTGCACAACGCCTGAAATCTGGGAAGAGATCAGCCCGGTTCCAGCGGAAACGCCGACGCTGGAAACCGGATTGTAGCCACTGGCGGAGCCCTGTCGTTCAGGATGAATGTACCACTGTTTTGAGAAGAGCATCGAGATGACGTTCAGGTCGGCGTTTGGATCGATGCGGCTTGCTTGCCTGCCGATTTTGTTGACTGCCGACCAGGGCTGTGGATCGTCATTGAGATAGTAGCCCATGCGCACATTCGGCTTTTCGATGGTGCCGCTCACGGCGATGAACAGTTTGACGTTATCGCGCTCACCGGTTCCGGGGTCGTAAGCCGAGACCTGCTTGCTGCCATAAATATCGATCAGGCGGCCATCTCTGATCTCCTCGTTGTTCCAGGCGATGCGCCCCCCGTTTTCGAGGTCAAAGCCCGAATTCGAGAAGGTATATTTGCCGCCGGTAATGTCGACCGAGCCGAACAGGCTGAAGCGCTGTCCCGATTTGTTGACCACCAGCGACAGGTTGTTCAGGGTGCTCTCGATGCGCTCGCCCCTGATCCGGTCGAAGATCATGGTGCCCTTCAGCGGGACGTTTGATGACAGCTTGAGGTTTTTGATCTGGAGGATGTCCAGCAGGGTGTAGTAGAATTGCGGGGCTTCTTCCTGAGTCTCTTTGACGGCTTCGATCTGTTTGGGCAGCGGATTGCGCGGCACGAATGTGATGAACTTCTCAACGCCGATATACTTCGCGCTTTCGCCGGCCCCCTTGCGGTAAATGCTGAAATCGACGGAGTTGAACCTCAGCTCGCCTTCTGCTGTCGGCGCGTTCAGGTCACCGTAAAAGCGGATGTTGCGGGTCGAACCGGTGATGGTGCCGAAGTTGGTGTCATCTTTCAGGTCCGGCTTGTTGTAGAGCAGGAGTTTGTTCAGAGTCCCTGAGAGGTTGACCGAAACGGGTTTAAGCCCTTCGATGCCGACCATGCCGCTGACTGTGCCACTGCCTCCCTGCTCGTCACTGACCTTCAGGTTGCCGAAATCGATTCTCGACGGGGTGCCGACAACGCGGCCGTTCACCCGGTAGGTGACTCGAGTTGCCGCAACGCGGAGGCTGGTGTTGTTCAGCGTCGTGGTCAGGAAAATCTCCGGTTTCGGCATCGAGCCGGCGATGCGCAGATCGGTCGGAATGGTGCCGTTGGCCTGATCGACCACTGCCGGAACGAGAGCGGCGATGACCTTTGCCGAAAGATCATCTGATTGGAGCGATACCCGGATCGGGCGATTTTCGGGGATGCGCAGCTCGAATGGCGAGTAGTTCAGCACCAGCGGAATCGAGCCCGACCCCTTGATGGTATTGACCGGAATGCTTGCTGCGGTGCCTTCAGTTGGTGCCGAGGAGCCGCGGCTTTCGAGCCCGAACCGCAGGGCGTTGCCCGAGTGGGTCGCATTCATCGTCACCGTGCCGACGTTCAGCTCGTTCCAGCTGATGCCGCTGCCTTGCAGTTCGAGTGCGCTGGTTTTGGCGCCCGGCGTGCCGCTGACAGTCAGCCGGATGTCCGCCAGGCCTTTAAGCGGCTCGAATGCCCTGTCGAGCAGAACGAATTTGGTTTCGGCAAGGTCAACCTGGGAAAAGGTGCAGCGGAACGTTCCTGCTTGGGAGCTGCTGAGCAGCCCGTCAAGCTCCATCGCCTGCGTCGCTTTGGAGAACCTGACACGGTTGAAACGCAGGAAGTTCGGGGCGATATCGATTGTTCCGCCTGCACGCGCCCGCCAGCTGCCTTGCGGGTTGGTGAGCTGGAAGCTGTCGATGGTGACTGTCGTCATTTTGTCGCGGCGCTGGGCATGTGCCTTTGCCGTGAGGGTTTCATCGAACTGCGGCATGGCGCAGTTCAGCGAGGCGTCGATCCGGTCATTGGCGAGCGAAGAGGTGATGTTCAGATTGCTGACTTTGCGCTCGATGATGTTCATCTCCTTGACCGAGCCCGTGAGTTTCGCGGACGAAACGCTTCCTGCCTGGCAGCTCATCGAGGCGTTCATGGAGGCATTGCTCATGGAGAAGCTCTTGCCGCTGGACAAGGAGGGGCAATCGATTGCGGCGTCGATGGAGAGCTTGCCGCTGTTGCCAGACGCTTTTCCCGAAGCGCTGCCCGTGAACTGTAGCTTTCCGGCCTGCAGGAATGGCTGGAGCGGCGACAGGTCGCGCACGGCCGCCCGGTAGTTGAAGGCGTAGGGTGCATTGCCCGCTTGCGGCGGAGCGGGTTGGGCGGCACCGAACTCTTTTGCGATGCAAGCCGCTGCGTTCTGTGCGGCGTTGATGATCTGGTCGAGCGATGCGCTGCCTTCAACGGCCAGGTCGAACGCTTCGCTTGAAAACGTGATTGACGACGAGCCTGCTGACTGAGCGATGCTGGCGGTTACGGCTGACTTCTCCCTGAACCTGTAACGGTTGAAGTACGACGGCTCGAACAGCATGCTGGCCTTCACGTTGAGCGCCGCCGCATCCAGCCCGCTTCCGTTTACCTTGAACGAGCCGTTCAGATCGGTGGTCAACTCCTTCATGCCGCTTGCCCTGGACAAATCGAGTTTTTTGACGGTTCCTGACGCTTCGTAGGTAGGAGCTTTTTTGGCAAGGTCGAGGTTGCCCGACACGACGAGCTCCTCGCCGTTCTCGCCGTACAGCTTGGTCGATAGATCGAGTTTTTTGTTGTTGAAGTCGAGCTTGAGCGATCCCGACGATATCGTCTGTTCCTGCCAGAAGGCGCTGTTGATCGAAACTTCCGCATGGATGGCGTCGGGGCTGGCTTTGAAATCGCCCTCTCCGCTGAACCCGCTCGCGACGTCATCGATACCAAGGAATTGGTGGAGCTGGGCGTCTTCGAGGGTGAACGAGCCTGCGGCCTGGTAGTTGCCCGTTGCTGTTCGTGAGGTCTCAAAATCAGCCGAGCCATCGCTGAGGGCGGTGCTGAAGTCAAGCTCAGTCAACCAGCGAGCGAGCCGCCCTCTCAGCATGCCGCTGAAATCGATCCCTCCGGACTCGGCGGCGAGTTCCCGGTAGCGCTCCTCCTTGAGCAGACCATCGAGCAGTTCTGGCTCGATTCTCGATTCGCCGATGTTCAGTTTGAACGAAAGGACTTCCGGGTCGAGCAGGTTGAGCGCCTCGCCTTCGAGGGCAAGGTTGCTGTCGCCATGCTCAAGGCTCGTTGGCAGAATCTTCAGGTCGCTCAGCGTTCCTTTCGCGTCACCTTGTAGGTGATACATGCCCATCGGAATGGCGGGCAGCTCAATGATGCGGCCCAGTTCGGCCGCATCGATATCGAGTGCTTCAATATGCACGAAGGTTCGGTTGTTCATGAGGCGCTCTTTCGACAGCCCCGAAAAGATATCCAGCCCGTCCATCGATACGGACAGTTGTGCACGGCTTTTGTCGGTCTGGAGATCGAGCGCGATCACATCGCTGCGCACCGAGGTGAAGGCCAGCATGCCGGTGCCGCTTCTGAGCCTCAGATTGCGGTCGGGCATGTTGAAGTGCAGCTTTTCGATTTTGCCCATGATCTCGTATTCGGCTACGAATGCCTTCGATACGTTGAGATTCAGCTCTTCGGCTTTCCAGCTACGACCTGTTTTCTCTTTCCAGGAAAACGAGCCGTTCTGCAGGGTGAAGTGACGGGCACGAAACTTCTCGATAGCCAGCACTTCGGGGGCTTCCGGATGCTCTCGCAAGAAAACTTTTTGCAGGTTCAGCTCTCCATCATCATGCTCGACGATGTCGATTCTGGCCCCCTTGACCTCTACATTCCGGAAGGAGAGCATCGTGATTTTAGGCCGCAGAAGCGACAGAAAGTTGAAACGTATGTTGATGGTTTCAGCTCCGGCCACCGGAGTTTTGGCCTCTTCTTCGTAAATGGCCGGCGCGACAAGGGTGATCTTGTCGGGAAAGCGAACCTTGGCCTCTTTCAGCTCCAGGCGCCCGCGGTACTCGTTGTTGAAAAGCGACAGAAACTGTTGTTTGACGAACAGGTCGGTCATGCCGCTGTTCAGCACGATCGCGGCGGCTATGACCAGTACGATGACCATGATCGAGGCGACGGTCATCACGATGTGGCTGTATTTTTTAACCTTTTCCAACGGTGGTTTCCGGGCAGTAAAGTTGAACGATGGTTTCGATGATACCTGTTGTCGAACGGCCTTCCAGCAATGGCACGGTCAGGACGGAGCCTCCGTTTTCGATGACCGCTTTGGCTCCGGCGATCTGTTCGACTGCCCAGTCAGCACCCTTGACGAGAACGTCCGGAAGAAGCTGGCCGATCAGTTCTTCGGGCGTGTCTTCAGCGAACAGCGTTACGGCATCGACCGCTTCGAGTGCGGCCAGCACCTCTGCGCGATCATCTTCCGGCGCGACAGGCCGTTTCGGGCCTTTGAGCCGCCGTACCGAAGCATCGCTGTTCAGACCGACCACGAGCCGGTCGCCAAGCTCTCGGGCAGCCGACAGATAGCGCACATGACCGGCGTGGATGATGTCGAAACAGCCGTTGGTGAACACGACTTTTTCTCCGGCAGCCTGCCAGTTACGAATTTTCCGGAGTGCTTTTTCATGAGTAGAGAGCTTTGATAGCATACGTTTTGTTCCCATGCCCTGCTTGAGGGTGTTGATTTGGCTTGTGGATAACATAGGTAATATGGCCGGCTACTTGCGAACATCTCTGAAAAAATCGTACAGGATGTCAAATATCAGGTCTGGCTCTATCGCTCCTGACGTTTTTCTCTTACAGGCGGTCGAGTTTGTCAATGATCTTCTCGAACTGGGGTTGGAAACAGAAGTCGTATCCGTTGCTGCCTTCGACGATGACGTTGGGACATAGATAACAAACTTCGAGCACGCGCCTGACCTTCAGCGCCTCGGCGATAGAAAACGGAAAGGACTGGTTTCCGATGAAAAACCGACATCCCGCAATGATCCTTGCCAGCTCAAGAAAATCGGATACCGGGTGGTACTCAAGGTTTGGCACCCGTTGTTTCATTGCATCGAACTCTTCAGGGAGTCCAACGAACAGCAGTTTTCCATATTTTTTCAGGAAAGAGTAGTCAATTCCTGGGGAGTGGTAGCCCAAGCTTCGCGCAATTACAATGTAGTCGGAAACAGCCGGGTCAGGCTCAACCTGCAACCAAGGCTTGCCTAGGTCGGCATTGATTCCGAAATGGAGGAAATACCATCTGGCGATATTGCCCGCACTCAATGAAAAGGGCGATTCTCGGAAAATGTCGAGATCATAATCGACTTTCTGGCCATCATAAGCCTCGCAACGGGTGATTTGCGGTTGTAAAAGCAACAGGGGACGAAGCATCGAGAACATTGTGTGGTTCAGTAGCACGTTGCCTAGTGGGTGTTCCCCCCGTATCTCCGAGTATTCAATCGGTCGATCAAGATTCAGGTACAAGTCGGCTTCTGCTCCGTCAGCCAGTGCATAGATCGTCGGCAATGCATAGATGATGTCTCCTGCATTCCCGCTGTGCATGAAAGAATAAGTCCCCTTGTCTTTAGGCGGAAAATTGATTCGGAGTGCGTTTGAGCGTTCGATAAACTTTTGGGATTTTTCTTCGAGCTTGATTCTCCGGTATGACTTGCGATCGATCGTTTTAAGGAATGTCCTGTAGAAGATGTTCATCGTATCGTTGTGGTCTGTTGATGATTCACTAGGAGTAGGTTGAGTACAACTTCATGCGGCATCATCCATGATGATCGGCAGTGGAGACGACTCGATGATGTGATAAAAAAGGTTTTTTTTGAAATATGATGCCCAGACCGCGGGGACTGTCCTGAATGCGGCTTTTTGCTTGATAATTACGTTGTGTGGGATAGCTTGTTTTTTAATATAATCAAGGGCTGCCCGAAAAAGAGTAACTTTAAGCATTTCCTGTTTTGGTATCACTGATGCAGGGTTATTTTTCGCTGAAAGCGCTTTTTTTATTGGTGGCGCTTCATTTGGGCACGAGTTATTAGGCTAGATGGAGAGTTGTTGTTCCTGAATAACAATGTCGTGAACCTTTTTCTAATGGCCGTACACAGTGCATCAGCTTGCGGGCTGGGCTAATGAGTCTGAGCATGGCAGTGGTTCTCTCCTCGGTGTTCGTGCTGATGCTTTGAGGGCTTCTGCTTTGTGGTCAGTGGTTTTTTGCTCATTCATATGGTGTTTTTTTTGTCGCTAATGATAAGGTTTACTGTTACATTGCAGTTCTTATTTTTAGGTCAGCCGAGGTATCAGGTTAACTGTCTCGTCTGAAGCGTTCTAAACTCTGTACGTGGAGGTTAATGTCGAGCGTCTCTGCTTCCAGCCAGGCTTAAAAATAGATTGCCGTATTTTGTGGCGGTCTCTTTATAAAATTTTGTCTTTTGGCGTATCTTTCGTGTGATTGAGTGAGGGGGTAATTTTCGATGAGTATGAAGTTCGATTACTCTGCCTTTGAGGACCACTTCAGAGGCGATCCTATGGAAATAAGGCAGAAGCTTGCCGTTTATCTGCCTTTTGTGCGGATGATTAATATTGATGAGTCACACCCGGTTCTCGATATAGGTTGTGGAAGGGGAGAGTGGCTTTCTCTACTCAGGGATAACGGTATTCCGTCACTTGGCGTAGAGATGAACGAAAATTTTGTTGCATCGTGTAAAAAGGCAGGCTTGCAGGTAGAGGCAATGGATCTCTTTGAGTACTTCAAGAGCTTTCCCGACAAGCGCTTTTCACTTATTACCGGTTTTCATGTCATTGAGCATTTTTCCCCTGAGAAACAGGTGGAGTTGCTGGAAATTCTTTTCGATCGAATGGTGCCGGATGGTATTCTGCTTCTTGAAACACCCAATCCGGAAAACAGTACCGTCGGAGCGTGCAATTTTTATATCGATCCTACCCACCGTAAGCCGCTGCCGCCTCCATTGCTTGAGTTTTTTGCTCTTCAGGCCGGGTTTACCGTTTCGCGCATCGTTCGTTTAAATCGTGATTCGCTCGGTATCACGTTGCCGTTCATGCCCGAAAATCTCGAACACGCCAAATATTATAACCGACTGTACGAGCTGCTTCTGAACAGAGTGTTTCAGGCTCCGGATTATGCGTTGATCGCGTTTAAAGGGTCAACGCTTGCCAATGGCATGCTCGATGTTGTTGATGAAATTATAAGAAGTGAGAGTGATTTTCTGCATTACAACGATTCTGATAGTAATGGATTCGAGCGCGTAGAACAAAAAAATCAAAGTGTAATGGGATATGACCCCCGGCTTGATAAAAAGGAACGGCTGCTTGCCCAGAAAGAGGTTGAAATCTCAAAACTGCAACAACTACTGGAGCAGGAAAGGGAGCAGTGTGTTGCTTACGAAAAGGAGCTGAGATCCATTTACAACAACGAGCTCGGGAAATTTGTTCGAATCTATAAAAAATGGAAGAAACGTCTGAAAGGCCAGACATCTGGCTCCGATCAAAAGCGAGCCCGGAGCCCGCAATCGGCTCAGCGTTCGCAAACATCGGAGGGTAGCGACCTTTCCCCTTCGGCGAATAAAATTTATCGCCGTCTGACAAAGAGATCTTCACATGACATCAGAACTTGATGAAGTGATTGTCATAATCGAATCTGTTTAGAACTTTTTTATCACCTCCTCTTTAGAGGGAGGTGACGGTATGTATTGGTTACACTCATGAAAATTCTTTTTGACCTTCAATCTATTCAGGAGGATGGGCTTGAATCTCATCACAGCAAGGCTTCGCTGGCTTTTCTTTCCGCATTATTGAAGAGCGTTGATGGCCATGAGGCTGTTATCATGCTCACTGATCTCTGTGCAGAAACCATCGAGCCACTGCGCTCATATCTTGAGGAGCACCTTCCTGCCGAAAGGATATGTTTATGGCACGCGCCTTTGAACGGAGAAAATTCCTGGCCAAAAGAGATTGTTCGACATATTCGGGAAAATTTTATCGCAGCACTTCAGGCTGATTTTATCTATGTCGCTGGCAATCCGCTCAATCACTCTTTTCTCGATACTCATGCTGCCAAATCCGGTTCGCTTGCCTCGTTACCATTCAGCATCGAGCGGTTCGGGCACGAACCCTTGCCGCTCAATGGAGCATTGAACCCGTCACAGGTGATTGATTTGCCCACTTCGCACCAAGGATTGGCAAGGGAATTGGCGGCAAAAACGCTCAGTGCCATCTACTCCTGTTTACAAGACAAACAACAAGGAGCCTGTACCGGAAAAGGTGATGGAAAACAGATGCGTCTTGCCTGTGTTTCGCCATTGCCTCCGGAACCTTCTGGTATTAGTAACTATACTGCTGAATTACTTCCTTATCTTTCCCGGTACTATTCCATTGATGTGATCGTCGATCAGGATCGTGTCGCAGATGGTTTGTCTGCAAATGGCATAACTGTTCGCTCGGTCTCCTGGTTTCGGGCAAATCACTGGAGATATGATCGCGTCTTGTACCATTTCGGGAATTCCCCTTTCCACAAGCATATGTTTGCCTTGCTTGAGGAGATTCCTGGTACTGTAGTACTGCATGATTTTTTTCTTTCCGGTATTGTCGGGTATATGGAGGAAAAGAAGCTTTATAAAGGCTTTTTTCCACAAGAGCTTTATCATGCACATGGCTATCGGGCGCTGCTCAAATGGCTCAGAGGTGTAAATCCGGAACACATTGTCGAGCACTACCCTTGCAGCTTTCAGGTTTTTCATAACGCGGACGGTGTTATTGTTCATTCTCGCTACGCTTGGGAGCTGGCTCGTACGTGGTATGGCTCCCAGATTGAGGATCACCTTCGGATTGTTCCGCATCTCCGGGTTCCGGCCCCGGCATTCGATCGGCTGAAAGCCCGAAAAATGCTTGGAGTTGCGCCGGATGATTTTATTGTTTGCACCTTCGGTCATGTCACTCAGAACAAAATGGGGCTTGACCTTTTCAAGGCTTGGAGTTCATCGTCACTTTCTCTTGATCCAACTTGCGTTTTGGTCTATGTCGGTGAAAATGATGCCGGCACTTATGGGAAAAAACTGCATGAAGCCATCTCGTCATCTGGAAATGTTCTTATAACCGGATGGGTTAATGACGAGCGTTATCGCCTCTGGCTTCAGGCCGCCGATGCAGCGGTTCAGTTACGTCAAAACAGTCGGGGAGAGTCATCGGGCGCTGTACTTGATTGCCTGAATCACGGCTTGCCGGTAGTGGTAAACGCACATGGTAGCATGGCTGAGTTTCCCGATGATGTGGTGATTATGATTTCGGGCGAATGTTATCAACAGGAGATCGTTGACGCTCTGGAGATGATAAGGAATGACGAGTCACTCCGAAGTCTCACCGGAGAACGGGCAAAAGAATACATTGGCAAAAATCATGTGCCCGAGGATGTCGCGAAAGCCTATATGGAGAGCATCGAGGTATTTCATGCCGGTATGTACGCTCATTGCAGGAACACCATCGAAACCATTACAAGCCATCAAGCTGTTGCCAATGGTGATCTCTGTCTCAAGACGCTGGCCTCTTCGCTGGCTGAATCTTTTCCTTCTCCGGCTCGGCAGAAACAGCTTCTGATCGATGTTTCAGCCCTTGTTGAAACAGATCTCAAGACCGGTATACAACGCGTCGTGCGAAGTATTGTTAAAAATCTGATCGATCTGCCATTCACAGGTTTTCGCATCGAACCGGTTTATGCGACCTCTGACCAGAACTACCGCTATGCCCGCTGCCGTACTATCGAGTGGCTTGGTGGTGGTTGCACCTCTTTTTTTGAAGACGAGTGCATCGATATTCACAAAGGTGATATTCTGTTCATTCCCGATCTGCATTTTGGCGTCGTGGAGCGCCATAAACCTACCTATCAGCTCATACGTCGTAAAGGGGGAAGGGTTGTTTTTCTTGTACATGATTTGTTGCCGGTATCCATGCCACATTATTTCCCTGTTGGCACGAGATCAAGTTTTGAAGGCTATCTCGATGTTATTGCAGAATCGGCCGATGCCGTCATCGGGGTAACCCGCACTGTAGCTCGTGATATGGAGCAGTGGGTACGTGAACGCAAACCGCTGCGGCATCGCCCGCTTGCCATCGG
>Ga0272444_10003227_pt1 | contig 14806 bp, 9 predicted proteins | sample SSMForm13_FD_201033 | JGI IMG/M metagenome (GOLD analysis project Ga0272444, IMG submission 201033) | Marine sediment archaeal communities from Little Sippewissett salt marsh, Falmouth, MA, United States - SSM-Form-13 | ecosystem: Environmental > Aquatic > Marine > Wetlands > Sediment ...
CTGGAGAAGGCGCCTTCCGACAAGCAGTTGCTGTATTTCGCGGGCCTGTCGTACAAGCGGGATTATATGATGGATTCGGCCCTGGTGTTTCTCCAGCGGGCGGCCTTACATCACCCGGATGATCGGGAGATAGCCACCAACGTTTACGAGGTTGCGACGGCCGTAGGACAGTGGAAGAATGCCCTGCAGGCGGTCCAGACGTTGATACGAACGGGCAATAAGGAGTCCGACTATTACCAGACGTTGGCGGATCTGTGGGGCAACCTGGGCTCGATCGCCAACACGTACTATTACCTGCGCAAGATGTGGATCGAGCAGGGTATCGATGATCCCAATCGCTTCATGCAACTGGCCAGTCTTGCTTCCCAGGTGGACTCGTTTGAGGTTGCCGAGACGGTTCTCGACAGCGCGATAGCGCGGTTCGGCATGAACGATGATCTTTTGTTGGTAAAGGCGAAGATACTTTACAACAAGAGGGAGTTGTCCGAGGCCGAGAAGTTGTTGCGGGACCTGACAGCACGCCACCCCGACAATGCGGACATCAAAGCCAATCTGGCGAATGCTCTCATCAACCGCGGCGGTGAGGGGAATCAGCGGGAGGCGCTGGTGCTTTATCGCGAGGTGCGGGACAAAGTGCCTGATCCCAGCCTGATCGATTCCATAATCGTTCAGATCGAAGGTGAGTTGGCTGGCGACACGGCCGGATCCTAGTCGCGACCGCTCACTTCACCCGTCAACAATATGTTGAATAGAAAAACCGGCCGTGTTTTCCACGGCCGGTTTTAACCGTCCCGGCCCGTGTCGCGGTTCGGGCCGGAACTTCGTTGGAGTGAGAGAGACGTCAGATACTATCCATGCCATCGTCGTATTCAAACCCGGTCGGCGCGGGTTCGTCGCAGAACAACTTCCAGCGTCCCTGGAAGAAGCCGCCTCGGAAGTACGGTGCGCTCTTGTAGTGTCCCTTCATGGCACCGATGACGTTCTCGTTGGCGTCAAATATGCGAGCTTTGAACCAGCCGCCTGCACGCCTAAGGGCATTGCCGTTGGCCCTGGTGTTCGGATACGGATCGTAGGTACCGGCGAGCAGGCCTTCGAACCGGCCTGAGCGATTGATCCACTTGCCGTACAGTACGCGTTCACCGTCGTCATTCACGCCGTACTGGCCGTTCAGGTAACCCTGGATGTAGCCGTGCTGCGACATCCAGCGGCCTCGGAAGACGCCCTGGCCGGTTGAATCAACACCCCATGCCCCGGCGACGAAGCCGCGCGGACAGGCCAGACGAAACATCTGGTTGCCATGGATGGCAACCGCGCTGGAATCCTCCAGATAGACAATCGTATCCAGGGCGGCCAGTTCGGCCAGGCTGAACGTCCGGCTGTAGGGGCCGGTTTCGAAGGCCACCGTAACGGGCGTCATATCGGGGGGAATAGTGTCGACGACGACAATCTCGATCGGGTTACCGGCCGTATCGACGTCCTCGACGATGGTTGTGTCATAAGTGGGCAGAGCGGGCGGGACAAACAGGTCCACTGCGACGCCGTCATGGTGGACAGTGGTGTAAGACACCCATTCAAGCAATTGTCGGTCCGTGCGAGTGGGAATGTAATCCTGACCGAGCTCGAACTTGATGGTTTTGCGGATTATGATGGCGCCCCGACTGATGGTCAATGTCCCGGTCCAGTCGGTCACTTTGGTTACGGTTGAATCGTAGCGAAGTTGACCCCAGACGGCGCGGAAATGGAACATGCCCGACTCGGGGTCTTCGACCAGCGCAGCAACCGCAGGCTCGGACAGCATGTCGTCCTGCACTTCGGTCTCAGCCTCATCCTCGGCCAGCAACTCGGTATCACCAAAGCCTGGCGATTCAGAGGTGGGCAGATAACCGCCGAATTCTTCCTCGATGTTGGGGGTCTCTGTAACGTCGTTTTGCGACGGTCCGGTTGAGCAACCGACGACCCACAGCATCAGGGTGAGCATAAGAAGGGGGAGGACTAACTTGCGAATCATCTCTTGATCTCCTTTAGTGTGGTTGGCCTGTTTACCATCCTGCTAGACAGGGAATGTTCTCTCAAGAAGTGTGCCAATCGTGGCTGGTCGAGAGAATAGGCTGTGATGTAACGAGTTAGACACCGGTTCATGGGTGCGGGATGCGACCGGGTGCGTACCTAACGGTACAGCTCGAACGGTGTGAACCGGGTGGGACAATCCGGGGGCTACAGATCGGGTTCTGTTGTGAGCGCCACTCGCACGAAATCGCCCGTTTTCAGCAGGTGCTGCCGGGCATGTTTGGGGGAGCAGTGCCACTTGTGCATCACCAATGCGGTCTTGACGGACCCCTCCGCCTTTTGCAGAAGCGAGTCAGCTTCGTCCAACGAGAGTCCCAGCAGGTCCATCAGCATCTTTCTAGAGCGGGCGGCCAGTTTCTCGGAACGGGCCTGCAGGTCTATCATCAAGTTGCCGAAGGTCTTACCCAGCAGAACCATAGCCGTGGTGGAGATCATGTTCAGGGTCATCTTCTGAGCCGTGGCGGATTTCATCCGTGTGGACCCCGTGATGACTTCCGGTCCTACCGGCAGTTCGATCAGTACGTCCGGTTGGAGCGGCAGGGAACCTTCGGTGTTACAGACGATCATAGCGGTCCGGCAGCCCAGCGAGTGAGCATACTGAAGGGCGGCCAGCGTGTAGGGTGTTCGGCGCGAGGCAGCTACGCCGATCACGAAATCGTTGCTGCTTGGACGGCGGTCTTTCAAATCCGCCACGGCGGCGTCGCGGTCGTCCTCGACTCCCTCGCGGGAGAGGACCAGGGTTTCATACCCACCGGAAATCACGCCGACAATCCGGTCGGGATCGGTGCCGAAAGTCGGCGGGCACTCGGCGGCATCGAGCACGCCGAGGCGTCCGGAAGTCCCGGCCCCGACATACAGCACGCGGCCGCCCGAGAGCAAGGTGGCGGCGAAAATCTCGGCAGCCTCGGCAATCCGCGGGATGGCGGCTTTCACGACATCAGGCACGCGCCGGTCTTCGTCGTTTATCAGACGGACGATCTCTTTCGCCGGCAGGCGGTCGATGTCCTTCGTGTTGGGATTGACTTGCTCGGTGCCGAGTCGCGCAAGTTGCCCGATCAATTTCTCGTAGTCCGGCATGTCGGGTAAATAAGCCGCCGGGGGAAAGCAGGCAACAAAAACAGGCCCCGCCGCATGCGGCGAGGCCTCAATGTCTTTTCGAGAAAGGGGGGTTAGCGACTGACCTGCACGACTACCCGGACGGTGTCGGCAAGACTCACCATGATGGCTCCGAAATGTCCGGTTAGATCCGGCTCGCCGATGTTATCGGACTGCTGAGCCGGGAGGGGAACCGGAAGGAAGGGGTTACACAGGGCGCTGTCGGGCGAACCCCAGACGGCGTACACGTAGCAGTTGTATAAGCCCGTGTCCGGGTTGGGCGTACCGGGAATCAGGAAAGCGTCTCCGGGGATTGTCCCTCCGGTTCCGGTGAGCGAATAAGTCGAATATCCCAGACCCGAGTATGTCTGGTCAGCTTTCACCGTTGCCAGGACGTAGGTTTCAGTGCCGGCGGCGCCGGTCCAGTCAAGGGTAGCGTTGCCGGTACCGAGGATTATCCGGTTGGCGGGCAGGGCGATGGTCATCGAGAACGTATCCGGCGCCGTTACCAGCAGGGAGTCAACAAGCAGGGAGCTGTCGACGAGAACCAGGTCATGGGACCCGGCCGGGAAGTCGGTCAGGCTATCGGCGCGGTAGGAGTACACCGAATCGATGGGGAAGGTGATGTCACCGAATGTCAGAACGGCATCACCCACGGTCAGGTCAGCGGTCTGAAGAGGCGAACTGTCTCGCCCGATGGTCGCGGCGGCTGTCGCCATCGACCGGCCTTCATCAAGAACCAGGGCGCCCTGAATGGTGTAAGTGTCGGTGGCCGGGGGATTAACCGGCCCTTCGTTGCAGCCTAGACTGCCGATCACGGCGACGGCGCCGAGCAGCAGCAAACCGGGTATGAATATCTTCATCTTGTTCATATAGTCCCTGTATCGTCAGAATCCACCCGGTGGTTTACAGTTACTTACGCCGCCGGTATGAACGCCTGTCAGGCAGTGAACGTATTGATACCATAAGTAATGCAAGAATCCAGCAGAAGATAGGACAAAATAGCTAGGGATTTGACTTGCACTTACTTTGCGCTTGACATATCTTCATACAATCGCAATTGTTAAGTGGAGCTTGCTAAGCCCGCCGCGTACGGAAACAAATATAGCCGAGATTCGGTTATGAGGTATGGCGGCTGGGTCAAGCGAGCACATGATCTAGCATCTATGCCGTCATTAGTGCCCCGTGCCGTTCCCCCTCCCCCCCGGCTCGGGGCACGCTTTTTTCCCGTCAAGACGAGATTGTCCCGCATCTCCGGTTCGGTGCAGACCCGGCCGGGCTGCCGGTTAATCTGCTTTCCGGCAAAAAAACAGGCGTCCTCGAGGTTGAGAGCGCCCGTGTTCGGGATCGGTACCGGTATGTCTAGAATTTTGCCCAGCCGGGTACGCGGGGGAAGGGGATAACATCTCGTATGTTGGCCATGCCCGTGATGTACATCAGCGCCCGATCAAACCCGAGGCCGAATCCGGAGTGCGGGACGCTGCCGTACTTGCGAATATCGAGGTACCAGGAATAATTCTCAATGTCGCCGATGCCCATTTTCTTGATCCGCTTTTCGAGCACATCGTGGCGTTCCTCGCGCTGACTACCGCCGATGATTTCACCAACTTTCGGCACCAGGACATCCATGGCGCGAACGGTCTTTTCATCGTCGTTGAGCCGCATGTAGAACGCCTTGATTCCTTCGGGATAATCGTAGACGATAACCGGGCGCTTGTACGCCTGCTCGGTGAGATACCGCTCGTGCTCGGACTGAAGATCAACGCCCCATTCGACGGGGAATTCGAATTTCTGCTTTGCCTTTTTGAGTACGTCGATGGCTTCCGTGTAGGTGATACGCTCGAAGGTCGAATTAACGACTCCCTCGAGGGTGTCGATAACACCCTTCTCGATCCACTGGTTGAAAAACGCCATATCGTCGGCACACTCTTCAAGGGCAAAACGAAACAACTCTTTGAGGAAGTCCTCGGCCAGGTCCATGTCGTCTTCAAGCTCGGCCCAGGCCATTTCCGGCTCGATCATCCAGAACTCCGAGGCATGCCGGCTGGTGTTGGAGTTCTCGGCCCGGAAGGTCGGCCCGAAGGTGTAGATATCACCGAGGGCCGTGGCCAGGAGTTCACCGTGCAGTTGTCCTGAGACGGTCAGGAACGCTTCGGCGGCGAAGAAGTCCTTTTTCCAGTCGATGAGGCTATCGATCTCCGGGGCCTTATTCAAATCGAATGACGTTACCCGGAAGACTTCGCCGGCGCCTTCGCAATCGGAGGCCGAGATGATCGGCGTGTGGATATAGTAGAAACCGCGTTCTTGATAGTACCGGTGTATGGCATAGGCAATCTTCGAGCGGATGCGGTTCACGGCGCCGAAGGTGTTGGTGCGCGGGCGAAGGTGGGCTATCTCGCGTAGGAACTCGAAGCTGTGGCGTTTTTTCTGGAGCGGGTAGGTTGAATCTGCCTCACCGACCTGTTCCACCGAGGTCGCGGCCAGCTCGTATTTCTGGCCCTTGCCCTCTGAAAGAATGAGTTTTCCCCGGAGGCGTACGGCAGCTCCGGTGAGCATACGCTTGAGCACCGGAAAGCGGTCCGGCTCGGTAATAACCGCCTGGAGATTGGCCATGCAGGAACCGTCGTTGACGTTGATGAACACCACCTCCTTGGAGGTGCGAACCGTCCGTACCCACCCCAGGACGGTAATATCGGAATCCACCGGTATCTGGTCGTTCACCAGTATCCGATCCAGTTTCACGCGTACGCTGTAGTCCATCGTAAGGCTCCTGCGTCAGTTTTCGACTCGAGCTGAAAGTGGTCCCATGTGATAGAATAAACATCGGAAAATAACAGAAATATCCCACTGCGCAAGACCAAACCGGCCAATGAAAGCCGCGGGAAGGTCAACTATCGGTCCTTGAGGGTTCACGCGATGCAACCTTCGGAGACGACTTACGTATAAACCACTGAAACACGACATTCGCTTCAATTGCTTCATACAGCAAGTTCCGACCTATCATTCACGACCGCCGGACCGCAAGGCCGGCGGTTTTGATTTTGCATCCGGTCCTAGTTCGCGAAGGCGCCAACAAAAACGGGTCGCCAGAGAGCGACCCGTCGTGCAGACCCACCCACGGAGTGGGTTATCTGGTCTTGAATTGTGCGACCATCTCTCGCATGCCTTCGGCCTGTCGATTGAGCTCTTCGGCCGCGGCGGCTGACTGCTCGGCGCCGGTGGCGGTCTCTTTCGTGACCGAAGAGACATGCTCGATATTCTTCGATATCTGCTCGGCCGCCGTCGACTGTTCTTCGGAAGCCGTCGCGATCTGCTGAATCATATCCACGACTCGCTGATTCATTGAGACGATTTCATTGAGCGAGTTACCGGCCTGATCGGCCAGTTCGCGGCCTTTGTCGACCTGCTGGATGCCGGCCTCCATCGACTGAACGGCTTCTTCGGTTTCGTCCTGGATGCCTTTGATCATCTGGGTGATCTCACCGGTGGCCTTGCCGGTTCGTTCGGCGAGCTTGCGGACCTCGTCGGCGACGACGGCGAAGCCTCGTCCTTGTTCGCCGGCGCGGGCGGCCTCGATAGCGGCGTTGAGGGCCAGGAGGTTGGTCTGGTCGGCGATGTCGTCGATGACGGCGGTGATTTCCCCGATCTGGTCGGCCGACTGGGCGAGCTTGGCGATGGAGTCGGCAGACTGGCGGACGACGTCGGCGATCTTCTGCATGCCCTGGATGGTGTCGGAGACGACCTGTCCTCCTGAGGTGGCGGTGTCGGAGGCGCCTCGGGAGGCCTCGGAGGCGTCGCCGGCGTTGCGGGATGCTTCGACAATAGTGGCGCTCATCTCCTCGACGGCGGTTGAGACCTGGTTGACCTGCTCGGCCTGATCCTGGGCGCCTCGTGACATCTGTCCGGAGGCAGAGGCGATTTCAGTGGCTGCCGAGACCAATTGCGTCGAGCCGTCGTTGATCTGCCGGATCACGCTGGTGAGGTTCGTGACCATGGTTTTGAAGGAATTACCCAACACGTCGCGCTCGGATTTGGGAGCGATGTCGACCTGGAGGTCATTGGCGGCGATGCGCTCGGCGGCGTCGGCGAGGTGACGCATGTATGCGATCAGGTTTCGGAACGACGCGGCCAGAATGCCGACTTCGTCCTTCGACTCGTACGAGATTTCGTGCACCACGTCACCCTGAGAGATCTCCTCGGCCACCCTGGTGATCTGGCCGACCGGTCTGGTGATAGTGCGGGTGATCACCCATGCCAGGACGGCACCGATAATGACTGCAGTGATGCTAAGGATGATCAGCATGACGGTGGTACCGGCGATCTGTGATTCCATTTGCCCCACGATGGAGGTCTTCAGTTCGTCGGCGCACTGTGTCAAGCCGACGGCGTCCACGATGAGACCTTCATAAGCACTCTTGCTGTCGAGAATGGCGTCGTGATAGCTGTCACCGGCAGCTCCATACTGCTCTACGAGATCGCCGATTTCAGCGGCAGCGCCGGCCGGTTCCGGTTGGCTCTGTACCGAGGATTTCCAGGCGGCCAGACCGCTCTGGAGTTTGCTGACCTGCTGTTGGTAATCCTGCCACTGCTTGTCGCCTTCCTTTAGTATAAGATAGATGGCGGTAATGCGCAGGGTGAGGAAGTTCTGGAACACCTGCTGATCGAGGCTGGAGCCCAACTCCGACCATGACTTGACGCCCGCGAAATCAATGGCCTGCTTGGCCTGGCTCAGTCGCGGCGTGATTATCTCGTTATGGGCGGCATCGATCTGGTCGGTAATGCTCCATCCCAGGTTCGTCCAGGCAGCCAGCGCCTCGTCTTTCTGTGTTCTGGCACGGGCGAGCTCGTCTACGCCGGCCCGATATTTCTCTGCAAAATCAGTGGCTTTGGTCACCAGGGCGCGATCCTCCCGGCTGAGGTCACGTTCAGCCAGGCGATCCAGGATAGCTTTCTGATCGGCATAGACGACCTGGTATTGCTCGACAGCATTCTTGTCCTGTCCGGCCTGTTTGGCAAAGCCGAAATTCAGGAAGTCTTTGATGTGTCCTCTGGCAGTATGTACGGTGTTGGCCACGTCCGTGGCGTCTTCCGCCTCTGTAACCCTGTGGGCGACGTTGTCCAGGCTGTTCCAGCCCATGAAGCCCAGGGCTGCAGCGAGAAGAATCGGCAGAGCGAATCCGCCGCCGATTTTGATGCCAAGTCTCACGTTTTTCAGCACAGGTTAGTCCCCTTTCACGAATCCCTATTGTCTCTGAGAAGTCTAATTTGTCAGCGAATCGGCTTTGGGCCAATCAGGCTCGATGACAGCGCACACGTGTTGTCCTGCGCGCCGCGTCAGCGTGTCATCACTACTGCCGCGGGTGCACAATCGCCGTAGAATTGCCCCCTATGTGAGCCTCCTTTTTCACCTACCCCACCGGTGAGTTGCAGTTCCCAATTTCTGCGGAACGCCCCTTGCCGGTATGTTTGAAATCGGAAGTCCGGGTGACTTTTTTAGCCCGGCGGCGCGGTAAAGAAATTTGTCGAAGGAATCTGTGCAGATAGTGGGCAAATTGGAGCGCATCTATCCGGTTTCCCCGGGATGCCAACTGGATTTCAACCTGCGGGATAACAGGTTAGTTGCTTTGACACTCTTCCACGAATGTGCGGTAGTGCTCGAGCAAGCTGGAGGTCCGCTCCGGCGAGAGAGACTCGGCCAGGATGTTGAAGGAGGCTTTGAATCGATCCGGGGCGATCAGTACCCAGCCGTCGTCCTCGAAAATGCGGACGCCGTCGATAAGCTGACGGTTCTTGGCATCGGTACCGACTATCAGCCGTCGCATGACCATGCTCTTTTTCGACCAGGGACAAGGGATAGAGAGCAGCTGGCGGTCATACTTCTCATATTTTCGTCGGAGGTCGCCGATGCGGCTGTTGGTCTCGGCCATCATCTCGAGGATTTTGACGGTGGCGAGAATCGCGTCAGCTCCCATCTGGAATCCGGGGAAGATGAAACCACCCCGGGTGCCGCCGACAAACTCGACCTCCCCGCGCAGGAGAATCTCCATCATAGCCAGGTGGCTGTTGGCCACCCGGACCACTTCGGTATCATACTCGCGGGCGATTTCTTCAATGCCCATCGAGGCGCCGACCGGGACGGCTATCTTGGCCGGGCGATTCGTTTTCAGGAATAACTCGGTAACCACGAGCAGCAGCAGCTGGCTGTCCAGCGGGCGGCCGTCCTCGTCAACCAGGGTGAGTTTTTCGGCCGGGGAATTGAGCAGGAAGCCGACATCGCTGTGGAGCGATTTGACGATGGCCGATAGTTGGACAATAGCCTGCGACTGTTCTTCCGGCGAAATAGAGAATTTGCGGGGATCGAGGTAGGCGTTCAGTTCCGTCGTTGATATGCCGAGCCGGGAGAACAGGGTCGGGAAAATGTCGCATGAGGCGCCGTTGGAGTAATCGACGACGATTTTGAATCCGGCCCGACGGATGGTTTCCTGATCGATGGCCGCCATGAACTCCTGGCGGTAGTTGACGAGCACGCGTTGGGGGCGATCCAGGTGTCCGATCGCATCGAGCGACGCTCGTTCGTAGTCCTCGCCGAAGTAGTTGCGTTCGATTTTTTTGAGTTTCCCGTTGGGCATGTCCAGTCCGGAGCCATCAAGCAGAATGATGTCAATCTGGCGATAGTCGGTGGGGTTGTGGCGCACGTAGATGCCGGCGGCGTAGCCACCTTTGCGCAGTTCGTAGCGAACGATGGGAATCGGTGTCGTCTCGAGATCGGAGACATTGACGCCGGCCGCCAGCATGCCCGAGAGCAGCCCTCGTCTCAGGAGCCGGGAGATATCGGAGGCATCACGGCTGGTAATCACGGAAGCGCCCTGGCCGAGCGTGGCGCCCAGTGCGGTGCCCAGACGTACGGCCATTTCCGGTGTGATTTCGACCAGCGCCAGGCCGTTGATTTTGGAGTCGGCAAACAATTCGCGGTTCCACTTGTCGCCCCACACCATCGAGGTGGAGACGATGGCGCCTTCGTCGACGGACTTGTCCGGCCAGATTTTGCAGTTAGCTTTTACCGTCGCCTTGTCGCCGATGGTGGTGTTGTCGGACACTATGACTTTGTCATTGAGTTTGACATTCCGGCCGATGCGGCAATTGGCGCACACGATAGCGTGTTCGACCTCACATTCGTCGCCGAAAGCAGAGTTTCCCCAGACAACGCTATTGGACATCCGACAGCCGCTTCCGATATGCGTGCCTCGGCCGATGGAGCAGTCCTCGATCATAGCGCCGGGCCCGACAACCACGCCGTCGCCGAGCACGACCATGCCGGAGAGTCTCGCCAGTTCATCGATCTGCACGTCCTTGCCGAGCCAGACGGTTGAGGTACCCCAGGGCTTTTCTTCGGCCTTCAGGTCCAGCTTGAGTTTTCCGGTGAACAAGTCGGTATGCACGTTCTGGTACTCGTTGACGTTGCCGACGTCTTTCCAGTATCCCTCGGTGATCTTGCCATACAGTCCCATCTGCTTGGAGAGCATGAGCGGGTACAGGTTCTGGGAAAAGTCGTAGTTGGTCTTGGGGGGGATCAGTTTGATGGCGCTTGGTTCGAGGATATATGTGCCGGTGTTTATCGTATCGGAGAAGGCTTCTCCCCAGGACGGTTTTTCCAGGAAGCGGACAATGCGGCCGTCGGGGTTGGTAATGACGATACCATAGGCGATAGGGTTTTCGATGTGGGTCAACAGGATGGTCGCCTCGGCGCGTCGCTCGCGATGCCAGTCCACGGCCTCGGTGAGGTCGAAATCGGTGATAAGATCACCGGAAATGACCAGCACCGGTTCCTCGGCGTCGCCCAAAGCGAAGCGTACCGCCCCCGCCGTGCCATAGTCGTCGTCGGGGAGACAATACTTCATCGACACGCCGAACTCGCTGCCGTCCTTGAAATAGTTCTTGATAATGTCCGGTTGGAAATACAAGAGAGCCGTTATGTCGGTAATACCGTGCGCGGCCAGCAGGGCCACCACGTGTTCCATGATCGGGAGGTTTCCGACCGGCACCATGGGTTTCGGAGCGTTGATAGTCAGGGGACGTAACCGCGTACCGAAACCGCCGGCCATCAGTACTGCTTTCACGGTAGTTCGTCTTTCTGTCGCAAGAGTTTACTCGGTTAAGTACCCTTGTTCGACGAGAACGCGGGCAACATCGAAAAACGTATCGAACTTAGTATAGGGAATATTGCTCGCTTCGCAATAGCGCGCCAGGTCTTTTTTGGCCAACAAGACGTCGCATTGATCGATCGCACAGGTGTCGGAGAGACCATCACCGATGAAGACCACGCGGCACGGCTGTGCGTATGCGGAGCGGTACTCGGCGATTCGTTCGCCCTTGCAGTTGCCGCAACGTCCGCAGGCCCCCGGCGGGTATGGGAACTCGATGGTCAGTTTGCCGTCGCTCAGCCGACCGCGGTTGCAGAGAGCGGGGATATGGGATAAGCCGTGTCGTTTTAGTATGTGATCGATATACAGGTCGAGGCCGTCGGAGAGAATGGTCAACGGTACGTTGTTGGCCCGGCACAGTCGATCGAACTCGACGAACCCGGGGTTCAACACCATAGTATCGAGAAAGGCGTAGAAGTCCCGTTCAGTGGCTTCGACCATAGCCGCTTCGCGCAACAGACACTCGCGACTGGATATTTCGCCGGCTTTCCAGGCCGGGATCACCGCCTCGGAACGTCCCGCTGAGAAGTGATGGTAGATGTGGTAGCCGACATCGCGGCGTGCCGCTGTTCCATCGAAGTCAGTAAAAACGGCTGTGTGCATGCTCGCAGTGGTTTCCTGCCGGTTACGGTGCTGAATCACGCCTGGCGGCCAGTTCTTTCACCAGGTTCGCGGCGTAGCGAATATCGGGTTGCTCGGGGACGATTACCTCGGCGTATGTTCGGAAGGTGCCGAACTTGCGTTCGTAGGCCAGTTGTCGTAGCCGCATTTTGACATAAGCCGCGTATTGATCATATTGCGCCATATCGCGGCGGTGGGCCCGGGCCAGCACATCTTCGGCGGCTCGCAGGAGGCGAGGAGATCGCTGCTCGGCGATGGCGAGATCCACGAGCAGATCAGCCAGTTCGGATGCCGATGATTCGAAGACGAAGCCGTGGCTGCGGGCGAATTCGGCGAATCGGTCCACCCAGCTATCGGGAAGGGCGAAAGTCGGGGCAGCCTCGATTATCTCTTCCTGGTGTTCGTTGGCGAACTGCTGGAGCAGGAGCGAGTTCTCCAGCGCCCGGGGGAATTCATGACGTTCGATGAACGCCAGGGGGTAGTCGGGCGCCAGGCCTGAGCCGGTGTCGTGGACCGTGGAGTCAAAGCGATTAAGGAAGACGTTGCCTTCGAGGTAGTATCGCGAAATGGTCAGGCGCAGGGCGCCGCCGTCGGATAATCCGAAAAGGTTCTGTACCAGTCCCTTGCCGAAGGTGGTATCGCCGACCAGGACGGCTCGGTCGAGCTGCTGGAGCGCGCCGGCGACGATTTCGGCCGCGGAGGCCGAGCCCCGGTCGACCAGAATAGCTATCGGCAGACCGCCGGTAACATCATGGCCCGAGGAGCGGTAGCTATCGTCGTTCCATCGCGAACGGCCGGAGGTACCGACGATCAGTTGATCGGCTTCAAGGAAGAGGTTGGCGGTTCGGTATGCTTCGGCCAGCAACCCGCCGGGATTACCTCGGAAGTCAAGGACCAGGCCGCGTGCGGGTCGAGAGGTGTCGGCCAGCAGTGAGTCCAGGGCATCCGACAAATCGGCTGTAGCGCCGCTCTCGAAATCGAGTACCCTGACATACATCACGGAGTCATCGGTGACACCGGCGTAGGGGATATGCAGCAAGGGGATTTTCCGCCGGGTAACGGTCTTGGTGATAGTATCAGCCGTCACCGGCCGAAACACGTCCACGATGACATCGGTACCTTCGGGGCCGCGCAGCAGTCCGGTCGATTCCCCTGACGGCAGACCGGCGAGCGAGACGGAATCGGCGGTCAGGATGATGTCGCCTGAGAGCAGGCCGACCTCGGCGGCCGGGCCGCCCTCGCGCACGGACATAATAAGAAGGCCCTGACCGTTGCGCACCACGGTGATGCCGATGCCTCCGTAGGCGCCGGAGAACTCCTCGTCGAGTTGTTCTCGCACCTGCGGTCCGTGATAGGCGCAGTAGCGATCCAGCCGATCGAGCATGGCCTCGCGTGCCGAGTGTATCAGTTGCTCGTGATCGACATAGCCGCTGTACTGGCGGTCGATCATGGCCGCCAGGGATGTGAACTCCATCGCCACGCGCAGGTCGCGGTCGGCCAGAACGTAAATTCCGAGCGCTCCGGCCAGGATGATTATCAGCATGGCGAGAACGGCACTCTGCAACAGTGATTGTCGCGCGGTATGCTCTCCCGGGGTCATCGTCGACTCAGTTTCCTTGACAGGTGACGTTTGACATCCTCGAACACGATCTGAATGGGTCGGGTGGCGTCGATGACTTTGACCCGTCGGCCCTCCTTCCGGGCGATTTCGAGGAAACCGCGCCGGACACGTTTGTGAAACGCCAGCGATTGGGCTTCCAGTCTGTCCGGTGAGTCGCTGAGGCGGGCGGCGGCCGCTTTCGGGTTGAGGTCAAAGACCAGGGTGAGGTCGGGTTTGATATCACCCACGGCCACCCGGTGCAGGTTACGGACCATCCGAATATCCAGCCTTCGCCCGAAACCCTGGTAGGCGGTGGTGCTGTCATAGTAGCGATCGCACAGCACCAGGCGGTTCTTTTCCAGCAGGGGGGCGATCTCTCGGGCCGTCAATTCGGCGCGGGCGGCCTCGTAGAGGAGCAATTCAGTGGTATCGGCCATGTCCAACCGGGCATCGAGCAGGATGGATCGTATCCGCTCGGCAATCTCGGTCGAACCGGGTTCTCGCAAGGAATGGACGGCGTGTCCCAGCTTGGTCAGGTATTGGCGGGTCAGGGCGAGCTGCGTCGATTTGCCACAGCCGTCGATGCCCTCGAATGTGATCAGCAATCCTCTTGGTTTTTTTCGCTCACCCTTCACTTGTTCGCTCCCGGTGTTGTGGCCGGAGCCGGCCCGTCCGCCGTCTCTGTTCGCTGTCGTTCCGGCCGGCCGACCGGCCAAAAAAAGACCGGCGATGCCTGACATCGCCGGTAAAGGTACTGAAACGGAATCGGTGAATAAACTACTTTTTCTTGCGCACGACTCGCTTCTTGGTCGCCTTCGAGGTTGTCGTCCTGGCGGCTTTTTTGCCGGTCGCAGCCTTGACGGCGGGCTTATTGGTCGTGGACGCCTTGGCGGCGGCCCGCACAGGGGTACGTGTGCGCTTGACCTGTTTCCAGCCGTATTTGGCAATGAAATCCTCGGTCAGCCGACGGGCCTCCTCGTCGGTGTACTGTACCGGCGGGGACTTCTTGAAGTAGGCGGACGGCTCGATCATGGCGCCCGAGAGCTTGTTGTCCAGAGCCAGTTTGCAGCAGCGGACGGCATCGATGACCACACCGGCCGAGTTGGGGCTGTCCCAGACTTCCATTTTCATTTCGATGTTCAGGGGGACGTTGCCGAAGGTGGTACCTTCCATCCGGATATAGGCCCACTTGCGATCGGTCAACCAGGCGACATAGTCCGAC
>Ga0272444_10003230_pt1 | contig 14801 bp, 11 predicted proteins | sample SSMForm13_FD_201033 | JGI IMG/M metagenome (GOLD analysis project Ga0272444, IMG submission 201033) | Marine sediment archaeal communities from Little Sippewissett salt marsh, Falmouth, MA, United States - SSM-Form-13 | ecosystem: Environmental > Aquatic > Marine > Wetlands > Sediment ...
TGGGAGAACGGCAGAGAATCCAGAGTTGTGGGTGAGCGTTTTGTCGACGAGGGAGCAATGCTGACGGCGAATGCCCCCATAGCCTCGATCATCGACATCCATACCCTCACAGCGGTTATTCATGTCATCGAACGCGACTATCCCAGGATCAAGAAAGGACAGGGTGCTGTCATCACTACCGATGCCTATCCCGGCAGGACCTTTTTCGGTGCCATTATCCGTGTGGCCCCCGTTCTGAAAGAGGCCGCGCGTCAGGCCAGAGTGGAAGTGGAGGTGCCCAATGCTGAGAAACTCCTGAAACCGGGCATGTTTGCCAGGGTGGAGATCGAATTTGCCCGGCACGAAAATGCCACCGTCGTTCCCGTGAACGCCCTGATAAAACGTAGTGGGCAGTGGAATATATTCCTGGTTGACAGGGCAGTCATGAAGGCCAAACTCGTACCGGTAACAGTGGGAATAACGAACAACGATATGGCAGAGATCCTGGATCCAGCCGTATCAGGATCCGTGATAACCGTGGGACAGCACCTCCTTGAGAATGGGTCCGTCATTACGCTACCAGAGAAAGAGACCGTAACGTCACAAAGTGCAAAAAGCAACTCTGATCGGGGTTAACTACTATGAATATTTCCCGATCCGCCGTCCATCGACCTATCTTTACCATCATGGTGGTACTCATCGTGATCATCCTGGGAGGCATATCGTTGATTCGCCTTCCCATCGATCTGATGCCTGATATTACCTATCCCACGTTGACCATTCGAACCCTCTATGAAAACGCCAGCCCCGAAGAGATCGAGGAACTGGTCACCCGTCCCGTTGAAGAAGCCATGAGCGCCGTTCCCGGCGTGGAGTATGTCTATTCCACGTCGGCGGAAGGATCCAGCAACGTGCGGGTCAGCTTTACGTGGGGAACAGACCTGGACACGGCGTCAAACGATATCCGTGACCGACTGGATCGTGTCATTCCGCACCTCCCCGAAGACGCGGAACGGCCCAGGCTCTATAAATTCGATATTGCCAATTTCCCCGTACTTATTTTCGGTGCGTCGAGTAAGCTGAACCCCCTGCAGATGCGCAAGCTTATTGACGACCAGGTAAAGTACCGCATCGAGAGGGTTCCCGGTGTGGCGGCACTGGATGTCTGGGGTGGCTACGAGCGCGAAATTCAGGTCAATCTCGATGCCGGAAAGATCAAGGCCATGGGACTGCCCCTGGACCAGATCCTTAAGAGTGTCGAAGAGGGCAACGTTACACTCCCGGCGGGTACTATTGACCGGGGTGACTTCGAAGTGACCATGCGGACAAAGGGGGAATATATCAGCCTCGATCAGCTTGCCAACACCGTCATTGCAGTCCGCGAGGGGGCCACGATCAAGCTCAGTGATATAGCCCGTATTGACGACACGTGGAAAAAAATTACCCGCATTATTATGGTTGACGGAAAGCCTGGAGTGCGACTGGCGGTACGAAAACAATCGGGAACGAATACCGTTGAGGTTGCCGGCAGAGTTCTGAAAGAGGTGGAAAATATCAACCGAGATATTCCTCAGATTAACATAACACCAATTATCGATACGTCCGACTATATACGGAACTCAATTACGAACGTGGGTTCGATGGCACTCTATGGGGGTATCCTGGCGGTTATGGTCCTTCTCTTTTTTCTCCGTAACATTGTCAGTACTCTTATCATCGCCACAGCCATACCCATCTCCATCATTGCCACATTTGCCCTCATGTATTTCGGCGGGCTTACCCTGAACATCATGACCCTCGGCGGGCTGGCCCTCGGTATCGGGATGCTCGTGGACAATGCCATCGTGGTTCTGGAAAACATCTACCGCCACAGTGAAACGGGTGAAAAGGCCGAAGACGCCACGGTCAAGGGAGCCGGTGAAGTTACCTCTGCCATCCTTGCCAGCACATTGACCACACTGGCGGTCTTTCTGCCCCTGGTTTTCGTCAGGGGTATGTCGGGAGTCATGTTTAAACAGCTTGCATCGGTCGTCAGCTTTGCTCTGTTGTGCGCACTGATGGTAGCCCTCACCCTCGTACCGGTCATGGCATCCAGGCTGCTCCAAAAGAGGGTGGCCACCCCGAAAGATACCTGGGTTACCAGGCTTTCCTTCGTGAGCATTCGTTTTTTTACCTATATGGAAGACGGCTACAAACGAATGCTCCATTTCACTCTCCAACACACCGCTTCAGTGGTAATCGGAGCGGTCCTCCTCCTGGCAGGCAGTCTGGCTCTGGTTCCCTTGGTAGGGGTCGAATTCATGCCCACAACCGATGAAGGCGAAGTCAGGATAAATGCCGAGATGGAAGTAGGAACAAGACTGGATGTCCTGGGTAAAAAATTCAAGCTCATTGAAGCCATCGTCAAACGTGAAGTGCCGGAGTCAAGAAACGTGGTGACCAGCATCGGGGGGTCGAGCTGGCGTTCCAGAGGGTCTCATACGGGGCGGATGCGGATTGCCCTGGTACACCGGGATGAACGATTGCGGTCCAGTGATCAGATTGCCGCCGACCTGCGCACTCAGCTCAGCAGGATTCCCGGTGTTACCATACGAACACGTGCAGGACAGGGCCTTTTTCTCCTGCGCATATTTACTGGCGGTACGGAAAAGATCCAGATGGAGATACGGGGGTATGATCTGGAAACCGCCGATGCACTGGCGGAGCGGGTTAAGGAGATTGTGGAGAACGTAGATGGTGTTACGGACGCCCAGACCAGCAGAAAATCGGGCAGTCCGGAGGAAATCGTTTTTGTCGACAGACTAAAGGCGGCAGATATGCAGCTTACCGTGTCCCGGATCGCCAATATGCTCCAGACTGTCCTGTCCGGTACCAGAGCCGGCAGTTATCGGGAAGGCGGGGATGAATACGATATCCGCGTCAAGATCAGAGACGCTGAAAAGATGGATATTCGCGAAATTCTTGACCTGACGATTGCCGCCACCGGCGGGGAGCCGATTGTTCTTAGGAATGTGGTCAGGCTTCAGCCGAAGACCGGACCGGTCCTTATCGAAAGAAAGGACCAGGAACGGATCGTTACTGTCTCCGCTAATATCAGTGGTCGTGATATGGGCTCCATCATCACCGACATCAGGAATAATCTGCACAAAATTGCCGTACCTCGTGACTTCAGCATCGTCTTCGGCGGCGACTACGAAGAACAGCAGAAGGCCTTCCATGAACTCCTGCTGAGTCTGATTCTGGCATTGGTACTGGTCTACATGGTCATGGCGTCTCTCTACGAATCAATCCGGTATCCTATCGTGGTCATGTTTTCCGTTCCCTTTGCCGCCATCGGAGTGATTCTCATGCTGTTCATGACCAACACCACCTTTAACGTCCAGTCGTACATCGGCTGTATCATGCTGGGCGGGATTGTGGTAAACAACGCCATTCTCCTGGTGGATCATATTAACCTGCTGCGACGCAGAGATGGTTTGCTCCTCAGAGAAGCCATCGAAGAAGCGGGACGAAGAAGGCTGCGTCCCATACTGATGACAGCCATGACAACAATCCTGGCCATGGTACCCCTGGCAATCGGTCTGGGAGAGGGTGGAGAAGTGCAGGCCCCCCTGGCGCGGGCCGTTATCGGGGGGCTCATCAGTTCGACTTTGATTACATTGTTGATTGTTCCAACGGTCTACCTGTTTTTCGATACGAAGTTGATCCGTAAAAAGCACCGGGAAAGTCCCCTGACGGGAGATAGAGAGTAAGACATGATAGTGAAACACCGATTACAGGAGAGCAGACAACTTTTCATTGCGGTTGTTCTGTGTCTCATCCTTGTATCATGCGTCTCCCTGGAGAGGGACATGAATGAAGATTACATCGGCCCACGAACCGTAACGTCTGTGCCGGCTCAACCGGAAGAAGCGATAATGGCACCGGAGACTTCCCGGGAACCACCGACGATAAAGCCCGAAAGTCCCATCACGGTGACGGTGCAGAACGCTATTCTCCTGGCACTGGAACATAACCGTGCCCTGAAGGTGGAAAAATTCAATCCTGCAATTCGCCGAACAGGGGAAGACGAGGAACGAGCCGCTTTCGATCCGATCCTTACCGGCGGATATTCGAGAGACCGCGAAAAAAGCGTGATACCGTCTCGCCCGAACCGTGAAAATCTGACAAACGAGATCGATGCCGGTCTTGCTGTGTCCGAATATCTCCCCACGGGGACTGATGTGAGCCTTGAACTGTCCACGGAACAGTCATGGTCGAACCTTTATACTGACGACTTGCATGAATCCAGGGTTGGCCTGAGCATCACTCAGGCGCTCCTCAGGGGGGGGGGCGTAAATTATAATCTTGCCAGCCTCCGCCAGGCGCGGCTGGATACGAGGTCGTCGCAATTCGAGTTGCGCGGTTTTGCCGAAACGCTCGTTGCCCGAGTGGAAGAAACTTACTGGAATTACGCCCTTGCACAACGGCAGATAAAAATCTTTCTTGAATCACTCAAGCTGGCGGAACAGCAGAAACGTGAAACAGAGGAAATAATCAAAATCGGTTCTCTGGCAGAATCGGAACTAACCGCTGCCGAGGCGGAAATAGCCCTGCGACGGGAAGGCCTGATCAATGCACGGAGCGATCTTGGAAAAACGCATCTCCAGCTTTTGCGGCTGCTCAATCCCCCCGATACGAATCTCTGGCAACGGGACATCGTTCTTTTACATGAACCCAGAATACCGGAAGTGACCTTGGACGATGTGGAATCTCATGTGGGTGTAGCCTTGCGGATGCGACCGGAACTCAACCAAGCCCGCTTGCAGGTCCAGCGGGGTGATCTGGAAATTGTGAAGACGAAAAACGGACTGCTTCCCAAAATGGATTTTTTTATCAATCTTGGAAAAACGGGGTATGCCGGTTCGTTCAGCAGTTCAGCCAATGACATAGACGGAGATTCCTACGATACAATAGTTGGTGTATCCCTTGCGTTTCCCCTTGTCAACCGGGAGGCTCGTGCCAGGTATCGGAAATCACTTATCAGTCGCGAACAAACCGAAGAAGCTGTGAAAAACCTTGTCCAGCTTGTTCAGGTGGACGTTCGTTCAGCATACATTGAAGTAACACGGGCAAAGGAGCAGATTTCCGCCACCGCGGCAACCCGTGCGCTCCAAGAGGAAAAGGCACGTATTGAGGCGGAAAAATTCCGCGTGGGAAAATCGACCACACTTCTCGTGGCCCAGGCCCAGCGAGATCTCCTCTCCAGCAGGATTACCGAGATAGAGACAATTACCAATTACCTCAAGGCCCTCATCGAACTCTACCGTCTGGAAGGCTCACTGCTCGAACGCCGCGGCATCAGAGCCCCCGGCCGTAACCCAGTCCGACAGCTGAAATCTGAACACTGACAACCGAATTTCACCTGAAATGCGAAACGCGTTTATTCCTTGCCCCGTGGAAATCAGCAAAGCTGACCCGCTCGTGCGGGTTCCACAGGGGTGCCCCCTGTCTGCTGTTTTTGACCTTTCCTGAAACCTGGTCCCTGTTATTTGCTGAACGCTGACAGCTATAAATTCTTCCTTTCGCCTTGAGCCTTTTGCCTTTCGCCGTGTCTTTTTATCTCTGACCGCTGATTACTGTAACCATTGCTTTTTCTCTTATTCTGGTTTATATAGAAACATCACAGGTAAGGTGGGGCTCTTTCAAAAAAATCACCCATCCCAAATTCCAACTTATAGGTAAATCATTCCTTCTGTCAGCCCATGAGAAATCTGAGCGATGTACGATTTACGAAGTGAACACGTATTCAAAAGTTCTCACTCGTGCGATGCATCATTTGTCATAAGACCAATCTTCCTACGAAACTATATCTAACGATAGGCACAATCGTATCGTAACAATTCCTCCAACAAGACTGTAAGAATCTCAATATCAAAACATTTACAGCTCATATTATGCCCCACTATATCAGCGCGGGAAATAAAACATCCGCGGTGCCGGCAGTTCAAACAGGATGGAGAAGATAATCGAAAAAAAACATATGTGCAGAAAGGAGAGAAATTATGAATATGGCTAATATCATTCCAAAGTTACAGGAATGGGGGACTTTTTACGGGTTAAAAATTGTCGCAGCGATTATTGTTTTTATTGTGGGGCGCTGGGTTGCGAAAGCACTCAAAAATCTCGCTCAGCAAATGATGACGAAGGCAAAAGTCGATGAAACGCTTGTCAAGTTTGTCGGCAATTTAACGTATATTGCACTGATCACCATTGTGATTATAGCGGCCCTCAATCAACTCGGCATCCAGACTACGTCGTTTATTGCAATCATCGGTGCCGCCGGTCTCGCGATCGGCTTGGCACTTCAGGGGTCATTGGCAAATTTCGCAGCCGGTGTTCTCATGATCATCTTCCATCCGTTCAAGGTGGGAGATTATGTTGAAGGAGGAGGAACCGCAGGTACTGTCGAAACCATCGGTATATTTACAACGAACCTCACAAGCCCGGACAACAAAGTAATCATCGTTCCCAACGCCAAGATGACGGGTGATAATATTGTCAATTATTCCGCTAAAGATACCCGACGCCTGGACCTGGTTTTCGGTGTGAGTTATAGCGATGATCTTCAAAAAGTGAAGAATGTTTTACTCGATATTCTAAAAACAGATAATCGAGTTCTGCAGGATCCTGCACCGGCAATCGGTGTGCTTGAACTCGGAGACAGCAGTGTCAATTTTGCCGTTCGCCCATGGGTTAAGGGAGCGGATTACTGGCCCCTCTTTTTCGACCTGAAAGAAAAGATAAAAGAACGCTTCGATGCCGAGAGTATATCGATTCCGTTTCCCCAGCAGGATGTTCACATGTATCAATTGAAAGAAGAAGCTTCCTGATCGGTGACGTAATAGCATCCGGTATACGGAGCAATCGGGGAACTATCATACTTGTCGATACAATATGGAAGATTTTACCATACAATAAAGGGGGTGCACCATGGTAAGAAAGATCGTAATCGTGTGTATCACTTTTGGTATACTTATGTCCGGTGCTATCGTCTATGCTCAGGAGGAAGAAGAGAAACCGGAAGAAGTCACCTGGAAAACACGGGCCGAGTTTTCATACGTGAAAACCTCGGGTAACTCCGATAATGAAACCATGTCAGGTAAACTCGAAACAAAGAGAGAGGAGGCTGTAAACAGATACTATGGAAAGGCAAATGTCTTTCGGGCGGAAGACAACAATAATGATACGGCTAACAAATGGCTCCTTGACGGCAGGTGGGAAAGAGTATTAAATAACAAACTTTATGGATTCCTAACCGCAAATTACTTGAAAGATAAATTTTCAGGATATAAATATCGTGTCGGCGGCGGTCCGGGTGTCGGTTATGAAATTGTTACAACGAAAGACCATACGTTCAAAGGTTCTGTGGCTGTTCTCTATTACCATGACCGGTACTCGGCAGGGCCTGAAAAGTCGGACGATTATGTAGCCGGGAAAGCATCAATCAATTACGAATGGCAAATCTGGGACAACCTGAAATTTAAGCAGGATGCCGACTATCTTATATCATTTGAGGATACACAAAAGTATTTCATAAACTCGGAAACAGCCCTGGAAGTCAAAATTAAAGAAAAAGTATCCCTCGGCATCAGTTACATCATTAATTATCAGAATGAACCGCCGTCAAACAATATAAGACAGACTGACAAAGTATTTCTGACATCGTTGATTGCTGATTTTTAACAAATATTTACCGAAAGTTACTGCACCTGATGGGTTTAAGACTATTCGGGAGGAGTTGGTTATGGCAAAGATGGATGCGCACGTGAAAGAGCTATTTCGGAAACAGCAGGATGTCGTTCTTGCAACAGCATCGAAAGAGGGGATCCCCAACGTTGTTGTTGTCGGAGCAAAGAAGATCCTTGACGACGAGACGATTTTGATTTCGGATCAGTATTTTGACAAGACTCTCTCGAATATAAAAGAAAATCCCCGGGCGGCGGTTACTGTCTGGGAAAAGGCAGAGGGGTACCAGATCAAGGGCACGGTGACAGTCGAGACATCGGGACCGCGATTTGACGAGACGGCGCGATGGATTGAAGACCTGGGGAAAAAGTTCAATATTCCCCTGAAATCGAAGGGTGCCGTAATTCTTAAAATCACTGATATCTATACAATATCACCCGGTTCCAACGCCGGACAGAAAATCGCCTGATTTGAGGCGAAAGATGGGGAGGAAATCAGATAATCATGCAGAAAATCAATCCGGACGAGTATAAGCACATTCTTTTCTTCACCGGGGCGGGAATGTCCGCCGAAAGCGGTGTTCCCACCTACCGGGGAAGAGGCGGAGTATGGAACGAATACAGATGGGAAGACTATGCCTGCCAGACGGCCTTCGAACGTGATCCGGAAAAAGTACTCAAATTCCATGAAATGAGAAGACAGGCAGTCCTGGAATGCGAGCCCCACGCCGGACATGATATTATTTCGGATGTGGAAAAACGGCATCCCAACGTCACAATCGTAACTCAAAACATTGATGGCATGCATCAACGGGCGGGGAGTAAAAACGTGGAAGAACTGCACGGAAGCCTCTGGCGGCTCAGGTGTCCCCGGCATGGTGTTGTTGAAGACATCGGTAAGGCATACCGGGGCTATACCTGCGAAGACTGCGGCAGCTGGCTTCGTCCCGACATCATATGGTTCGGCGATGCATTGGACCAGGATGTTATGAGAAACGCCATAACTGCCATCCAAAATTGTGATCTCTTCATCAGTATTGGTACTTCAGCCGTTGTTTACCCGGCGGCAGGATTTCCGAGAATTGCGAAAGAGGCCGGTGCCGTCTGTATCGAGATCAATCCGGAGCCGACAGAACTGTCTCCCATGTATGATGAAAGTATTCAATCAACGGCGGGCACGGCACTTCCTGAGCTTTTTAAAGGTATGAATGACTGACCCGGAGAGAGAAACCAGTGCCGGTGAGAAATACTGCATCAGAACAGATATTGCTACAGTGAAGAAGGAATGACCATGTCTGCGTTGTCCGAATACACGGGAAGCTTTATGAGCCGGGATGACATCACGATTTTCTACCGGAAATATCAGGCCAACTCTGAGCGTGCACGAATGGTGATCAGTCACGGTCTGGGAGAACACTCGGGCCGGTATGGTACCGTGATCGGGCGGCTTCTGCCGAAAGGCGTAACTATCTGGGTACCGGATCACCGGGGACACGGAAGAAGCGACGGCCCCCGGGGCCATGTGCGGGCCTTTGATGAATACATCACCGATCTTAAAAAACTGGTTACCATGGCCCGAAAGGACCTTCCTGAGGGTGAAAAATGTTTTCTCCTGGGGCACAGTATGGGTGGGCTCATCGCCCTCAGGTGTGCACAGCGTGTTCCCGGGATGATCGATGGTGTGATTGTTTCGTCCCCCACACTGGGGTTGACAGCGAAAATACCCGTTATAAAGAGTACACTGGGGAAATTTATGTCATCACTCTGGCCCGGTATGACATTCAGAAATGAAATGGATACGGCGAAGCTCAGTCATGATGAAGCAGTGGTTCAAGCCTATACGAAAGATTCCCTGGTTCATGACAGGGTGAGTGCCCGGTGGTTTACCGAGTTTCTACATGCCATGGAAACAGTCAACCACCAGGCCTCGAAAATAGAAGTTCCCATACTCATGCAGGTCGCAGGCGATGATTATCTCGTCGATGCACATGCATCGAAGGCTTTATATGAGAGATTGACCCTTGAAGATAAGACCCTCCATTTATATGATGGTCTCTATCATGAAGTCTATAATGAAAAAGAAGAACGCAGAGAAACTGTGCTGACTGACTTGGAAGACTGGCTGGAGATGCACATCTGATCACCTTGGCCGCATTCTCTATGATACAGTAAAAGCAGAGAATTAGAATCACCTTGTCGAAAATCAAAGTTGTGAAGAAGGGGGAAAGCGATGAGATACTCAAAGCATCTGCCGGATTTACGAATTATGCCGATCGAAAAATTGCTGTTACACGAAACGAGTGACGAACGGAGAGTTGCCCGCCTGGCCAATCGCCTGCACGAAGAAAATCGGTTAAAGAATCCCCCGGCGGTCACACCCTTACCCGATGGTGAACGATACATGGTGTTGGACGGTGCCAACCGGGTATCGGCGTTTACAATGCTCGCCATTCCACATATTGTGGTACAGGTTGTGTCCTACGATGACCCTGACGTAGAATTAAATGCATGGAACCATGTGGTCGCCGGCATGCCGGAAGGCCGGTTCAGGGCTGCTCTTGAAGATCTGTCCGACCTGCATCTGGAACAATGTACCATTCAGGAGGCCCGGCAATCCCTCGCCATAGGAGATGCCATTGCGTACATTATTTGCAGAAACACTATTTATATCGTGAAAAACAGAACATCCGATGCCAACAGCGATCTGCAGTTGCTTAATAATCTGGTAAATATTTACAAGGGCAGGGCGGATATCTACCGGGCCAGTAACGACGATTTCAGCAAGCAAGCGCCGAGCTATCCCGATATCACGGCATTGGTGGTCTTTCCCAGCTTTCGACCGGCCGATTTAATCACATTCGTTCGTCACGGTGAGGTCGTTCCCAGCGGTATAACCCGACATATCATTCCTCAGCGGGCCTTGCGTATTAACATTCCCCTTGCTGTTCTTGCTGAAGACAAGCCGCTGTCTGACAAAAAAACCTGGTTGAACCGTTGGTGGCATGACCGCCTGACGGCAAACGCCATCCGTTTTTATGCGGAGAGCACATTCCTCTTCGACGAGTAAGACGGTAAAGACATGGCGATAATGACGTCGTGGAATGTTACAGTCTTTCAAGTCCTTTCCTGTAGAAGGCTGCCTGCTTCAGGATCTTTTTCTGTTGAACCTTATCAAGGTTATCCCACGTGCGGTACATCATGGCGATCCTGAAATTATTCCGTAGTTTACCTCGGTGCCGTACCAGGAAATCCCAGTAGAGGCTGTTGAACGGGCAGGCGTTTTCACCGTATCGTGCAGTTTGATCGTAGTGGCAGTTGATGCAGTAATTGCTCATTTTGTGAATGTAGCGAGCCGATGAAATGTAAGGCTTGGTGGCGATATGACCTCCGTCGGCAAACTGGCTCATACCCCGAGTATTAGTGATCTCTACCCACTCGATAGCATCTATGTAGACTCCAAGGTACCATTGATCGACCTCATCGGGGTGAACTCCGGCGATGAGTGCAAAATTACCGGTAACCATGAGCCGCTGGATGTGATGTGCGTATGCGTATTCGAGGGACTGTGAGATTGCCGATCGCATGCAATTCATCAGCGTTTCCCCATCCCAGTAGTAATGGGGCAGCACTTCTGTGTGGCTGAAGAAGTTCTGAAGTTTGAATTCGGGCATGAGGTACCAGTACATGCCGCGCATATATTCACGCCAGCCGAGAATCTGACGTATGTATCCTTCCACCTGGTTAATGCTGATTGTGTTTTGATGCTGTTTCCAGGTATTGATCGCGCCGTCGATAACTTCCATGGGGTGAAGCAGTTTCGCATTGAGAGCAAATGAAATTCGCGAATGAAACATGAACGAACTCTGGTCGGTCATGGCGTCCTGGTAGGTCCCGAAGTAAGGCAGGTTGTTTTTTAGAAAATAATTTAGAGCTGACAGGGCTTGTTTCCTCGTCACTGGCCATATCAGGTACTCCGGTATTATCGAACCGAAGGTGCCGACTTTCATGTTGCGAAGCATATTTACAATATCAGTGACATCGTTGTTGAAGCGTATCGGCTCCGGAATGGGCACATGCCCGTCATATTTTTTCCGGTTACTCACATCGTAATTCCATTTGCCACCTACCGGTTTTCCTGCATCCATGAGGATATTGTGTTTTTTGCGCATGTACCGGTAGAAGGACTCCATGAGAGACTGCTTTCCGCCGGCAAAGAAAATTTCTAATTCCGAGCGTTCCGTCAGAAAATGTTCGGTGTCGAAGGATTGTGAGGAGACGGGAAAGCGCTCCGTTATTTGTTTCAACTGAAGATCCAGGCGATACTCGTCGGGAAGAAGGTATTCGAACCGTTTGAATGTTCCCCTGCGGAGAAGCGCGGAAATATTTCCCTCAAAGGTTTGTTTATTTTCAGGATCGTCAAGATGAATGTAGATGACCTGGTGTCCCAATTTCCGGAGTATGTTGGCAAAAGCTCGCATGGAGGCGAAAAAAGCGGCCACTTTTTGAATATGATGTTTGACGTAGCTTGTTTCCTGAAGGACTTCCATCAGCACATACACAACAGTGTTTTTGCGGCTGCGGAACCAGGAATGACCTTCATTGAGCTGATCACCGAGGATCAATCTCAGCGTTTTCTCTGACGACATGATACATATTGATTAGAACTGTTGTTTGATCCAGCGTATCACTGATCCCATAATAGGGACTTTTTCATAGATGATACTGGTATCCCAGTAGTCTTGATGAAACGTGACCATGCCATTCCTGTCATACCGAACATGAGACATCCCGACTGCTGTTATGGGTTCATCTTTCCATCGTTTTGTTGTCAGGTGCATGATCCATCGGAAATAGTAATTACCGTTATGAACGGAAACATCCTGGATATCAAAGGTACATTCATGAACTGTCTCTGAGCTTTTCAGAAAATAAGCTTCGATAGCATCACGACCCTGTACCTCCCGGTATCCGTCACGGAAATAGGCGGTTTCAGCATAGACGTTCCGAACATTATTTTTAATGATGTCGGCAGAAAAGACAGCATAAAATGATTTGAATCGATCGATCGCATTTTTTTCTGTTTCAGAATCCGGTTGGATGGTTTCAGTTGTTTGCGGGTCGGTTGTTTCAAGGGCCCTGATATAATTCTCCATTCCGTATCCCTCCTGGTTTTTCCCGGCAGCACATCCGATCATGAATATGCAGCAGGCACATATGATTGATGTTGAATATTTTGATGCAAACATTCTGTTACTCCTTTGCCCCTGTTCGGGGGGTAAGTTTCGATCTGATTGCTTCAATCCGCTTTCGATTAACACCAAGGTCGGAATAACCGACACGGGAAGCAGACCTCATATGAATTGTTTTGGCCGTATCGTCAAAGTAGAATTCCACATCGTCCACGAAGCGGAACAGTGCAGAAGTGAATTCGGCGTGAATATACGTGTCTTTTTTTGAGATGATTTGCGATCGTTTCATTGATTGAATGATCGAGACCAGGTTCTTCCGTGCTTCGACAAGTGATCCGTCATAGCCAAGCGGTTCAATAAAGTGTATTTTATCGGTACTTTGCGATGAAACGCAGTTAGGGGATTCGGGGCATGGTGAGAGCTTTCCTTCTGTTGTACCGAGATTGGCCGGTCGGCTCCCGGAACAACTGACGAACATAACAGATACGACAAGGGCAAACAATAATCCTCGTGGCATGATGCACCTCCGTATGTCTCCGATACGCTTTGTAAACGTCCTCGTTTTTGTTTCTCACATTTCAGCCGGTCTTTTCAGTACAATCTGCAGGTCTCCCAGGGACCGGGTGGCAAATAAGGCTTCACAACAGGCGAAATAGTAAACCCATTTTCTCTGGAATTTCCTGTCGAATCCCATGCGGACAATCATGTCAATGTTTTTCAGAAATCGCCTGCGCCACTCCAGGAGCGTTAAGGCATAGCTGAGCCCGATATTTTCAACATGTTCGATGGTCAGTGATGAATGCTTAGTCATCGATTCGCAGATTGCAGTCAGTGACGGCAGGTGACCCCCGGGAAAGATGTGCTTTCGAATCCAGTCCATCTCTTTTCGATATTCTTCATAACGCTGATCGGGTATGGTTATGGTCTGAAGGGCTATGATGCCTTCCTTCTTCAGGAGATTATCACAGCACCTGAAAAATGTACCGAAGTTCCGGTGACCCACGGCCTCAACCATTTCAATGGAAACGATCTTGTCGAATACACCGGTCATTGTGCGATAATCGCGAAGAAGAATAGTGACACGGTTTTCCAGACCCTCTTTCCGAACAATGTCTCGTGCATAATCATACTGCGCTTTGGAGAGGGTGATGCCGGTGACCTTACAGCCCGTTTGCCTGGCTGCCTCAACGGCAAATCCTCCCCAGCCACACCCGAGTTCGAGGACATGGTCATTCTCAGTTATCTGCGCCTTTCGGATCATGGCATGCAGCTTATTTTTTTGGGCGTTTTCCAGTGTGTCATCGGGTGATTGAAACACACCGCAGGAATAGGTCATCGTTGAATCAAGAAATGTCTTGAAAAAATCATTGCTGAGGTCGTAATGCCTTCGAATATTATGCCTCGTACCGATCATTGTGTTTTCCCGGACCCGGTGGAGAATGCGATCCCTGAACTGGGAATAAGCGGTGGTCACAAAATTTCCATCAGCAATGGTTTCCCTGTTGTCGATGAGGATTTTCATAACGGTTGCCGGATTGGTGCTGTCCCATTCTCCTGCCATATACGATTCGCCAAGACCGATTTCTCCTCCCAGAATTACCCGCGAAAAAAAGCGGTAATCGTTGATGGTCATGTCCGCTGGGCTCTGTGATCGGTTTTCACCGAACGTATGAACCGTATTGTCGGGGAGCGTCAACCGGAGATATCCCTGCTTGTTCTGTTCCAGGAGTTTCATGATGTATTTCATGCATCGTTTCTGGGGCAGGGTCGGAGGAAGTCTCTTGATTGTCATCATGCTGAGAGGGACTGGCTTGTCATGATAGGAAAGCTTTCTGAAAAAATACAGTTTTGCCGCCTCCCAGTAGATTCTCGGTATCGTAAGAGAGGGAAGCAGGGGATGTTTGAA
>Ga0272444_10003232_pt1 | contig 14797 bp, 10 predicted proteins | sample SSMForm13_FD_201033 | JGI IMG/M metagenome (GOLD analysis project Ga0272444, IMG submission 201033) | Marine sediment archaeal communities from Little Sippewissett salt marsh, Falmouth, MA, United States - SSM-Form-13 | ecosystem: Environmental > Aquatic > Marine > Wetlands > Sediment ...
ACATTGACCATCGTATAATGAAACATAATTCCTTGAACTGAGCGTCATTGGCGAATGGAGAGGCGGTATGACACCCGAATTGACGCCCGGCCAGCAGCGTCTTTTTGATTATTTAAAAAAAACCATCGAACGCACCGGCAGCACGCCCAGTCTACGACAGGCTGCTGGCGATTTGGGGATCAGTCATGCCGCTGTTTCCCAAGGCCTCAAAATGCTGGAACAAAAAGGGGTACTCAAACGCCAGGGGCGTTACAGTCGGACCATTCACCTGATCGGCCCCACCGGTGACAAGGCTGCCCTCCAACGCTGGCGAGAGGTTCCCGTGGTAGGGCGCATTACCGCCGGCCTGCCCCTGTACGCCCAACAGGAGTGGGAAGGCAGCCTGGTGCTGGACAGTGACCTGTACCGCGGCCGCAACCTGTTTGCCTTGCGGGTACAGGGCGACTCCATGCGAGGGGCGGGAATTCTGGACGGTGATCTGGCCATATGCACCCCGCGCCAGTATGCCCAAAACGGCGAGATCATCGTGGCCCTGATCCATGAACAGGAGGCCACGGTCAAACGGTTTTTTCTTCACCGCGACCATGTGGAACTGCGACCGGAAAATCCGAATTATCCGGTCATGCGCTATGGGTTCGACGAGGTGTTGGTTCAGGGGAAAGTTATCGGTATCCAAAGAGGATCAATTTAAAGAGACGCTCATGAGCGGCGTTATCGGTCGTCGCAGTAGTTAAGCATACGACTTCCTCCCTCTGGCCTTGCTCATAAGCGTCTCTTTAGATTGATCAAATACATTCGCTTAACACTTTACACTCGTCTAACATGAACAATTCGCCCCCATCAACGATCACCAACAATGCAAAGTAAACGCACCAGCACGAATCAAATTTTAATCGGAACCAGTGGTTATGCCTACAGTGAGTGGGTGGATGCCGGTTTCTACCCGCCAGGTACGGGTTCAGCACGGATGCTTCCGCACTATGCGCGTTTTTTTCCCGTTACCGAGATCAACTACACCTGGTACCAGATGCCCAAGGCGCCGGCCATGGACCGCATGCGCCGCAAGGTTCCGGAAGGATTTGGCTTTGCCGTCAAACTGACCCGGACCCTGACCCACGAGGTGGATCCCGACGGGTGGCCGGCCCAGGCCGCCCTTTACCGGGAGGGAATCGCACCTCTGGTGCAGGCCGGCCAATTGCTGGCCGTACTCGTTCAATTGCCGCCCTTTTTCCGGCGCAATCCGCAGAACCGTCGCTACCTGGCCAGCCTTTTGGACGCCCTTGCCGGCCTGCCGCTGGCCGTGGAGTTCCGCCATGTTTCCTGGGCCACGGACCGGGTCTTCGCCGGCCTCGAAGAGCGACGGGTGGCTCTGGCCTGTGTGGATGTTCCGGACCTGCCGGGACTGTTCCCGCCCCTGGCCGTGGTCACTCACCCGGAGCTGTTTTACCTTCGTTTTCATGGTCGCAACGCAGCCGGTTGGCGGTCGGGAAACATGCAAAAACAATTCGACTACGATTACAGCGAGGCTGAGCTGGATCAGTGGAGTAAAAAGCGTATTCCGGCCATGGCCCGGCAGGCCAGCACCGGGATCATTTTTTTCAACAATCATGTCCGCGGTCAGGCACCGCGGAATGCGCAGATGTTGATGGAGCAGTTGGGCTTGGATGGGATCCGAAGGACGAGAGGCGAAGGATGAGGGACGCAAAACAAAAAAAGATAATTCGATCGGTCAGAGACCTAAAAGTTTATCGCAAGGCTTTCGACAGTGCGATGGAAATATTCGTGATTAGCAAGAAATTTCCCAAAACGGAAACCTATTCATTGACCGACCAAATAAGGCGGGCATCACGATCAGTTTGTTCTAATTTGTCAGAGGGATGGCGAAAGCGTCGCTATAAGGCTGTTTTCTTGAACAAGCTAACCGATGCCCAACAGGAAGCGGCCGAAGCCCAGACATGGTTGGAGTTTGCATTTCACTGTAAGTATTTGGACGAAGAGACATTTCACAAGCTCGATGAAAGTTACGAGCATATTTTTGCAATGTTAAACGCAATGGAGAAAAAAGCCGATTCGTTCTGTCGTCCATCATCCTAGCGAAGCGGTCTTCCTTCGTCCATCTATCCCTCACATATCCGTAGCCAATCATGGATGAATAATACCAACAACAGTTGAGGGGGGGGACAACCCCAAAAAACCCATGGACCGATCCATCATCCATATCAATGTCGCCGATTTCGCCGTAGCCGTAGAACGGGTGCTGGACCGCCGGCTTGGCGGCCGGCCGGTGATCATCGCCCCGCAAGGCGCCGCCCGGGCCGTTGTGTACGACATGAGCGAGGACGCGTTTCAAACCGGAATACGCAAACACATGCCCTTGGGCCGGGCCCTGCGCCGGTGCCGGGACGCCCGGGTGCTTCCTCCCCGGCCGGAACGCTATCGTCAGGCCATGGCCCGGATGCTGAAAACCGCCCTGCCCTGTTCACCGCTCATCGAACCGGGGGATGCCGACGGCCACCTGTTCATCGACATCAGCGGCACCAGCCGTCTGTTGGGGCCGCCGGTGGATGTGGCCTGGCGGCTGGGTCGCCATATTCAAAAGGACATGGACCTGGCGCCGATCTGGTCCCTGGCCGCCAACAAGCTCATTGCCAAAACCGCCTCCCGCCTGGTCAAACCCCTGGGCGAGTATATCGTCGAGCCCGGTGACGAAGCAGCGTTTCTGGCCCCCCTGCCCCTTTTTCTGATTCCCGGTATCGAGGCTGATGACCGGACGCGTTTGAGCGATTTCAATATCCACCGGGTGTTCGAGGCCGGCCGGCTGACCGCCGACCAGTTGCAAACTATCTTTGGCCGTCGGGCGGCGTTTATCCATGATCGGCTTCAGGGGGTTGATCCATCGCCGGTTCGTCCGGTGGACCGGCCGATACCGAAAATTGTCGAATCCGTGGAGTTTGGCGACGATACCAACCACCGTCCGCAATTGGAACGGTGCCTGTACCGGCTGGTGGAACGGATCGGCCGGCAGCTGCGGCAACAATCCCTGGCGGCCCGGCGCATGGGCCTGATCATGGAACATACCGACGGTGTTCGCCGCATCCGACAAACAGCGGCCCGACCGGCCACGGCCAACGATTTTACCCTTTTCACCCATGCCCTGCGGGTACTCGATCTGGCCTGGACCCGCCGGGTACGGTTGCGGCGCATGACCCTGATCTGTGACCGCCTGACCTATCCGCCGGCCCAGCGCCTCTTGTTCGCCTCAGAGCGCCGGCGCCTGGAAAAACAGGAACAGCTGATAGCGGCCATGGACCGTATCCGTCGGCGTTTCGGATCCCAGGCCGTGAATGTGGGACGGATGGTGGCGGCGTAGGTGTGCGGTTGAGGCTGAAAGCGGGAAAGGACGAAAAAATGGACAAAGCAATGCCCACAAAACACCCCTACCGCCTGGGCGTCGACCTGGGCGGCACCAAAATCGAGACGATTTTGCTGGATCCGGAAGGCGGCAGCCTCGGACGGAAACGCACGGCCACCCCGCGTGATCCGGACGGCCCCACCGAGTACGCCCGAATTCGCGACCGGGTCCACACCCTGATCGAAGCGGCCCTGGGCAAGGTTCCCCATGGACACACCTGCACCATTGGTATTGGTATTCCCGGCACCATCAACGCCCGAACCGGGCGGGTGCAAAACGCCAACACCACCGGTCTGATCGGCCATCCTTTCCAGCATGATTTGGAGACGCGTTTGGGCCGGCCCATCACCATGGAAAACGATGCCAATTGTTTTACCCTCGCCGAGGCCCGGCAGGGCGCCGCCAAGGGCTATGAGCTGGTGTTCGGCATTATTTTGGGAACGGGATGCGGGGGCGGCATCAGCATCAATGGAAAGATCCACAGCGGTCGGCATCTGATTGCCGGGGAGTGGGGCCACTTCTCCGTGGATCCTGAAGGCGCGCGCTGCTACTGCGGCAACCGAGGCTGCGTGGAAACCAAAATCAGCGGCGGCGGTGTGGCGCAATCCTTTTTCGAGCGTACCGGCCAGCGGCTCACCCTCGAAGAGATCACAGAGGGCTACCGCCAGGGTGATCCCCAGTGCCGCTCGGTCTTCGAGCAGTTTCTGGACGATTTCGGCCGCTGCCTGGGCGGTTTGATCTCGGTGCTGGACCCGGATGCAGTGGTATTGGGCGGTGGGGTTTCCAACATCGATGAACTCTACACCCTGGGCGTGGAACAGGTGCGTCGCTACGCCTTTCATGAACGTATCCAGACACCGATTTTAAAACATCAGCTGGGCGATTCGGCCGGTGTTATTGGGGCGGCGTGGATTGGGAAATGAAATGATTCTCCTCACTCTCCGCTCCCACTACTCCCTGATGTGGGGCACCGACTCGCCGGCAGCCATCTGCCGGGCGGCCAGGCAAATGGGCTACGACCGGCTGGCTCTGACCGACACGGACAACCTCTACGGCCTGTGGCCGTTTCTGTATGCCTGCCGGGAGGAAGGACTCACTCCTATTGTGGGGGCCGAAATCACCGATCCGAAGTCCAACGGACGGGCTGTCTGCCTGGTCAAGAATGCCGACGGTTATGCCAACCTGTGCCGTTTGATCACCCGGCGCCATCGGGACCCGGCCTTTGACCTGACGGCCGCCCTGCCGCCCCTGGCAGATGGTCTGCAAGTCCTCACCGGTCATAGCGATCTGCTGGCCGCCTGGCACCGGGCCGGTATCCAGCCTGTGGCCGCCCTGCCACGCCGGGCGCCCTCGCCCTTCCATCCCCTGGTACAAACGGCTCGTCAATTGCGTCTGCCGCTGGTGGCCACACCCGGCAGCTTTTTTCTGCACCCGGACGGATACGACGTCCACCGATTGCTACGGGCCATCGCCGGCAACACGGCCCTTTCCCAGCTGTCCTCCGCCGACACAGCCCCGGTCGATGCCTGGCTGGCCCCGCCGCAAGCATACCAAAGGCGGTTTGCCACCATGCCGGAAGCGCTGGACCAGGCCCATCGTCTGGCCGGCGAGCTGACCTTCAGCGGTCCTGAGTTCGGGCTGGTCATGCCGCCCTGGGAAGATGCAAGCGGCCGCAGCGCCGACGATTGCCTGCGCCGGGCCGCCGTTGCCGGGGCCCGCAGGCGATACGGACCGGAACTGGGCGAAGCCGTGGTCGATCGGCTGGAGCACGAGTTGGCCACGATCGCCCGCATGGGATTTTCGGCCTATTTCCTGGTGGTCAAGAAGATCATCGCCCAAAGCCCGCGCACCTGCGGCCGGGGATCGGCCGCCGCCTCACTGGTGGCGTATTGCCTGGGCATCACCAATGTCTGTCCGGTCAAGCACAACCTTTACTTCGGCCGTTTTCTCAATCCCGGACGCAGTGATCCGCCGGACATTGACGTGGATTTTGCCTGGGATGAACGTGATGCGGTCATCGACGGTGTGCTGGATCGGTTCGCCGGCCGCGCGGCCATGGTGGCCAGTCACATCCTGTTCCAGCCGCGCATGGCCTTGCGGGAAACCGCCAAGGTGTTCGGCATGCCCGAGGCCGAGATCGGCAAAATCACCCGTCGGCTGCCCTGGTTCTGGCGCCGGGGAGAACTGGATGCCGGCCTGATAGGCAACCTACGCCAGCGCCCGGAAACCCGCCACCTGGACTTCGCCCAGCCCTGGCCCCAAATCATGGCCCTGGCCCAGCGGATCATCGGTATCCCGCGTTACCTGTCCGTGCATCCCGGCGGGGTGGTGATCACACCAAGGGCCATCGACCGCTACGTGCCCATCGAAAACGCGCCCAAGGGCGTCCCGGTCATACAGTGGGACAAGGACGGCGCCGAGGATGCCGGCCTGGTAAAAATCGATCTTCTGGGCAACCGCAGCCTGGGCGTCATCCGTGACACCCTTTCCGGTATACGGGCCAACGGCATCACCTTTGACGAGGCCCACTGGACGCCCGAAGATGAGCCGGCCACCCGCCGAACGGTGGCGCGCGGGCAGACCATGGGCTGCTTTTACATTGAAAGCCCGGCCATGCGCCTGTTGCACCAGAAAGCCGGCAACGGCGACTTCGAGCACCTGGTAATCCACTCCTCCATCATCCGCCCGGCCGCCAACACGTATATCCAGGCATACCTCAAACGTTTGCACGGCGCCCCGTGGGATCCCATCCATCCCCTTTTAGCCGACGTACTGGACGAAACTTTCGGTATCATGGTCTACCAGGAAGATGTCTCCCGGGCTGCCGTGGCCCTGGCCGGATTCTCCGACGCCGAGGCCGACGGCTTGCGTAAAATCATCGCCAAAAAAGATCGGCAGCGGCAACTGGACGATTACCACGACCGGTTCATGGCTGGTGCCGCCGCCCGTGACGTGTCGGCGGCGCAAGCCACCGCGGTGTGGCAGATGATGATGAGCTTTTCCGGCTACTCTTTTTGCAAACCCCACAGCGCCTCCTACGCCCGGGTCTCCTTCCAGGCGGCCTTTCTTAAAACCCATTTCCCGGCGGAATTCATGGCCGGGGTGATCAGCAACCAGGGCGGATTTTACAGTACCTTCGCCTATGTCTCCGAGGCCCGGCGTCTGGGACTGGTTATCGATCCGCCGGACATCAATGTCAGCCAGATCCAGTGGGAGGGCAAGGAACAGCGCCTGCGGGTGGGGCTGATGGCTGTTGGCGGGCTGAGCAATGCCACTGGCAAGGCCATCATCGCCTGCCGGCAGACCGGTCCGTTCACGACCATGACTGATTTTCTGAAACGAGTCTGCCCCGACCATGACGAGGCCCGGGCCCTGATCCACTGCGGTGCCCTGGACAGCCTGGATACGGATCAGTCCCGCACACGCCTGCAGTGGGCCCTGACCCGCTGGCAGGCGCGTCAAAAGCAAATGCAGGGCCAGGCCGATCTTTTCTCCTTTCGGCCGGCCCCGGCAAGCGATACGCCCGCCCCTGTTTTTCCGCCCGAAGATCCCATGGTCCGCCTGCGCCGGGAGTATGCGGTACTGGTTTTTTTATGCCACCAGCATCCCATCACCCTGTTCAGTGAGGCCATCGGTCATCGGCACACGGTCAAGGCCAATCAACTGGCCCGGCGGAAAGGCCAGCGGGTACGCTTTGCCGGCTGGCTGGTCACCGGCAAGGTGGTCCACACCCGCAACAAAGATCCCATGCAATTTCTCACTTTCGAGGATGACACCGGTATCGTGGAAACCACGTTTTTTCCCGACGCCTACCGACGTTTCTGCCATATACTGGACCGCCATCGGCCCTACCTGCTCTCCGGCATCGTGGATGAAAACTGGACGGTGGTGACACTGACGGTGGATGGAGTGGAGAGAATTGGAAGGTTGGGGGGAGGATCGGTGATGGGTGATGGGTAATGGGTAATCGGTAATCGGTAATCGGTGATGGGGGTGAACAGAGCCTTAAGCTGGTGAGCTATTGAGTTGGTGAGCTAATAAAAAATGACCGCCTAACAGCTTACCAACTCACCAACTCCTCAACTGCCCGCCAATCGATCGATGGCGGCCTTGATCTGAAAACTTTTGGGGTTGATGATCAAGGCCCGGCGATATTCTTCTTCGGCCCGGTAGGTGATCCCCTGGTGTTCATAGGCGTTGGCCAGGGCCAGGCGCAGCGTAACGTTTTGGGGCAGGATGTCGACGCCCTGCTGTAATACCTGCAGCGCTTCGAACCAGCGGTTTTGGCTCATATAAAAACGATGCGCCTGAACAAATGGGTCGGCAGCGGGCCGTGTGGCCCCTGCTTCGGCTGCCACCGCTTTTCGATAATAAAATATTGCCAGATCGGTGTTACCGCGTGCCACCAGATGTTCCGCAAAAGCCAGGCAGGGACCGGCCAGATCCGGAATACTCGCTTGCATGACAGTATCGGAAAGGCCCCAGGCAGCCATGTCATCCATCAGCCCATTGGCATCTGTCGGTGAACGGGTAATGGCTTCACGCATCTTTTGCATGGCTTCATCCGTGCGGTTATTCTTCACCAGCCACTTCGCATAAGCCTTATACCCACCTGGGCGTTGCCGGGCAAAACGGATAGCGGCCAGCATCATCTGCTCAGCCATTTCCGCTTGACCGGTCTGTCCCAAAAAGGAACCGTACGCCGTTAGAACATCGCTGGATATGGGAAAAAACCGCAACGCCTTGAAGTAGTAATGCTCGGCCAAGCTATCATCACAGTCGTGTTTGGCCATGCGGGCAAGCATCAACGGATAGCGGCTTTCCAAGGGATCCCAACCGGCGGCAGCTTCAAGATGCGTTTTGATAACCATCTTTCGCTCTGGAGAAATTGGGTGCTCGCATAGGGCCCAGGGCGCCACGGCTTGAAAGTGTCTATCGGCCGCAACGATGCTGACGACATTCAACAGGCAAAGGGCGAAAACACCGACGGCAAGCAGCAAAAACGGCCTGAAATCGGTAAGGGATATTTTTTCCAACGTGCTTGTGCTCGCCTGGCGCGGTATCTGAAGCCGTGTGTGTGCCGCCGAAACCAGCAAACTGAACAAAAAGAAAAAACAAAGCCCATTGACGCCAACCTGCGGCCCCGCGTCCAACAGACTGAAAGTCCCGATGCCCACCAAACCGGCGGTGGCGCCCAGGTATAGAAAACGACAGGTCTTGTCCCGGCGCTGCCGGAAGGCCGCATAGGTTGAACGCATCACGCTGACCATGAACCAGGCCATGAGAATAACGGCAATCGGCCCGCCGGTGGCCCACAACGATAGAAAATCGTTGTACGCCAATTTGTCGTTTAGCGTCCCCGAAAATGTTTGATAGGCGGGATAAATATCGCCAAATGTACCGATCCCGGTTCCGGTAACCGGGAAATCACCAACGATCTTCAAGCTGTCGCGCCAGATAAGCGATTGCCGATTTTGCAGATAGCCTTGTTCATCGACAATCGGTTCCCCCCCATACCATCCCGCGAGCATGAAAAACAGCCCTGTGCCGACCGCCAACGCCAGCGGCATGATCCGGCAACGCATGCCGTTTCTCATGCACAATAGCTTACCCAGCAGGCCCATGGAAAGGCATCCGGCAATCATTCCCGGCCACGAACGAGTCAGTAAAATGGCCGTCCAGGTCAGCCCGGCGGCCAGGCCCAAAAGGGCATCGGTACGGCGCCAGGGGGCTTTTATCATTTCGGCGAACGACCTTAGCCATGTCTGGTATCGGATGGGCGGTCGGTCAATAAAATACAGGGCGCAAATTACCGGCAGCATCATAATCAGTAGGCCGGTCATATGGCTATGGTGGACCCAAGGCCCAAAAAGACCGGTGGCGCCTGCACTTTCTATCCATGGCAGCAACCCATTATCGTTGAATCGGCCGACAATGGTGAATAAAGCCAGCAGCGCGATGAAAACTGTTGATGTGACCAAGGTGATTTTCAAGTATCGTTTGTTGGCCAACATCTGAACGGAAACCACGTAAAATGCAATATATGCGCATTGTCGAAGCAGTTCGGACTGGCTGGCCCGGGTACTTAAACTCAGTGGGATCCACGCCATTGGCTGAACGAGTCCCAAGGTCTGCTGGTGGAACTGATAGTTCATAGGCGAAATCAGCGCCACCATGGCGGTGGGCAATGGAATCAGTTGAAACAATCCATAGGCGGCGAACAAAAGTAGCGGCAACAAACCGGGCACACGAACCAACGGGGCACAGTGCCGATGACGGTTGAGCATCAGCAGGCACAGGGCTGTAAAAGAAACAATTTCAAACATGGACAGAGACCAGAACTGAGCCCTGCCCAGCGCCGGCGGCGAGAAAACCAGCAAAAAAAGATAAAGAGGAAAGGCAATTGAAGTCATGGTTGAATGTCAAATCGGTGGTGCCAAGAGTTTCTCATCCAGTACGGCCTGGGGGTTGTGGCGGACCAAACGGCCGGCGGCCGACTCGCCGACAATACGCGCGGCAGCGTCAAGGGCCTTGGACAGCATTGGCCGCCGATGATCAGAGGCGTGCGCATCCGAAGCCAGAAAACTGACCCAACCGGTTTTCAGCAAATATTTGGCGCATGCCTGGGCATACCCGCCAAAGGCGCCCAGCAGGCTACCACCGGTGACCTGGACCAGAGCACCAGACCGAATCAGGTCGGTAAGCCGGCCAGGGTTTTCAATAACGGCGGGATTTCGTTCCGGATGGGCAATGATGGGAATCAGGCCGGCCATGACCAGACCGAAAACGGTTTGGTGGGCATCGGCCGGTAAATCCATGGGGGGCGGCTCGATCAGCACATACCGCCCGCCATTGATGGTAAAGCGCTGGCAGTGTGCCGGCGGCATTCCCAAAGGGACCTCTCCACCGGCCACCACCCGAAGCTGGATACCGAGCTGCTCCAGTCGGTGGTGCAACGCCGCCAGCCCTTTTTCGATGCGGGTGCTAAAGGCGCACACCGCTGCCGGCCCCGCCAAGGCACAAGGCACATGGGGCGTGCACACAATGGTATGCAGACCATCAGCCACAGCGCACCGGGCCATGGCCAATGTCTCGGCCCACGTCGTGGGCCCATCATCCAATCGGGGGAGTAAATGGCAATGCAGATCGATCATCACACTGCCGGCCGAAGGCGTCTTGGGCTAATCCGGGCCCTGGGTATAGTAATCATAACGATAGTAATGGTAGTAGTGTGATGCAGCATTGCTAAAATTGAAATCATTGATCACCAACCCAGGCCGCGGCGCATTCATCTCCTTCAGCCGTTCCAGCCCCTTGTTGACAACTTCGTAAGGGGTTGATGAAGAGCGGATGACAACCAGGGTGGATGTCAGCAGGCGGCTGAGAATCAGTCCATCGGTAACGGTCATGATAGGTGCCGAATCAAAAATCACAAATTCGAATTTCTCCTGGGCGGCCTTAATCAAACGCGGCAGTTTCTCCGAGGTAAGCAACTCGGATGGATTGGGAGGAAAGGGACCGGCCGTGAGAATGGTCAGCGTCTCAAGCGGTCCTTTCTGAAAGATCGACGATTCCGAGGCGCCTGCCAGATAGGTACTCAATCCGCGCGAATTGTCCAGGGAAAAAACGTTGTGGATGCGCGGCCTGCGCAAATCACCATCGACAAGTAAAACATGCTTGCCGGTCATGGCAAAAGAAATAGCCAGATTAACAGCCGAGGTGGTCTTGCCTTCCTCAGGCAACATGCTGGTTACGAGAATCCCTTTGGGTGGCGCATCGGCCGAGGAAAGCATAATCGCCGTGCGCAACGTTTTAAAGCTCTCGGCGTAATTTGACCGTTCCGCTGAAAGCAGGATCTTCTCGATATCTCCCTCTTTCGGCTCCAGTCGGGGCACCGTGCCCAAAACTGGCAGACCGAAACGCTCCTGGGCATCGTCCGGGGATTTCACCGTGTTGTCCAGGTATTCGATAAAAAAGGCCAGGCCGATCCCCCCCATAGTCCCCAGTAACAGGCCGAGCAGGAGACTGCGTTTTTTGTTCGGGGACACCGGCACCTCGGGTGTGGGCGCTTCCTCCACCACCCAAACGTCGGTGGTTTGAGCACGATCCGTCACCCGCTGCTCACTGATTTTTTTTACCAGCGCATCGTAGAGCTGACGGCCGTTTTCCACTTTGCGCTTCAAGTGCTCGTACTGAGTGAAGTGCTCGTTGATATTCATGGTCGAGCTTTTTGTGCTGGCCAGCAATTGGGCCATGTCCGCTTCATTTTTTTGGGCCAGTTCATACTGAATTTTGACCGTATCGATCACATGGCGGATCTCGCGTTCCTGTTTTGCCTGAAGCGACTCCAGCTCGGCCTGGGTTCGTTTCATCACCGGGTGTTTGGGGCCGTATTTTTTCGTTAATTCGCTGATTTTCTGTTCGGTGGCAAGCATCTGGGTACGAATCGACTGAACCGTCGGGTTGTCGGCTACCACCGGGATGGTCAGGGCTGCTTCCGGCCGATCATTCATTTGAATGACTTTCTGATAAACCGCCTCCAGTTGTTTGCGCTGGGTCTCCGCCTGGGTGAACTGGCTGGTCAGAGCAGAGAGTTTTTGAGGGGTAACGGCCAGCCGGTTCTCAATGGTAACGATATCCTTGTCTTTGATATACTGCTGCAACTCGGCCTCGGCCTGCTCGAGCTTGATGCGCTCCTCCTCGGCCTTGCCGGTCATCCATTCGATTTCATAACTCGCCGACTGCATGCGCATGTCAAGAATCTTCTCGATGTAGGCCTTGGATACGGCATTGGCAATCATGCGGGACAGGACCGGGTTGGGCGAGGTGTAGTTGACATTGACGACACGGCTCTCGGGCACCGGTGAAACACTGATGCCACCGCTGACCGCCATGGCGAGCTGATCTTCACGTGTCAGGGTCTCCCTGTTTTCGCCAGCCATCATTGCCGTGGCCGTGTTTGCATCCGAGGAAAACAGGCCTCCCACCACTTTTCCCACGCCGCGGAACAGGCCGTAAATGGCGCTTACCGGTGAAAAGCGATCTTTCGTGGCAGCAAAAAAAGCATCGTAACTTTGTTCCAGGTTTAAAAGACGAACCACTTTGCGTCCCACCGAAGAACTGGTGATGATCTGCGTCTGGGTTTCCAGAAAATCGGGATCATAGGCCACATAACCGTAATTGCTAAGCGGGTTGGCTTCGTTCTTTTCTATAATCAATTTGGCTGACGCCTGGTAAAGTGGCGTGGCTGTGAAGGTATACAGGGCAACGATCACATTGGTGAAAATGAAAAAGGCAATCGCCACTTTTTTTCGTTTGCGAACCACCTGAATATAATCCCGCAGATTGATCTCTTTTTCCTCAATCGGTTCGTATTCATTGGTCATGGCTGTCTCTTTTATGAGTGATGAGTCATGGGTGATGGGTGATGGGTGATGGATAATCGGCCTATCACCGTTCACGAAATTTAGAAGAAACTCTCCGGCACAACAATCACATCATCCGGGAGTACCGGCGCATCCATCTTAACGGCATTAAACACTTTTTCCTGCCCCGCCTCCTTACGCACGATGCGAACTTTGCCGGGCGAGGCCTTGTCGCTGAATCCACCGGCAAGGGTAACGGCTTTGATAATCGTGGTGCCCTGCTCGTACTTGTACGCATCAGGCTTTTTGACTTCACCACTGACATAGAACACCGGCGCTTTTTTGACGTAGATCCGATCGCCATTTTGAATGGGAATATCCTTGGATAAATCGCCTTGTTCCACAAGCTTTTTAAGATTGATCACGATCACATCTTGATCAAAACCATCACCGTTCTTCTGGCGTTTGACAACCGCCACGTCTCCGGCACTTTCGGTGAATCCGCCGGCGGTGGAAACCACTTCTAAAAAGGTGATGTGCCCCCGCAGCTCATGCAGGCCCGGATTCTTCACCGCGCCCAGTATGGTTGCCTTGCGGCTCCGGAATTCCTTGATGAAAACGGTCACCTGAGGGTCCACCAGATAGCCGTCGGCATAAAGATCGGTGATTTCTTGCGTGGCCTCGGAGACCTGCGACCCGGCCACCTTGACCTGCCCGATCAGGGGCATCCGAATGCTTCCTTGGGTACTCACCCGTGCCGTAGTGGCCAGGTCGTCATTTTCATACACCGTAATGGTCAGCACATCTCCCTGTCCGATTACATAATCCTGTGCACCTGCGGTGCCTGCCAGAAAGATCAGGGTAACGACCGTTGTTATCCAGCTTACCTTTTTCATTTGGCTCACAACCTTTTTTCTATCGTTATGCGTTGATAGGTAATGCGCACGCCCTGTCTGATCATCATTGACCGTTCACCCATCACGATTCACCCTTCACGCTTTTCTCGCTTTTCCCGCCAATTGCCTCAACAACTCAACAGCTTACCAACGCACCAACTCAATAGCTCAACAGCTTTCATCTCCACTCTCTTTTCCCCATCACCCATCACCGATCACCAATCACCCATCACCCATCACCCATCACCGATTACCCATCCCTCAAATTGCTCCGGTCAACCGAACCACAATCTGATCCTCGGTGTAATCCCAGTAGTCAATGTTGGCCTCGCGCTTTTCATAACGGTACTCGAGTCCCATGGAGAGCCAGCCGTTAAAGGCGTACTTGACGGCCGGAATCACCGCATAGGTATCGTAGTCCAGATCATCAGAATCGCCGGCATTGCTTGCACCGGTTCTCCCTTCATACGCTTCATTCTCATATTCAAAATCGAGGGATACCTGGATACGCGCGGTCATCTTCTGCAGGTAACCCAGACGAACAAAATGCGTCAGCACACTGTCGTAGCTGTAGATGGAGCTTTCATCCTGGCGCCGATAGGCATTCACATGGATGGATGTTTTGGGTGTGACATGATGATCGATCAGGGCTTCGTAAATCAGCCGATCCTCCGACGACAGGCTGTCGTCATCATAATCCCGCCGGCCCATGCCGATCTTGACCTCGCCCCGTGACTTGGCCGTGATGTTCCAGCGCAGCCCACCGTAGTAACGCCAGTCAGCGGAATCTTTCTGGTAGGCATACTGGGTATCATAGGCCAGATCCGTGTACACCACCTGGGCAAGCACAGCGGTCTTGGGCAGCAGGCGAAAGTACACCGCCGCTGTCAGGCTGTTGTCCGTACGGTTCCGATTGTCGCTTTCGGCGGAATCATAATCGACCATGAAGTGCCTGTAATTGCCGCGCAGTGACAGTTTTGAGGACAAATCGTAATCGGCGGCCAATCCCAGAAGGTTGTACTGGTAGTCGTCCCGAACCCTGCGCCGCCCGCTGTTATAGTCTTCGTAACCGTTAATATAGCGGTCATAGGCCTCCAGGGTCAATTTGCTGCGCAGGCGGTAGC
>Ga0272444_10003234_pt1 | contig 14792 bp, 7 predicted proteins | sample SSMForm13_FD_201033 | JGI IMG/M metagenome (GOLD analysis project Ga0272444, IMG submission 201033) | Marine sediment archaeal communities from Little Sippewissett salt marsh, Falmouth, MA, United States - SSM-Form-13 | ecosystem: Environmental > Aquatic > Marine > Wetlands > Sediment ...
ACCTAAGAGCATATAATGGTTAACAATATGGAAAACAGGGGTTTCAGTATGAATACAACGGCTGCGATTGTGATGGCATCGTACCTCGCCGTAATGATGCTGGTTGGTTACATCTCCAGCAGGAAGGTAAAGAGCAGCAAGGGCTTCTTCCTTGCAGATAGAAGGCTGGGATTGATCACAACATCAAGCACCCTTGCCGCCACCACTATTGGCGGCTCTGCCACCATAGTCGCCTGCGCATATGTATATCAATTCGGGCTTCCAGGCCTATGGATGGACCTGGCAGCAGGGCTTGGATTGATAGTACTAGGCTTGACCATTGCAGCAAGGGTAAGGGCATCAAAGGCATACACATTACCAGAGCTAGTGGAAAAGCTCTACGACCAGCAGGCCAGGACAATAGCTACGGTACTTGTCATCATGGCCGAGATCGCATGGACCGCACTATTGATCCAAAGCATGCGCTTCATTTTACAGGTCGGATTGGATATTTCATATCTTCCAGCACTGTTCATCACAACCTTGGTCTTCATCATATACACCATTGCTGGAGGCCAATGGGCGGTTGCATACAGTGACACATTACAGGTACTCATCATGGCCTTTGGCCTGCTCATTTCCCTGCCATATGTGTTCAGCGGGTTTGCGATCTCACATATACCTATGGAGCTACCAGCTGAATCCTGGTCCTTCCCCGTGAGCCAAGGGTTCGGGTTCACAAGCATGATATCCATTTTCCTGTTGATGTTCCTCCCGCATCTGGTTGGTTCAGATATTTACAGCAAGGTGCTCTCAGCAAGGAACCAGACCGTGGCAAAGAGAAGTGCTGTTATCGCGGGCCTCGTTAAGATCGGGTTTGGAGTCCTCATAACATTGCTCGGGCTTGCAGCCATAATACTTCTCCCCCCGCTTTCAAACCCTGCACTTGCATTGCCCACAGTGCTTTCCACTTCCCTTCCTCCAATATTGATGGCAGTGGTATTGGCCTCCCTAGTGGCAGTAATCATGTCATCCGCGGATTCCATACTTCTGACGGCTGGCACCGTAATAAGCCGCGACCTTATCGGAAGGTTCACTTCAATGACCAATGATCGATCTCAGCTGCTGGTATCAAGGATAAGCATACTGTTCATTGGGCTGCTAGGACTAGCATTGGCACTGCTGTTTGATGATATCATCACCATACTCAAGCTTGGATACACGCTGTTCGTAGGGGGGCTGGTCATACCAATACTCGCTGGGTTCTACAAGAACAGGTTGAACATCAATAACATTGGAGCAAAGCTCGCCTTTGTTTCAGGTGCAGCGGCCTCCATGTTCTGGATGTTCATACTGCCAATACTCCAAAATGGACATGCTCTTTTTATTCTGCCGTCAATGGTATCCAGTCTTGACCCTGTCATTCCGGGATTGGTATTCTCCGCACTGGTCCTTTTCATTGTGAGCTGGATAACTGGTGGTAGACAACAAGGTAGAGAAGAAATGGTGAAAGTGTAAAGTGTTAACGAAGTGTTCAATCAATTAATAAACACCACTGGAACTCAGAACAACAAGCCCCATGAATGCTCGCAATTCCCATAACCTCCACCATGATCTCTGAGCCTTCTCACCGTATCGCTACCGTCTTTGAACCTAAACTGGGTGACGATGGCTGGGTACTCATAATAACACAGGTAGCTCTTCATGAAGGAGAACAGCAAGGGCTGGTGGAACTGCCATGCTGCACCTGAATAGGTATCAAGGGTAATATCAATGGACTTGTTCCTGGATTTTGCTTGAAGCTTGAAAACCGGCCAACCATTGGAGGATATGTACTTGTTCATTGCCACCTTCTTGAACTTGTGCATTCTTCCATCCACACTGTCATAGTAATCCATTGTGGTGCTGAGGAATTTTACATATTTGTCGAATCCACTTCTGTGTGTGTCATGTCTTCGGAAAATTGGGAATCCGAGATGAGGCATGAAATATTGAAGATAGGAACCATCATCGAAATGAACTGTTGACCAGTACCATGGTGGTGCAGGGGCATTGACCATGACCTTCTGGAAATAGGCGGTGCCCTCGACATTCTCAGGTCCATTCGGACCATTGATACGCCCTCCAAGCTTCATTCTCTTCAATTTCAATATGTCGAAACCGAAGTTTCTGTACCAGCTATTGGCAGAATGTTCGTACCTAGAAAGCTTACCTTCAGACTTCATCCTCAGGTCCAATGTTGTGCGTGCATTCTTGGATGCCAAGTAAAGCGAGTACTCCCTTTTATTCCCTTGGAATGTCAGGTTCTTACCATGCAAAGGGGCGAGCTTCCCATCATCCAAGATACCGGGTTCGAAGGAGCTTTCAAACCATTTCCTATGGAATGTAAAGGGGTGATGCATCTTTTCTCCATCATAGTACCATGAACAGGCCATGCCATCGAACACTGTCTGGTTACCAGAGGTGTGAATACCACCTTTCCTTGACCATTGATAATCATTAACCTCAATGAAGCTGCAGTTCTTTGTGGACCATAGGATCATGAGTTGTTTTGGCTGGCTCAGGTTTTCCTCGTTCTTTATAAAGAACAACCAGAACCACCACCACCATGTAAGCCTGGGCATCTTATGGCTCGTTGGAAGCTGCCACATTTGGGATTCAAGTTCCAGACCTGTCTGGTCTTTTTCTTCTGCTTTTCCTTTCCACTTCATCGTTCATCTGTTTTCCACTTCATCGTTCACCTGTTTTCCACTTCATCGTTCACCTGTTTTCCACTTCATCGTTCACCTGTTTTCCACTTCATCGTTCACCTGTTTTTCTGCTTGCCCGATCTTAAAGCAGGGATTCTAAATGCTCCTTCATCCTTTCCAGATACTCACTCTTCTTCTTGATTTCTTTCTCCTTCTTATCCATGTCCTTCAATCTCTTCTCTAGGTCCTTCTCCTTGGCAGCGATGTCCTTTTCCTTCTTTTTCAGGTTTGTTTCCTTCGTCTTAAAGGACTTCTCCTTCTTGTCAACAGCGGTTTCTTTCTTAGTTATTTCTGTTTCCTTTGCAGTTATGGACTTCTTCTCTTCCTCGAACTCCTTCATGCTGCTGTCAAGTGTTGATCGTGATTTCGTGATTGCTTCCTCTTCCTTTCTCAAGGATTTTTCCAGGTCATTGAGCTCCTTTTCCTTGTCCTTGAGCTCTTCCCTCTCTTCAACCAGCTCCTCATCCACCTTCTCTTGGATGATCTTTTCCATTTCCAGGGCCCTCTTGGACTCCTCCTGGATCCTCGCCCATATCTCCGCAACCTCCTCCTTCTCTGCAAGCACTTCACCGTACTCGTTCTTGGTCTTCTTCTCCAGGGCTTTGATATCCTTTTCCTTCTGTTCTATGGTGGAAAGTCGTTTTTCCAGGTCCTTCTCGACTTCGTCAACATGCTCTTCTCTGGATTTCAGCTTATCATCCAGTTCGTTCCTGAGCTCTTCTATGGTCTTGCGTTCGGCATTCAACTGCTCGAGCAATTTCTGGTTCTTCTTCTGCTCCACGGATTTGGCATATCTCATCAGGGATAAAGCTCCTTCCTTTATCTTCTCAAGCTCGTCGGCCTCAAGGCTCAACAGCTTGCGCTCTTCCTTGAGCTGGGAAAGCTCGTCAGCGAGAAGGCGCTCCCTTTGAGCCAGCTCGCTTTCCTTTCCAATGAGGCCATTCTCTCTTTCCTCGATCTCTTTCAGCTGCTTTGGCATGTCTGCCTTCATCTGCTCCAGCTCTGCTTTGCCCTGCTCTATGCTTTCCCTCTCTTCTCTTAGCTTGCCTTCCCAGGTTGCAAGATCCTTCTCATGGGCCATGAGCTCGTCTTCCCTTCTAAGCAGTATTTCGCTCCTGATCTTGAGCTCCTCTCTATCCTTAACACTGTTCTCGATCTCTTCCTGGAGTGCTTTCTCCTTGGCCTCGAGCTTTGAGATGCGGCGCTTGGCTTCCAGCTCCTGGTCCTTGAGCTCTCGGATATGGGTCTTGACCTCGTTGCGTTCCTCAGCGAGGTGTTCTCTGTCCTTTTCCAGCTTGCTCTCTCTCTCATCCAGCTCCTTGGATTCCTTGCCCAGCTTCTTCCATAACTTGTTGAGCTCGTCCTTCTCTGTAATGATGGCCAGCTCCTGGTCCTTGAGCACCTTTTCCCTTTCATTGAGCTTGTCTTCCCAGTCCACGAAGCTGTCCTTGAGCTCCAGGGTCTCCTTTTGCTCCTGCTTGAATTCCGCTCTTTCATCTTCCAGGGCAGTTTTCTCCTCTTCGAAGCTGGTTTTTATGTCTTCAAGCCTGCGCTCTCTGATCCTCAGTTCTTCCATGTCAGCATCCAAGCGCTGCTGGGTTTCCTCAAGGTTCCTCTGCCTTGCTTCCAGCTCACCTTCACGAATGGAGCATTCCTTTCTCTTGTCATCAATAGAGTCAAGCTCCTTCTGGAACTCCTCTCTCTCGCTCTCGATAGCTCTTTCCCGTTTCTTGATGTCCTTTTCCAGTTCTTCATGCTCCTTCTCGAGCTCTGAAGCTCTGGCTTCGACCTCTTTCTTGCGTTCCTCCAGCTCTTCTCTCTCTTTCTCCAGGTTCTCGAGCCTTTCAGCAAGGGATTTTTCCTGGGAGAGCAGGTCCTCTTCACGCTTGATCAAGTCCTCTTCTTTTTCCTTCATGCCAGACCTTTCTTTCTCAAGGTCTTTCTCCCTTTCGTGGACCTCGTGCAGCTTGTCTTCCAGCTCTTCCTTCTGTTCCTCAATCTTGCTCTGCTGGTCCTTGAATTTCTCCTGGGCCTTCTGAAGCTCCTTTTCACTTTGTTTTAGCTCCTTTTCCCTCTCGATCATATCCTTATCTTTGGATTCCAGGGTTTCCAATCTGGTATTGACCCTGCTCTCCTTGCTGTGGAGATTATCCATATCCTTGGCAAGGGTATCCTCCCTTTCCTTCAGGAGCTTCTCCCGCTCCTCTATGGAATCCAGCTTCTGGTCCAGGGTCTCCTGTCTTCGATCCAGGCGCTTTTCCAGTTTTTCCAGGTCTCGCTTCTTCTGGTTGAATGCCTTTTTGTCATCAGATAATTTGGATTCTCTATCACTAAGTTCCTGCTCGAGCTTCTCGCACTTGGCCTCTTTCTCGGCTAGTGTACCTTCCTGCTTGTTCAGCTTCTTCTCAAGGTCCTCAAGCTCCTTCTCCTTGTCAGAGAGCTCTATTGCTTTTTGCTCCACCTCATCCTTCTCTGCAATTATTGGCTCCCTGAGCTTGTCAAGCTCGGCCTTCTCGGAATCCATCCTTTCGGAGAGCTCATCCAACTCCTCCTTTTTGGCATCAAGCTCCGCCTTTCTTTCCTCAAGTTCACTAGAGTTCTTCTCCAGTTCCTTTTCCCTTTCATCAATATCGGTCTTCTTGACATCGAACTCCTCCCTTTCCTTGTGGAAGACCTCGACCTCGTCCTCCAGGTTCTTTCTTTCCTCCTCCAGGGATGCGAGCTTGTCCTCCAGTTCCTTCTCCTTGTCCGAGAGCTTCTTCTTGTCCTTGTCCAGGGATTTCTTGGCTTCTTTGGCCTCTTCAAGGTCTGATTGGATGCTCTCTCTTTCCTTTTCCAGTTCTCTCCTGTCCTCTTCAATGGCCTTGAGCTTTTGATCCAGTTCAGCTTCCTTTTCCTCGAGAGCACCTTTCTTGGAATCTGCATCCTCGATCTTCTCCATGAGCTCTTTCTCAAGCCTGTTCTGGTTGCGCTTCTGCTCCTTGATCTTCTTCTCACTGGATTTTAGATCCTTTTCCAATGCGAGTAATTCATCTTCCTTGGCATGCAGCTCTTCAACCCTCTTGTCAGTGAAATCTGCCTTTGCCATGACCTCTCGCTCGGTTGCCAGCTGCTCCTCCCTTCTCTTTTCAAGCTCTTTTTCTTTGGCAGCAAGCTCTTCCTGGCTCTCCTTCAGTCTCTCTTCCGAATCATGAAGCTCCTTCTCCTTTGCTTTGAGGGTCTTCTCACTATCATTAAGTTTATCAGCAAGCTCATCCAGCTCCTTCTCCTTCTTCTTTAGTTCCTTTTCGCTCTGCTTCAGCTTGTCTGCCAGGTCTCCAAGCTCCTTTTCCTTGCTCTTGAGCTTTCTCTCGACCTCTCTCAGGGCCTTCTCTCCGGTCTTCAGCTTGTCTGCCGTGCTCTTGAGCTCTTTCTCTTTGTCAGCCAGCTCGTTCCTGAGGTCTTTCTCCCTTTCCTTGAGCTTCTCTTCCTTCTTCTTGTGGGTCTCTTCCCTCTTTTTCATTGTGTCGAGCTGTTTTTCCAGGCTCTTCTCGCTGGCCTTGAGCTCCTTCTCTCTAGCCTCCAGCTTCTGGATATGCTGCATCATCTGGTCCAGCTGTCCAAAGCCAGCAGGCATCTCTGCTGGGATAGGTGGTGCTTCGAGTGGTATCTCTTCTTCCTCCTCTTCTGGTACCTCTTCTTCTTCCGGTATCTCTTCCTCTTCTTCTTCCGGTACCTCTTCTTCTTCCTCTTCCGGTATCTCTTCTTCTTCCTCTTCCGGTACCTCTTCTTCTTCCGGCACCTCTTCTTCTTCCTCTTCCCGTACCTCTTCTTCCTTCTCTTCCGGTACCTCTTCTTCCTTCTCTTCCGGTACCTCTTCTTCCTCTTCTGGTATCTCTTCTTCTTCCTCTTCCCGTACCTCTTCTTCCTCTTCCAGTATCTCTTCTTCTTCCTCTTCTGGTATCTCTTCTTCTTCCTCTTCCGGTACCTCTTCTTCTTCCTCTTCCGGTACCTCTTCCTCTTCCGGTACCGCTTCCTCTGCTGGTAATTCTTCGACCTCTCCAAGGACCTCTTCAGCCAGTTTGGCTGCTTCTTCATCAGCAGGGGTCTGGCCAAGTTTTTGATATATCATCTCTGCAGTCTCTGGCTTGATATTCATCTTCTCTGCCAGTTGCACCAATGACATTTTGGAAAGGTCGTTTGGATCCTCAATACCCACAGCTTCCAATCGGGATATGATGGCCTCTTCAGCCATGCTCTCTGATAATTGTGTCAGGAAGAATGATTCTGGACTGATCCCGGCTTCCACGGGCACCTCTGCTGGTATCTCTTCCTCTACTGGTACCTCTTCCTCTACCGGTACCTCTTCCTCTACCGGTACCTCTTCCTCTACCGGTACCTCTTCTTCCTCTTCCGGTATCTCTTCCTTCTCTTCCGGTACCTCTTCTTCCTCTTCCGGTATCTCTTCCTCTTCTTCTTCCGGTACCTCTTCCTTCTCTTCCGGTATCTCTTCTTCCTCTTCCGGTACATCTTCCTTCTCTTCCGGTATCTCTTCTTCTTCCTCTTCCGGTATCTCTTCCTTCTCTTCCGGCACCTCTTCTTCCTCTTCCGGTACCTCTTCTTTTTCCTCTTCCAGTACCTCTTCCTTCTCTTCCGGTACCTCTTCCACTGGGATTTCTTCTTTCTTTTCAGCCTTTAATTCCTCAGGTGCGGCTTCCATTTCCTTTTCAAGTACCTGTTCTTTGGAAGCGAGCTCCTCGCTGGAGGTCTCTTCCTTTTCTCCAGAAAGCTCATCCCTGCGTTTCTTGGCCTTGTCCCTTAATCCCATTTATTCTGCCTCGCTCACACGCCGTATCTGTCAAATACCTTCTCGTAAAGCTTGAAGTCCTCGCTTACCGCGAATTTATCGATCACTGCCTCTGGCAGATCCTCGAGAAGGTCATCCAATATTCTAAGGACCTTGATAAGCTCGTCATCCTGGCCTTCACCAGCTCCAGAGATAAGCTTCATCTTCAATGTATCCACCTGGTCCTGGTATTCTCCCCTGATCTTCTCAATCTCGCTCCTTGCTTCCTCTAGTTTGGATTCCAGATCTGTGCATTTGTCTTCGAGTTCCACTACTTCTCCGGTTTCCGAGCCTTCGAATGCCTTTATCCTCTCTTCATACTCTGAAATGGTTGCTCTAAGCTCGTTGTTCTCGGCCTTCAACCTTGCTATGGTATCACCGGTATCCTCCATCTCATCCCTGAGACTAACCAATTCATCCATGGAGGGCTCTTCTTCCTCTGGCTCTTCTTCCTCGCCTTCTCCACCACCCTTGATAGCGAAAAGCTCTTTTTGAAGGTCCTTTTGGGCCTTGAGCCATTCCTCCTTGCTTATACCCCTTGTTCCCATCTTCTTGCTGGGTTTGGGGGTTTCCTCCGGTTTTTCAACTTCAATCGGAGCCTTTTCAGATGTCGGTGCCTCTGCGGGTCTGATAACCAGTTCATCGGAATGGAGAACCAAAGTATTGATCAAGCTTGAAACTGTTTCCAAGCCCTCCATGCACTTTTGCAGGGATTCGATTTCCTCTACAACCGCTGGATCCTCAACACCCTTCTTTGAATTAATCAGTGATTGTACCAGATCGATAATTTCCTTGCGTTTCAAGACAAGCTCGTCCAGTACCTTTTTCACATCCGCTTTTTCAGCTTCGGATTCCTCTTCCTTTGCCCCGGTTACTGTTTTAATAATGCTGAGTGCTTCTTCCTTCTCCTTGACATCATCAGCGGTCTCGACCTCCTCGCCAACGGTCTTTGTCCACTGTAACAGCTTAACCAGGAATTCCTCGTCCTCAGCAGGAGATTCTGGTGGGGTTTCGACCTTTTCTTCCCTAGCCTCGACCTCTGACTCGGTCTCTTCCTCGAAGGAAGTACCGCAGTTTTTGCAGACCTTATCGTCGGGGCCCAGCTCGGTCTGGCAATTAGGGCAGTAAAATTTTTCATCTTCTCCTTTAACTATCTCCGCCATGGACAGGCCCCTTTAAGTGTATATTATTTTATAAATATTTGGATATGGAAAAAATCGTATCAACCAATTTTTAATGCAAGCTTCTTCTTGGCCTGCTTGGCCTTGATGCCCTTACCACATGAGGTGCAGGATTCAGCCCTGTTGGCACAAGGCTCGTGATAGTCCAAACCGCATTCGCATTGTATCATTGGCATCCCTGGCTTGATGGCTCCCTTGCATGAATTGCACTTGGTCTTTTCCTGGCAGATCAGCTTCTTGTATGTCAGGATTACTGAATTTACCACTCCTTCCTGCTTGAACTCGTATGTCTTGTCATCAAATATCCTGTGTGCCTTGGCAGTTATCGTAAGGTGCAGCTTTCCCGCCTTCTCTGGTTTTAACTTAATAACGAAGTGCTTGGATCCGCTTCCCACCAAGGCAGGAATATCCTTGAGTCCTTCAAGTTCCATGCTCTCGGCCTGGGTTTCCAGTTCGATATCCTTGGCTAATCCTTTTCCAATGTTCTTGACCAGTACCTCTCCCTCTACCCATTCCCCCTTCTTTGCATCCGGGACATCCATCTCCACAGAGAGCTCGGGGCTGAGGTCATCCATAATGGCAGTGACCTTTTCCTCTGCCTGCTTGGCCAGTTCTACTGCTTGATCCGGGTCTTCGATTTTCAGGTCCAGGGCCTTCTCCAGCAATTCCTCTCCTTCACTGACGTCTATTCCGAACTTCTTTGCAGTGTGGACCGTGGTATCCGCTGCATAGATCGCATCAACCACCTGCTTCTGGGATTTCTTGCTCTTTACAATGAGCTCCAATGCCTTTCCGCACTGCTCTATTGCGTTTTCATACTCGTTGTTGCTTATGAATTGAGAGGCTTTTCCAATGGTATTCTCTACCTTTGGGATGGAAGAAGTACTTTCCTTGGCCTCCTCATATGCCTTCTTTACCTCCTCCAACCTTTCCTCCACATGAGATGATAGGGCTTCCATGGCCAGTTCCTGGGCCTTATCGATAACTGGGAGTACCTTCTGGATATCTTCAGGATTCAAGGAGGATTTGACCTCTGCCATCAATGCAACACTCTGCTCGACATTGACCTCCAATTTATCTGCCCTTGATATCTCGAACTTGACCTCATCAATCTTGCTTTCAATGAAATTCTTGAACTCTTCCTCTCCCTTTGCAAGGGAATCATCCAGTAGCTTCTTGGCATTATGGAAATCAAGGTTCTCCATGGATTTCTTCGCTTCATTGATGAGTTTCTTGACGGATTCGACTTCTATACCCTGTCTGTACAAGGAGGTGACCTTTGCATTGACCTCGTGCATTCGTTCCTCAACGCTGCTGTACTCCTCTTTCACCTCCTGGGCGATCTCTCCGCACTTGATAGCATATTTGAGTGAATTTACATAATCTGATTTTTCGAAGGCCTGCTGGGCCTTGTCAAAGAGCTCCTTTGATTCCAGGATCTCGATACCTTCCTTGGAGAGTTCTGCCAGTTTTGCTTTTGCAGAGGATATGGAATCCTGTGCCATCTTGTGCTGTAGGTCGATTCGCTCCAGCTCTCTCTCGCTCTCCATAATTACATTCAAGGCGCCCTTGTACTCCTGGTCTGATAGCGCTTTCTTGGCAGCCTCTAACGCTTGTGACTGGCTTGAAACATCGGTGCCTGCTACCTTTGCATCATCAACGGCTCCTTCGAAATCTTTGATGACGTTCTCAACCCTGGTTTTTTGTGCGTTCAAGGCCTCTTCCAGGGCGATATTGGCAGTCTCCATGGCCTCTTGGTAATCATGCTCTTCAAGCTCTCGATAGCACTCTTTATCTGGTCCTTGGCATCCTTGACTGTTGCGTGTATGTTCTCTGCATCACTGATCTTCTCCTGGGCGGATTGGATTGTTGCAGCGGCCTTCTTTGATATGGCCTTGATCTCATCCATCTCTTTCTTGCAGGCAATGACACCTTCGTAGGATTTTGTGTACTCCTTCTTGTCCAGCAATGCCTTTGCTTCATCCAGATGCTCCAGGGCCTTGTCTGTTTTTACCCCGATGTCCATTGCCTCGGATATGATGTTCTCCGAGGATGAAATCTCACCGGCTATCCTTGAAGAAACAACCTCTTCCAGCTTCTCCATGCACAGCTTGGCGTTCTCGAGGCTTTCATGGTACTCCTTCCTCTTCATGGCCTTTTTGACCGTGGCTAGCATGTCCTCCGCTTCTGCAGAGTCCGCACCGATCTCCTTGGCGATCTTGATGAGTTCATTTGCGGAAATAATTAGCTTTGCTGCGGTGTACTGGTCGGTTCTCTTGTCCACCTCAGCATTGATCTTGTCGATGTATTCCGCTGTCTCCTTGAACTTGCCCTTGTCGAATAGTGTATTGGCCTCTGCCAGGAGCTTCTGGGCATCCTTGACGCTCACCCTCTCCTCCTCGGCCTTCTTTATGCGTTCTGCCATTTCCGCAAGACCGTTCTTGGCCTTGTTGAACTCGGCTACAAGAGCCTCTCCTTCCTGGTTTGCCTCCGAGGAATGCTCCAATGCTCCCTTGTAATCCTTTGAGTCAAAGGCCTTCTTGGCCCTTTTAAGTAGTAGTGTGATGTGGCGAACATCGAATCCTTGATTCTTTAACTTGACAGCGGTGTCCTTTGCAGATGTGAATGTGACATTGACAATGGTCTGTTGGGACTTTTTGGCCTCCTGCCATGCCTTTGTTGCGAAATCCTTGGCTTCCTCGTATTCATCCTCTGTCATTCCAAGCCTTGATTTGTTGACCAGTTCGATAGGGAGAGCCACGTCAGCACCCATTGATTCTGCAATTGCTATCTCGCTTTCCGCTTGTTTTATTGATTCCGATATGTCCTGCTCCATCTGCTCCACAACAGATTTGGATATCGAGTTGGCTATCTGCAGTGCTTGATCATACTCCTTGTTGGTCAACAAGTCCCTGGCCTGCTGTAGTTTCTGCTGGGCTTCGGCATTGTCTTCAGGGGTCAAGGACGCGGTTCTTGTTATGATTGTGGTGATCTTTTCCTCCGCTTTATTTTCAGCTTCCTTACGGACATCCAAGGCTTTTTCAAGGGCTCCCTTGTAGTCCTTTGAGCGAAGGGTGCTTATGGCATCCTCCAAGTTCTTGTTAAGCTCTGAAATGTCGATATTGATGCGCTCGCATAAAGTAAGGATGAACTCGCTAGCCTCGATGGAATCCATGACCTTCTCTGATTCTGTCGATTCTGTGACCTTCTTGCTCTCGTTCACAAGCTCCAACGCCTTCTGGAAGTCCATATCCTCCAAAGCGTTTCGAGCTTCATCCAGTATCTCCTTTGGTTTTGAGGTCTCGACCCCGATCTCTTCGGCTACAGAGAACGAGTTCTCAATATTCTTTATCTCCTCAACCGCATCTTCATATGTTTTTACAAGGGCTTCCACCGCATCATCGCTTTGCTGGGCGAATTTCAGGGCCTCGAGGTAGTTGTTGTCCTTCAGAGATGCCCTGGCCTGGTTCAACAGCTCCACGGCTTTGGTTATGTCCGCGCCAATGTTCTTGGCAGTGATGAATTTCGATCTTGATTGGGAAATATGTTTTAAAACCACCTGGAACTGGTTGTTGCTTATTTCCTCCTCGCATTTCTTGAGGTCGTCCAATGCTGCTTTGAATAGCCGTTCATCTATGGCCTTGGTCACATCTTCGAAGAGCAGTTCAGCATCCTCCACATTGGCCCCCATGTCCTTGGCTTCCTGGTACTTCTCCTGGACCTGCTGGAACTTCTGCTCCACAAATTCCTTTATTGTCTTCTCAGCAGTTTCCCTTATGGCCATAGCCTTTTCTGTTGCCAGTTTGTAATCATTCTTCTCAATGCCCTTGTATCCCTCTTCGAGGAGTGTCCTGGCCTCGCTCATGTCGATTTCCAGCTCCTCTCCCAGCTGCACGGATTGCTGGACTTCCTCAAGCATCCGGGATGCAAATGTGTCCAGCTTTGATTGAGCTACTTCCTTCGCTTGCTGGATGAGATTGAATGCTTCGCTCAATTCTCCCCTGTCAATGAACTCCCTGGCAGATTTGATCAAATCCTTGGCATTCTCCATTGCTTCAGGGCTGGTGTTGGTCTCGGCCTCTATGATCATGGCTTGGGTGGTGGAGAATACCTTGGATACCTTTTCATGAAGTGTCTTCTCTGTCTCCTCCCAAGCTTCCTTGGCAAGGTCAATGGCATCAACGAACTTGTAATTCTCGGCAGCGTCCTTGGCCTTGTTCATCTTTTCCTCGGCCTTCCTTGGCTCGCCGCCAAGGCTCTTGGAGAGCTTTATCAGCTCCTCTGCAGATTCAAAAACCGAACCAACACGCTTCTTGATGCCGCTGCTAACTGTATCAATAGCCTCCTCGCAAAGGTCCATGCAGGCCTTGAAATCCTTGCTCTCCATGGCGTTCTTGGCCTTTTTGAGCTTATCTTCGGAACCCCCAATCTCTGCCTCGATCTTCTTAGCCTCAGCCAGCCTATCCTCAGCTTCCTTAAGCTTTTCCTCGGCGAGTTCCCTATTACGGGAGGCCTCCTTGGCCTTTTCCTCCAGCTTTTTCTTGAGTTGGAGCGCGCTAAGGTAGGTTCCAGACATAAGCCCACTTCATAACATTTCTTCAGCCGCATGCATTGGCAGCTGCATATTTAAATCAATTTGAACATGCTATATATAATTATTGCATATTAAGTCGTAATTTATTAAGAGGCATATAAATTCATATGGACTGATGTGACTAACCATTGGTGAAATTGAAAACCCAGAATAAGATTTAATAAATTGAAAAAGATACCCCCTTGTGATGAGAAGAGGGTCAACTGAGCTTCGGCTATGATGAACCCTATGAGTTCTGATCTACTCGGCCTTCTCGAACCTCTCTCCCAGCTTCTTCATGACGCCTGGGAGAGTGGTATACTCCATGTCAGCCAGTGGAAGCCTGTGAGGCTCGAAAGGACCATGCCTTCGCATGTAGTCTGCCACTTCCTCAGACTTTCTGCGAGTAAGGTCGAATCCTGGACCCTTGAAGAGATCAACAGGTCCAACAAGCTTTCCTTTTGCTATCTGGAATCCTAGTGCAACTGCCCTTGGTGGTCCATCGAACCTGGTACATATCGCATCCTCCACGGATACTGGCATGATTGGGCCATTGTGGCTGCCCCTCATCCAGCCAGATACAAGATGCGGGAAGGCAAAGGGCTCCAATACCTCTCCAAGTGCTGGGAGGCCGGATTGTGCTCTAACAAGTGCTACTGGGTCATCCTTTCCAACGTACTTGCCAGCAATATGATACAACTTGTCAGTGGATATCACTGCAACTGGTTCGTTGTTGGGAAGCTTGTGCTCCTTCTTGGGCCAAACCCTCTTTATGACGTACCTCTCTTTTGCACCAATGAGTGCCAGGATGTCATATATCTCCTCTGGTGAGGATAAAAGGACCTTCTTGTCCTCCTGTATATCCCATACCTCAAAGTTGAAACCCATGTGGCAGGATGGATCGATGACCAATCCAGCCGTGTTGAATGGGTCTGCAAAAATCCTGTAGATCGGAAGGTTGAAGGCACCAGGCTCGGTTTTGTCCATCATGAAGGCCACCAGTGGCTCTCCCTCACGCTCAGTGAACTCCATCTCTGCACAACCCGGACCCATGCCCTTGATGTTGCCTGAGAACGAGTCCGCCAGGAGGTCCTGACCTGCACCATAGAGCTTGAGCTCCTTGGCCCTCTTTGTGCCCTTCTCGAAGGTGTTCCAAGCGAGCTGGTGTATCTTCTCGCTGTTCTCACCCTTGTGATGGGTCATGATGAGCTCCAAGTCGTCTCCAACATGAGATACATGGAAGTCAACGAGAAGGTTCTTGTCCACTGCCTTCTTGAGCTCCTTCTCTGCGATCTTCATTAATTCTGGATGCACGGTAGCGTGGCCCGGCCAGCCACCGATATCCGCCTTGATCAGACTAACGGTTATTTTCCCCTGTGCCATATAGTCACCGGGCCTCGAAAACCCCTTCTATATTAAATAATTGTCGTTATGATTAACAGTGTATTACTGACATTTCATTTGGAATATGAGTAGGCAATAAT
>Ga0272444_10003235_pt1 | contig 14785 bp, 9 predicted proteins | sample SSMForm13_FD_201033 | JGI IMG/M metagenome (GOLD analysis project Ga0272444, IMG submission 201033) | Marine sediment archaeal communities from Little Sippewissett salt marsh, Falmouth, MA, United States - SSM-Form-13 | ecosystem: Environmental > Aquatic > Marine > Wetlands > Sediment ...
CCCCAGCGAATCCCTTTATCATCCCCGCCTGGGCGCGGTGCCCACCCTGGACGAATACCTGGAGCGCATGGGGCTGAGCCTGGAGGAGCTGCGCCAGGGGCCCAAGCCGGTGGTGGGCGGCTGGTTTTTTCCGGTGCGCTGGTTGGACGACGACCTGGCCCACATCGACGCCCTGATCCAAGAGCTGGAGGATCAGGGCTGCATTCCCCTGTTCTGTTTCTATCGCCGGGTGCCGGCTCCGGACGTGCCTTCCCAGGACACCCAATGGGTGCTGGAAAACTATTTTCAAAGAGACGGCCAGACCTTTGTGGACGTGTTTTTGAACCTGATGCACTTCTCTCTGAGCGTGTTGCGCCCAAGCGAGGCCTATCTTTTAGAACGCCTGAACGCGGTCAGATTGCAGGTGGTGGAGCTTTTCGCCAATTACAAGCATTGGTCCGAGACCTTTCAGGCGGTCAGCCCCTTAGACGTGTGCGCCTCCTATGCCCTGCCCGAGTTTGACGCCAACCTGTTGACCGTGCCCATTGCCACCAAGGAATCGAACCACCGCGACCCGCTCACCGGCGCGATCATGCAAAAGTTTCGCCCCCTGCCCGAGCGCATCGCCAAGGTGGTGCGCATGGCCAAAAACTGGGCCGCATTGCGCCGCAAGCCCAACCACCAGAAAAAGGTGGCCATACTTTTTCACAATTATCCCCCCCGCAACCAGAATCTCGGCAACGCCATAGGGCTGGACTCCTTTGCCAGCGTGGCCCGCATCATCAACCGCATGGCCGAGGAAGGCTATGTGGTAGACCACACTTATGACGATCCCCAGGACTTGGCCGACGAGATAGTTAACGGCCTGACCTCGGACCGGCAGTGGCTCACCCCGGACGCCATGGCCCAGCGGGCCGCGGACAATGTTGGCTCGGAGTGGTGGGAGCCGTGGAGCAACGAATTGCCCGCCCAGAACCGCGAGCATCTACAAAAGGACTGGGGTGGGTCACCGGGCGAGCTGTTCGTGCACCAGGGCAAGCTGATGATCAGCGGCCGGGTCAACGGCAATGTCTATGTGAGCATGCAGCCGCCCCGCGGGTACATCGAGCAGCCGGAAAAAATACACGACCCCTACCTGGCCCCCACATACCATTACCTTTATTACTACCGCTGGCTGCGCGACGTGTTCCAGGCCGACGCGGTGATGCACATCGGCTGCCACGGTACCCTGGAGTGGCTGCCGGGCAAGAGCGTGGCCTTGGGCCCCAACTGCTACCCCGACCTGGCCATCATGGAGCTGCCCAATATCTATCCCTATATCCTCAACAACCCCAGCGAGGGCACCCAGACTAAGCGGCGATCGTTCTCCTGTCTCATCGACCACCTGACGCCGGTGATGACCAATGCCGACATTCACGACGAGTTGGCCGAGATTGACCTGAAGATTCAGGAGTACCACCAGATCAAGGACATGAACCCCAAGAGCCTGCCCGTGACGCGCAAGCAGCTCTGGGATCTGACCGCCAAGGCCAACCTGGACCAGGACCTGGACATCACCCAGGACCAGGCCATGGCCGACTTCGAGGGGTTTCTGGAAACCCTGCACGGCTACCTCTCGGAGATGGCCGACACCGCCATCGCCCACGGCCTGCACATCCTGGGCGAGCCGCCCCAGGGCGAGGGACTGGTGGAACTGGCCACCCAGATCGTCCGGGCCAGGATAGGTGACACGCCGTCGCTGCGCGAGGCTCTGGCCGCCCACTGGGACCTGGATTACGACGACCTCTTCGCCAACCGGGGCGCCAAGTGTCGCAATGAAAAGTTTGCCTCCAATGCCCTGGCCCTGCAGGCGGTGCATGACGGCTGCCTGGATCTGGTGCGACGAAAGATAGACGGCCAGGAAATTGCAGCCGAGGAACTCAGCCCGGACATGACCAAGGCCCTGGACCTGCTCATTGACGAGGTGGTGCCCCGCCTGCGCAAGACCACGGATGAAATGGAGTCCGTCATTCGCGCCTTGGCCGGCAAGTACATCCCGCCGGGCGGCAGCGGCAACCCCACCCGGGGCCAGTTGGAGGTCTTGCCCACGGGCCGCAACTTCTACACCGTGGACCCGGAAAAGGTGCCCTCCCAAGGGGCCTGGGAGACCGGGGTGGCCATGGCCGAAAAGCTCCTGGAGCGTTACCAGCGGGAGACCGGAGAGCCTCTGGACACCCTGGGCATGGTTATCTGGGACATCAACACCATGCGCAACCAGGGCGAGGACATCGCCCAGTCCTTTTACCTCATGGGCATCAAGCCGGTATGGAATCCCGCCAACGGCAAGGTGGTGGACATAGAGATCATGCCCCTGGAAAAGCTGAAACACCCTCGCGTGGACATCACCTTCCGCGCCTCGGGATGCTTCCGCGACACCTTCCCCAATGTGGCCGAATTGATGGACCGGGCGGTGATGATGGTGGCCGCCCTGCAGGAGCCCCATGGCCGCAACTTCCTCCGGCGCAATGTGGAGCGTGAGGTGGAGGAGCTGGCCAAACAGGGCCTGTCCCCAGAGGAGGCCTTCCGGGAGGCCACCTTCCGGGTCTATAGCTGCCAGCCGGGCACCTACGGCGCCGGGGTGTGTACGGCCATCGACGCCAAGGCCTGGGAGACCCGGGACGACCTGGGCGAGGCCTATGTTACCTGGGGCGGCTTCGCCTATGGGCAGGGGGTCTATGGCGCCGAGAGAAAGAACAGCTTCAGGCGGCGCCTCAAGGACATCAAGCTGGTGGTCAAGAACGAGGACTCCCGGGAGTTTGACCTGTTTTCCTCGGATGACTTCAACTCCTACTTCGGCGGGTTCATCGCGGCGGTGCGCATGGAGTCAGGGGTGCAGCCCCTGGCCTATGCCGGCGACGCCTCCGACCCCAATCGGATCAAGTACCGCAGCGTGCAAGAAGAGATTAAGCACCTGTTCCGCTCCCGCCTGTTGAACCCCAAGTGGATCAACTCCATGAAGGCCCATGGCTTCAAGGGGGCCGGAGACCTCTCGCGCAACGTGGATTATGCCTTTCACTGGGACGCCACCAGCAACGTAATAGACGACTGGATGTACCAGGAGATGGCCAACCGCCTGGCCTTTGATCAGGAATTGCAGGATTGGTACAAAGAGGTCAATCCATATGCCCTGCACAACATCGCCGAAAGGCTTCTGGAGGCCATCAATCGCGATATGTGGCAGGCCGACCCCAGGACCCAGCAAAAGCTGGAAACCCTTTTTTTGGAGACCGAGGGCGATATCGAAGACTCGGTGGATGACGGCCAATCAACCGGCAAACCGCCAAAGACCGGGCCGGAGGGCGCAAGGTGAGGGCCGAGCATAATTCAACCCGACTGCGATGTAGATGCCTGGCCATCCTGGCCTGTTTATGCCTGGTGCTGTCTGCGGCGGCAACGGCAGCCGCGGAGGCACAGCAGAAACCGGCCTCCAGCCAGGCGCCCCAGACCATGCAAACCTGGACCGACGACAAGGGGCGCGTGCGCAAGGTGCCCTGGCCCCCGCGAAAGATAGTGGTGATCGGCGGGTCGCGCTCGCCCTTGGAGATGATCTGCGCCCTGGGCAAGACAGACATGATCAAGTCCAGGGCCGAATGGAGCATGTGGCCGCCGGCCATGGCCAAGATCCCGTCCATCGGCAGGCGGCCCCAGATCAACATGGAGCTGCTGCTCCGGTGCAAGCCGGATTTTGTAATCGCCAACAGTCTGTTTCAGCAAAACATCGGCCACATCGAGTCCGTGGGCATACCGGTTTTGATCTTTGAGCCCATGGGCCTTGAGGAAACCCCCCCGCTAATCAAAAAAATGGGGCGTTTGTTCAATTGCCCGGAAAGGGCGCGGGCGCTCTCCGCTTATGTGAGCAGATACCTTAACCTGCTGAATGAGCGCCTCAAGGACCTGAAACCAGAGCAACGGCCCAAGGTGTTCATGGGGCGTGGCCGCCAAGTTTACTACCCCTCATTTACCAAGGGATACCGCGGCGTGGTCGAGTACGCGGGGGGGCGCAACATTGTCAATACGCTGTCTTCGCCGTACCAGGCGGTGTCCCCGGAATGGCTGATGGAGCAGAACCCGGATTATCTGGTCATTGCCCCCAGCCTCAGGGGATGGGGCTTTCAGATACCAACTAAAAAGATCATGCAGTCCTTTTGGAACGACGTATTCCATCAGCCCGGGGTGAAAATTCTGCCCCTGTCCAAACAAGATCATCTGCTGCTGGTGGACGGGAGGCTCTGTTGGGGCCTGCGCGCCTTTATCGGAGCGCTGTACATGGCCAAGAAGTTTCATCCCAGCCTGTTCGGCGACATCGACCCCACCGAGGTCCACCGGGATTTTCTGAAGCGTTTTTTCAACCTTGAGCTGCAAGGGGATTACGTCTACCCATGAGCGACTTGGCTGCACACCCTGAAGGCCTGGCTCCCACGGCCGTAAGCAAGGTCTGGATAATGCTGGGCCTGGGCGTTTCCCTAGTGCTGTTGGTGCTAGTCGCTTCCTCGGTGGGCACCTCCGAAGTGGGGCCCAAGACAGTGGCTATGTGCCTGCTGGGCCTGATCCAGCCGGAGTGGTCGCCGCCACCGGATCTGGCCAAGGTGGTTTTTGATCTTCGCTTGCCCAGGGTGTTCCTGGCCTTGGTGGCGGGCATGGGCCTGGCCATGAGCGGCGTGGCGGTGCAGGGGGTGCTGATGAATCCCCTGGTGAGCCCGTTCATCTTGGGCGTGGCCCCGGGAGCGGCCTTTGGGGCGGCCCTGGCCATGGTCCTGGGGGTGGACCTGGTGGGATTCGGCCACTACCTGGTGGTGGGCAATGCCTTTGTCACCGCGACCCTGGCCATGTTCCTGGCCTATGGCATTGCCCAGGTGCGGCGCTCGTCCCGCGAAACCATCATCCTGGCGGGCATTGCGGTGGGCTACATCTTCTCGGCCCTGGTCTCCATCTTGAAATACATCTCCACCGTGGACACCCTGCACAATCTGGTGTTTTGGTTGATGGGCAGCCTGTGGGGGGCTTCGTTCCAGAGCGTCCTGTTCATCGCCCCCTTGTTGCTGGCCTGCCTGGTGGCCCTGTTGTGGCTTTCCTGGGACCTCAACATCATGAGCGCGGGCGACGAGGTGGCCAACAGCCTGGGGGTGCGGGTAAAGCTGGTGCGCGTGAGCGTGTTGCTCCTGAGCACCCTGACCACCGCCGCGGTCATCTCCTTCACTGGGGTGATCGGCTTCGTGGGCCTGGTGTCCCCGCACATGGCCCGCATGATGGTGGGCGCGGATCACCGCTGGCTCTTTCCCGCCGCCTGCCTGGTGGGCGCCCTGTTGTTGCTGGGGGCCGACACCCTGGGCCGGGTGGTGCTCTGGCCGGTGGAGGTGCCGGTGGGCATCACCACCGCCTTGATCGGCGGGCCCTTTTTCATTTACCTGTTGTGGCGCAGGAACAGGGATTGGTGGCAATGAAGCTGACTGTCCGGGAGCTGCGGTTTTCCTACAAGGCGAATGAGGTCCTGCGGGGTTTGAATCTGCAGATCGCGCCCGACTCTATGACCTGTTTAGTGGGGCCCAACGGTTCCGGCAAAAGCACTTTGTTGCGTTGCCTGGACCGTATTCTACGCCCCACTCAAGGCACGGTGATGGTGGGCGATGATGACCTGCGAAAGCTGCCCCTAAAGGAGTTGGCCCGCCGCATCTCCTATGTTCCTCAAAACTGCTCTCATAATTTTCCCCTGACCGTGTTTGAGGTGGTGATGATGGGCCGCAAGCCCCATCTGAACTTCAAGGTGCGCCCCATGGATCGGGACGTGGTGAATCATGCCTTGGAAATACTGGGCCTGGCCGGTTACAAAAGGCGCTATTTTGACGAACTGAGCGGCGGGGAAAAGCAAAAGGTGTTCCTGGCCAGGGCCCTGGCCCAGGAGGCCCCGATCATGCTGCTGGACGAACCCACCAGCAATCTGGACATACATTTTCAACTGGAAGTTCTGGAGCTGTTGCGCCGGCTGAAAAAGCTGAAAAACTTGGCCGTGGTCATTGCCATACATGACCTGAACCTGGCCGCCCGCTACGCGGATAGTTTGCTCATGCTGAACCAGGGCCGCATTATCGCCCAGGGTCCGCCCTACCAGGTGCTGACTGGCGAAAATATCGAGCGGGTTTACAAGGTAAAGGCCCAGGTGCACCACAACGGCTATGGTCAGGTTCAGATTTGGCCCTTGCATCCCACCGCTCAGGCCACCGGTCCGACCAGCTCGCTGTAGAGCGTTCGGCGCAGGGTGCACTCCAGCTCGCTACGCCTGACGCGGGAGGCGTTAAAAGAAACACGGCGGGAGGGGCAGCCGCCTCGGCACACCGTCAAGATGGGGCAATCAGCGCAACGCGGGTCCAGACCCTGGGCGTCGCTTAATTGGCCCAAGGCTGGGACATCCGGATGTTGCACCGTGCCAGCGGCAAAATCTTCATGCCCGGCCAGACAGGCGCAGGGATGCAAGCGCCCATCAGGGGAGACCGCGGCGGCCTGTCCCTGAGCGGCGAAACAATAGGGCCGCGCCTGCCCCTCGGCGGCTCGCTTAATGGTTTGCTCCACCTCGCGCACCTTTAAGGGCGGAAAGCGGCGCTGGTTCACAAAGGCCAGGGCGGCCAGCATCTCGGGGACCATGGCCGCGATTTGGGCGGGCGTGGGTTGCAGCTCGGCCCCATGCGCCCGGCCCAGGGTGCGCAACAGGTCCAGGTTGATCACCCGCACCGCCCGGTAGCGGGCGCAGAGCAGGATCAACTCAGGTATGCTCTCCACATTGTGTCGGCTTAGCACCACCGTGAGGTTGACGCCCGCCCCTTCGCGGTTCAGCAGCTCCAGGGCCTGCAAGACCCGGGAGCTGCTCCCCCGCGTGAGGTCGTTGATTCGCGGCGGCCCGTCCAGGCTGAGGCCCAGCCCCACGCCGTGCTCTGCCAGGAAGTCCAGCTTGGCTTTGTCCAGAAGCAGCCCGTTGCTCTGCAAGGCAAAACGGGTGTCCTTGCCGTAAGTTTCCAGCAAGCGCCTTATAAGATCGAAGTTGAGCAGGGGTTCGCCGCCAGCCAGCTCCACCAGGGCGCTTCGGGGCTGTGCCCGCACCAACTCCATGGCCTGTTGCGCGGTTTGCCAGGACATGTCCCGGCCGCGTCCATCAGCCCCGGCATAGCAATATGAGCAGGCCAGATTGCAGCGGCTGGTGACCATCAGCACCAGGAAGCGTATATCCGCTTGCAGGGGCAAGCCGGCCTAGCCGCCCGGGGTCAGCCCCGGCACCACCTGCTCGAACGGCTGACGACGCATGCGGTGGGGCAAGGCCAGGCTGGCGGCCCGTTCCACGTGCTGCTCGGTCACCTGCTCCGACTGCTCCCATGCGGCAAGACTCTTGGCCGCCTTGAGGGTTATGATGTCCGCCCGGTGCCCGTCCACCCCGGCCTGCAGGCACATCTCGGCTATGTTCAGCTTGACCGGCTGGCTGGCTTGCACCTTGGGCAGCAACTCACGGGCCTGGATTATTTGTTGGGTGATTTGCTCGGACGGTGCCTGCCACCCGGCCGCGAAGGCAACCGGGTCTTCATCAAAGTCCGCCCGCAGGTCCATGACCTTCACCCGGTCGGCGGCGTCTCGGATGCCTTCCACCAGCACGCACAGGCCAAAGCGGTCCAGCAACTGGGGGCGCAGCTCCCCCTCCTCCGGGTTCATGGTGCCCACCAGGGTGAAACGGGCCGGGTGGCTGAAGGATACGCCCTCGCGCTCCACGGTGTTGACTCCCATGGCGGCTGAGTCCAGCAACACGTCCACCACGTGGTCGTCGAGTAGGTTGACCTCGTCCACGTACAAGATGCCCCGATGCGCCGCGGCCAGGATGCCGGGCTCCAGGTGCTTCTCGCCCTCTTTCAGGGCCCGCTCCAGATCCATGGAGCCCACCACCCGGTCCTCGGTGGCCCCCACGGGAAGCTCCACCAGGCGCACCTTGCGGCTCTTCAGGGGCGGCGCATGGCCGGCCAGGACCTGCTCGCGGCACTGGCCGCGCGGGCAGTCGCGGCAGGTATCGCCACCCGTTTCCGTGGGTCCGAGCTGGAAGGGACAGCCCGCCACGACCTGAATCTGCGGCAAAATCTCGGCCAGGGCCCGGGCGGCGGTGGATTTGCCGGTGCCTTTTTCGCCGCGAATGAGCACGCCGGAGAGATTGGGGTTGACCACGTTGAGGATCAGGGCCTGTTTCATATCCTCCTGGCCCACAATGGCGGCAAAGGGATACACGGCTTTTTGAGGCACTAGTTGCTCCTTTTGGCTATATCCACCAAGTCTTTGGCTCTTAGCTTTTCAATCTGGAAATATTGCCCGTCCAGGGCGTTGCACAGCCGGCGCGACAGGCCCAGTCTGGCCGCGCCCGGCGGCTCGGTGTCCACCACCACGTATTTCACGCGCGCCTCGCCCGCCAATACCCCGGCCATGGCCAGGGCCTCCTGATGGGGGGCCAAGGCCTGGCCCAAGCCCGCGTTGGCCTTGCCGTCGGTAAGGATCAAGACAATGGGCCGCGAGGTGGGCTCCTTGCGCAGATGCGAGGTCAGGACGCGATGGGCCTGGGCCAGGGCGGACGAGAGCGGCGTGCGGCCGCCCACGGGCAGTTCTTTCAACTGACGGGCGGCCAGTTCAATGGAAGAAGTGGGTGCCAGGCAAAGCTCGGCCTCGCGGCCCCGGAAGCTGACCATGGCCACCTTGTCGCGCTTTTGATAGGCGTCCAGCAGCAGCGAGAGGATGGCACCCTTGGTGGCCACCATGCGGGCTTGGGCCCCCATGGAGCCGCTGGCATCCACCACGAACAAGAGGAAGTTGCCCACCCGCTTTTCGCGCACCTTGCAGCGGATATCGGGCTTTTTGATGCACACGGCAAGGTTGTTTTCCACCTGGCGGCGCAGTTGATGGGGCGCGGCGGCCCTGAGGGTGGCGTCCAGGGCCAGATCATCGCCGGGCACCATGGTGCTTTTGATGTAGCGCCCCTGTTTCTGGGCCGTGCGCGTGGCCGAGCGCCGTCCGGAGCCCCGCCGCAGCAGGCGGTCCTTGGTCTGCTGAAAGCTGCGCACCTTGAAGGTCTCGCCGACCTGGAACACCTGTTCGGAACCATTGCCCCCTTGCTCTTCAGGCCCTTGGGGCGCGGGCAAGGGCAGGTCGTAAGGCTCGTCCATGTCCCCGGCCGATTCATCTTGGGGGGATGGATCGCCGCTGGACTGGTCCTGCTGTTGCTCTTCTTCCTGTGCCTCGTTTTGCCGGTCATCCTCCCCTGGCTGGTCGTCGTCCGGCGGGGGCGGAGGAGGCAGAGGGGGCGAAGCGTCGCGGCTGCGGTGGGTAAGGGCCATGCCCGCCACCCGTTGGACATGCTCCACGGTTACTTGGGTGCCGGCCTCAAAGGCGCACAGCGCCTTGGCCGCCCGCTGGATCACCAAATCGGCCCGATGGCCGGCTACATGGTTTTCCAGGCACAACTGACTGATGAAGCCTTTGAGGGTGCCCGGCAGCACCACCTCGGGCAACAGCTCCTGAGCCCGGATCACGGCCCGCGCCACCTGGGCGTCGGCCTCGGCATGGGCCGCGGCAAAGCCGGCGGGGTCGTGGTCAAAGGCCTCGCGCAGGTCCATGAGCCGCACCCGATCAATGGGCTCGCTCTCGCCAATCACCTGCACGCAAAGCCCGAAGCGATCCAGGAGTTGGGGCCGCAGTTCGCCTTCCTCCGGGTTCATGGTGCCCACCAATACGAACTCCGCCGGGTGGGACAGGGAGATGCCCTCGCGCTCAATGGTGTTGCAGCCCGCCGCCGCCGCGTCCAGGATCACGTCAACCAGGTGATCGTCGAGCAGGTTGACCTCGTCCACATACAAAAAGCCCCGGTTGGCCCGGGCCAACAGACCCGGCGACAGACGCCGCCTACCGCTTTTCACCGCGTGGCTGAAATCCAGACCGCCCAGCACCATGTCCTCGGTGGCGTTCAAGGGCAGGTCCACCACCGGTGAGCGACGCTTTTTTAAAAGCGGCGTAATGCCCTGGCGAACAGCGGCGGCGCAGTTTGGACAGAGGTGGGCGGCATCGGCCGGATCGCAGGCAAAGGGGCAGCCCGGCCACACTGTCTGCATGGGCAGCAAAGCGGCCAGGGAGCGCACGGCCGTGGACTTGGCCGTGCCCTTCTCACCGCGAATGAGCACGCCACCCACGCCGGAATCTATGGCATTGAGCAGCAGGGCCAGCTTCATCTGCTCTTGGCCCACAATGGCGGAAAAGGGAAAAACCGCCGTCTTGCAAGGCTGTGCCTGCTCCTGGGTTGGGCTAGGGTCGCAACTCAAGCGCTGGCCCTCCTTATGACCATGACAGCGCCCATGAACAGCACCAGCGCCCAGATGCACAGGGCCAGCAAGGCCAGCCAGGGGAATGGCTGGCCCAGGGCGGCGGCCCGGATACACTGGCTGGCCGGGGTCAGGGGCAATACCTTGATGATCCAGGCCGCCCATTGGGGCAGATGGTCCAGAGGAAAAAAGGTGCCGCACAAAAAGCTCATGGGCACGATGATGAAGGTGGTTAGGCTGCTCTGGTCGGAATGGGAGCGCACAATCATGGCCGCGGCCACCCCGGCCGAGGCGAACAAAAAAGTATTAAGCAGCACCGAAAGCAGCAGAAGCCAGGAGTAACAGATGGCCACCCCGGACAGCTTGGCCAAAATCAAGATGACCGAACCGGCCAGCAGGCCCCGCACCATGCCGGCCAAAACCTCGCCCAGGGAAACCGCGAAGTCGCTGACCGGCGCGGTCTGTAGCTCCTCGAAGGTCTTCCAGTAAAAACGCGCCACGTTCAGGTCTGTGGCGATGGTGAAGCTCTGGCTCATGGAGGACAGGGCTAACAGGCCGGGAATCATGAAGGTAAGGTAATCAACCCCATCCACGTTGACGCCCCGGCCCATGCCCCAACCAAAGGCCACCAGGAACAGGACCGGGCTAATGGCATAGGAGACCACGAGCCTGCGCAAGCGCCGCCGGAGAATGATCATCTCCCGCCAAAAAACTGAATATACCCCGCTCATTAGTGCGCTCCGCTCTTATGGGTGTGCTTCGCTCCCTGTTGGCTGTGTTTCGACCCATGCATGGAGCTATTGGCCACCTTGGTCTTACCTCCGCCGCTGACCCGCTGGCCGGTGAGCCTGATAAACACGTCCTCCAGGTTGCTGTCGCGAATCATCACCTCGCCGTGCTGATGAGAGGCAAAGGCCGCCGCCGCCTCCCGGGAGCTGAAAAAGCTAGTCTTGCCAGTGGTCGGGCTTTCCACCACCACCTTGCCGGTGTGGGCCTTGAGCTTGTGCGGGGTGTCCAGGGCGATCAAGGAACCTTCGTGAATGATCCCCACCCGATGACAGAGCGCCTCCGCTTCTTCGATATAGTGGGTGGTGAGAAATATGGTCACACCCAGCTCGTGACTGCGACGGATCAGCTCCCAAGTGCGCCGCCTGGTGTGGGCGTCCAGGCCCACGGTGGGCTCATCCAAAAAGAGCACATTGGGGTGGTGCAGCAGGGCCCGGGCTATCATCAGGCGTCTTTTCAGCCCGCCGGAGAGGTTCTTGGACAGCTCACGGCCTCTCTCCGACAGGCCGGAGAACTCCAGGAGTTCGTCGATGCGTGCCTTCAACTTACTGGAGGACATCTTGTGCAACATGCCGTGGAAGCGGAGGTTCTCGGCTACCGTAAGGTCCGGGTCCACATTGATATGCTGGGGCACCACGCCCATGCCGCTCTTGGCCCGCAAAGGCTCCTTGACCACGTCATGGCAGGACACCAGGGCGCGGCCCGCGCTGGGCTTGGCCAGGGTGGTCAGAATGCGCACGGTGGTGGTCTTGCCGGCGCCATTGGGGCCCAGGAAGCCGAATATCTCGCCCGAGCCAACCGAGAGGTTCAGGTGGTCCACCGCCGTCAAGGAGCCGAATCGTTTAATCAAGTCTTGCACTTCGATCACGGGTTTCATTTCCATGGTGTCCAAGGCTCCCTATGGGTTCGCCAGTTCCAATCCGCCCTCACGCTCTGGATTTAATGCCAAAGTTTTTCAGGACCATATTTGTTTGCATCGGGTTGACGGGCAGCCGTCAAAACACAAAAGGCCGCACCACCTCATGGGTGATTGACCTTCTTGGCTGATAGTTTCAGGTTATGTCACCCCGGTTGGATGGGGCCTGGCGCGCAAACGGATGCGGCATCCGCCGCAAGACTGCGCTGTTCACAGCGCATTAGCTGTTTTTTGGGCAAGATAGAGCTATCACAGGATGGAGAAGTAAACAAGCTGCTTTTACTGGCAGCTATGGGACGAGGCCGGTTGACGTGAGAACCCTTGAGATCTGTGGCTTCAGCGAATGAACTTCACCTAAACCAGGCATCCGCTTACTGAGGAATCATGGTTTACCGCCATCGCGGGCGGGGGTATGGGGATCGTAAGCAGGCAACTGTTGAGACAGAGTGGGCCTACATGGCCTGTGTTGACGCTTGCATCTCCAACTGCATGCCTGTAGGAACGCCATCGCTTTACAGAGTCGGCTATACGTTGAACTGAGGTCGTTCCCTCCAAAATTTACATAGGATCTACAAGCCTGAATACGGCTAGCCAAATCGCCGCTTCACCCTACTTAGCACAAGTTGCGGTTTCGCTCCTGCGGGCAAATTCCTCATTGCCGAAATTAGTTATAGCGCCTCCCTAATTTGTTTTCGTCTTTGTCAACGAGGAGCCGCCGGCATCCACCGGCAGTAACGATGGGTGCCTCCAGAAAAGCAATGGTTTGTGGAAGCGGCTGCTAGCCTAAGGCGGCAAGCCAGTGAATCAAGCCGGGGCCTGAGTGCCCTGGGCGGTCAAGCGCGCAAAATGCCCTCCCGCTGAGACGAGTTCCTGGTAATTACCTGTCTCAGCCACCATCCCGTCCTGGAGGACCACGATGCGGTCCGCCTTGCGAATGGTGGAAAGACGATGAGCGATCACCAGGGTTGACCGGTCCCGGCAGGCCTGGGCCAGAGCTTTTTGTAATAGCAGCTCGCTTTCAACGTCGAGATTGGAGACCGCCTCGTCCAAGATTATTATGGGCGTGTTTTTCAGCAAGGCCCGGGCAATGGCGATCCGCTGCCGTTGGCCGCCGGACAGCCTGGCTCCCCGCTCGCCCAGCACAGTGTCCCATCCCTGGGGCATGGCGGCTATGAACTCCTCGGCCTGCGCCGCCTGGGCCGCTTGCACCACCTCGGCGTCGCTGGCCGAAGGCCGGCTCATGCGTATGTTGTCCAAGGCGGATCGATTGAACAGATAAACATCCTGAGGGACCACGGCGATAAGGTCGCGAAGGGTTTCCTGCGGGAAGTCGCGGATGTCGTGGCCGCCGATGGCGATGCGCCCTCCGGTCACATCCCACATACGGGTCAACAGGTTGGCACAGGTGGTTTTCCCTCCGCCCGAAGGTCCCACCAGGGCCACGGACTCTCCCGGCGAGATAGTGAAGGAAAGGCCCCGCAGCACCTCGGGGAGGGTTGGCCCATAACTGAAGCGCACCCCTTCATAGGAGATCTCTGGCTCCCAAGGGCCGGGAGGCGGCGCTGAAACCAGGTCCCGCACTGGTGGCGAGGCATCCAGGATTTGCCAGATCCGCTTGGCCGCCGAAAAGAGAGTGGGAAAGTCGCGCCCAGCGGCCATCAGCCGATTAATGGGCAGAAAAATGCTGGCCGCCAGAATCACGGCCGCCGGAAGAAAGGCAGTGGGCAGCTCCTCCAAGGCCACCATGCGGCAGGCGACCAGGGCCGTGGCCAGGGTTCCGGCGCCGGCCAAGAGCTCGTGCAAGCCAAGCTCCCAGCCCTTGGCCCGGCCGTCCAGGTATTGCGCCTGGCGCAGAGCCGATTCGGCGGCGGCCAAAAGCTGAAGTTCACGGGTGTGGGCGCCAAACACCACAATCTCTCTGAGCCCCTGCACGCCGTCCACCACCTCGGCCCCGACGGCTCCCAGCTTCTCCCGAATCGAACGCGCCCGCCCGCCCAGGAATGGCTTCATCCAAATCGGCACGACCAGCACGGCGGCCACGAAGGGAAACAACACCAGGGCCAGCAACCAGTGAATCATGGCGAGCGCGGCCAAGGCGCAGGCCGGCACCACCAGGGCCACGAGCAAGGGTGGCAGTACATGAGCCAGGCCGAGTTCGAGGGCCTCCACGTCTCCCATGGCGGCGCTGTTCAAATCTCCCGAGCGCCGTTCCATCAGATACCCCGGGGCCAGCCTTTCAAAGGCCTGGTAAATCATCGCCCGCAAATCGGCCAGGATATGGAAGGCGATGCCATGCGACAGCGTCATTTCAAGCCAAGGCAGCACAGCCAGCGGCAAAATCAACGCCACCAGCCAGGCCAGCATGCCGCGAAGTTGCTCCGAACCCGCCCCGGTTATGGCCTGTCCCACCATGTAGGCGCTCAGAGTGGAACCGGCGATGGTGAACAGGTGCACGGCCATCCCGGTCAGAACCGTCAGCCCCAGGGCCACCCGGTAGCCACGCAAAAGCCCCCACACCACGGCTGGCCCCGAAACCGTTGCCGCCTGGCGGCCGGCCTGCCTGTCCTCCTGGTTAGAGGATGATTTGCTCGTGTCCATACATTTCTTCCTGACTCTTAACCATGCGCGCATAAACACTCTGAGCGCGCATCAGGTCTCCGGGGGCGCCGGTCTCCGCCATCTGCCCGTTTTCAAGCACCACCACCCGGTCAACCTTGCGCAGAGTGGAAAGCCGGTGGGC
>Ga0272444_10003236_pt1 | contig 14781 bp, 11 predicted proteins | sample SSMForm13_FD_201033 | JGI IMG/M metagenome (GOLD analysis project Ga0272444, IMG submission 201033) | Marine sediment archaeal communities from Little Sippewissett salt marsh, Falmouth, MA, United States - SSM-Form-13 | ecosystem: Environmental > Aquatic > Marine > Wetlands > Sediment ...
TATTCGAAGATTTCGGCGACCACGCCGGCGCCGACCGTCCGGCCGCCTTCGCGGATCGCAAACCGCAGCTCTTTTTCCATGGCGATCGGCGTGATCAGCTCAGCTGAAATCGTCACGTTGTCCCCCGGCATCACCATCTCCACGCCTTCCGGCAGCGTCAACACGCCTGTCACGTCGGTCGTGCGAAAATAAAACTGCGGCCGGTAGCCATTGAAAAACGGCGTGTGACGCCCGCCCTCTTCCTTGCTCAGAATGTAAACCTCTGCCCCAAACTTCGTGTGCGGCGTTATCGAACCCGGCTTGGCGACCACCTGACCGCGCTCGACCTCCTCGCGCTTGGTCCCCCGCAGCAGCACCCCGATGTTGTCCCCCGCGCGCCCCTCGTCCAGCAGCTTGCGGAACATCTCAACCCCCGTGCACACCGTCTTGGCCGTCGGCCGGATCCCCACGATCTCAACATCGTCGCCAACATGCACGATCCCGCGCTCCACACGCCCCGTCACCACCGTTCCGCGACCCGAAATGCTGAACACATCCTCGATCGGCATCAAAAACGGCTTGTCGATATCGCGCTCCGGCTCCGGAATGTAGCTGTCGATCGCCGCCAGCAGCTCAAAAATGCACTTGGCCTCCTCGCTTTCCGGATCGTCGCTCTCAAGCGCCTTCAGCGCGCTGCCGCGGATAATCGGGGTGTCGTCCCCGGGAAACTCGTACTTGTCCAAAAGCTCGCGCAGCTCCAGCTCCACCAGCTCGATCAGCTCCTCGTCGTCCACCATGTCGCACTTGTTCAAAAACACCAGTATCCGCGGCACACCCACCTGACGGGCCAGCAAAATGTGCTCCCGGGTCTGGGGCATCGGGCCGTCGTCGGCGCCCACCACCAGAATCGCCCCGTCCATCTGCGCAGCCCCGGTGATCATGTTCTTGATATAGTCCGCATGCCCCGGACAGTCCACGTGGGCATAGTGCCGGTTGGCCGTCTCGTACTCCACGTGCGCGGTGGCGATCGTGATCCCCCGCGCCTTCTCCTCCGGCGCCTTGTCGATCTGATCGAACGGCACGAAATTGGCCAGCCCCCGCAATCCCGAATGCTTGGTGATCGCCGCGGTCAGCGTCGTCTTGCCGTGGTCGATATGACCGATGGTTCCCACATTCACATGCGGCTTGGTGCGCGAAAACTTCTCTTTTGCCATTTTCTCATCCTCCCCCGAAACGGGCTGAAAATTCTATATTACAGATCAGCGCCCTGCCCATCACTGCTTGCACAGCAGACAAAAAAAAACCTGTAAACCAGAGGGTCGAAAACAGGTGCGGCGGGGCTTGAAGAGTTACCAGCGGTAATGGGCAAAAGCCTTGTTGGCTTCCGCCATCTTGTGGGTATCTTCTTTTTTCTTGATTGCCGATCCTCGCCGGTTGGCCGCGTCCAGCAACTCACCGGCGAGCTTGCGTGCCATTCCCTTTTCGGAACGCTTCTGAGCAAAACCGATCAACCAGCGGATGCCCAGCGCGGTCCGGCGCGAGGGCCGAATTTCGGTCGGCACCTGGTAGGTGGACCCCCCCACCCGGCGTGACTTCACCTCAATGGTGGGGCGCACGTTATCGATCGCCTGCTCGAAAACTTTGAGCGGATCCTCCTTGGCTTTTTCCTCAATAATGTCGAAGGCCTTGTAGACTATCCGCTCAGCGACGCTCTTTTTGCCGTCCAGCATGATGGAATTGGTGAATTTAGCCACAAGCTTGCTGTTAAACACGGAGTCCGGGATGATCACCCGCTCTGGGACTTCTCTTCTTCTCGGCATATCTCACACCACGTCTTGTATTATGAAATTTGTCTGCGGCCCTTTATCCAGGGCCCGCAAGCCAAAAGGCTATTTGGGTCTCTTCGCACCGTACTTGGAACGCCCCTGCTTGCGGTCGTCAACCCCCAGGGCGTCCAGGGTGCCCCGGACGATGTGATACCGAACACCGGGCAAATCCTTGACGCGCCCGCCGCGAACCAGAACCACCGAGTGCTCCTGAAGGTTGTGCCCGATGCCTGGGATGTAGGCCGTGACTTCCACCCCCGTCGTCAGCCGCACCCTGGCAACCTTGCGCAGGGCGGAGTTCGGCTTTTTGGGGGTCGAGGTGTAAACCCGGGTACAAACGCCCCGCTTCTGCGGCGCCTGCTTGAGGGCCGGGGTATTGGTCTTTTTCTTGACTCGTTTTCTACCGTTGCGGACTAACTGGTTGATCGTCGGCATATGCTCCTCGTGTCCTGAAAATTCCTTTGCGCTTCCAGCGGGTTTGACAAAATGTGCATACGTATACTCTCATGAGCACATTGTCAAGATTTTTATAGGATTACCCCCATTTTTGTCTACTCCCCGAGGGTCTCCTCGATCACGTCCTCGGCCTCCTCGACCATGGGGCTTTTGAAATGCGAAACCTTGATTTTTCGGTAGGCGGCCATACCGGTACCGGCCGGAATCAGCCGTCCCATGATGACGTTTTCTTTGAGCCCGCGCAGGTAATCCTTGGCGCCGGCGATGCTGGCCTCGGTCAACACCTTGGTGGTCTCCTGGAAGGAGGCGGCCGAAATGAAACTCTCCGTGCTCAGAGAGGCCTTGGTGATCCCCAGGATCAGCGGCTCTGCGGTGGCCGGCTTGCCGCCCTGCTCGATGACCTGGCGGTTGAACTCCTCGAACCGGCCGCGATCGACCTGCTCCTCGAAGATGAAGTCGGTGTCGCCGACCTCGGTCACCTTGACGCGGCGCATCATCTGCTTGACGATCACCTCGATGTGCTTGTCGTTGATCCGCACGCCCTGCAGCCGGTAAACCTCCTGAACCTCATTGACCAGGTAGCGGGCCAGGGCGATCTCCCCCTTGATGCTTAAAATATCCTGGGGGTTCGCCGATCCGCCGACGATCGGTTCGCCGGCGCGCACATAATCACCTTCGTAGACGTTGATGTGTTTGCCCCGGGGAATCAGATACTCCCGTTTTTCGCCGACATCCACCGGCGTCACGGTCACCTTCTGCTTGCCCTTTTTGGTGCTCTTGGCGATGGAGACATAGCCGTCGATTTCGCTCAAAAGCGACGCCTCCTTGGGTTTGCGAATTTCAAACAGCTCCGCCACGCGCGGCAAACCGCCGGTGATATCCTTGGTTTTGGTGGTGGCACGCGGCAGTTTGGCGACGATGTCACCGGCCTTGACCTCGTCGCCCTCCTCCACCAGAATGATGGCGTCCACCGGCAGAATGTAGCGGGCGACACCCGTGGATTGTGGCAGTTTGACCGTTTTGCCGTCTTTGTCCTTGATGGAGATGCGGGGGCGGACCTCCGCACTCTTGGCTTCGATGATCGTCCGGGAAGATTTGCCGGTGACCGGGTCCACCTTTTCCTGCATGGTTTTTCCCGGTTCGATGTCCCCGAACTTGACCGTCCCGGCCACCTCGGTGATGATCGGGGTGGTGAACGGGTCCCAGGTGGCAATCAAGTCCCCCGGTTGAACGCTCTGCCCGTCGGTGACCATCAGGTTGGCGCCATAAATCACCGGGTGCCGCTCACGCTCGCGACCGGCTTCGTTGACGATGGCGAACTCGCCGCCGCGACGGTTCATGACGACGGTCTGATTGTCGGCGTTGCGCACCACATTGAGATCGATGAACCTGATGGTGCCTTCCACCCGTGCGCGGGTATCGGCCTGCTCGACCCGCCGGCTGGCGGTGCCGCCGATGTGGAAAGTCCGCATGGTCAGCTGGGTGCCGGGCTCACCGATGGACTGGGCCGCCAGAATTCCAACCGCCTGTCCGATTTCGACCCGGCCCCCGTGGGAGAGGTCCCGGCCGTAGCACTTGGCGCAGACGCCGCGACTGGACTTGCAGGTCAGTGCCGAGCGGATATGCACCCGGGTGATGCCGGCGTTTTCGATGCGTCTGACGGCAGTCTCGTTGATTTCCTCGCCGGCCTTGACCAGGACCTTGTCGGTGAAGGGATCCAGAATGTCCTCGACGGCGATCCGGCCGAGAATCCGTTCCCCGATATCCTGGATGATTTCACCGCCCTCCATCAGCGGTTCGACCTCAACCCCCACCATGGTGCCGCAGTCTTCCTCATAGACCGTGCAGTCCTGAGCAACGTCCGCCAGGCGGCGCGTGAGGTAGCCCGAGTTGGCGGTTTTAAGGGCCGTGTCCGCCAGACCTTTGCGCGCCCCGTGGGTGGAGATGAAATACTGCAGCACCGACAACCCTTCGCGGAAGTTGGCGATGATCGGAGTTTCGATGATTTCACCGGAGGGCTTGGCCATCAGGCCGCGCATACCGGCCAACTGCCGCATCTGGTCCTTGCTGCCGCGGGCGCCGGAGTCTGCCATCATGTAGATGGGATTGAAGCTCTCGTGCCCGACGGGGACGCCGTTTTCGTCCATGATCGGCTTGCCGGTCTCGTCGGTGATCGGCGCGGCCTTCATGATGGCCATCATCTCGTTGGCGACGTCGTCGGTTGCCTTGGCCCAGATATCGACCACCTTGTTGTACTTCTCACCCGGGGTGATGAGCCCCTCGGTGTACTGCTTGTCGATTTCCTTGACCCGCTCTTCAGCCGCGGTGATGATCGTTTTCTTGGCCGGAGGAATGATCATGGCGTCGATCGAAATCGACAGGCCGCCCCGGGTTGAGTAGTGGTAGCCGATGTCTTTCAGCCGGTCCGAGAGGATCACCGTGGCCTTGGCGCCCAGGTTGCGGTAGACGAAGTCCACCAACTCCCGCAGGTTCTTCTTGTCCATGACCCGGTTGATGGTTTTGAACGAAATTTCCGGCCGTTTTTCCAGAACGTGAAAGATGTGGTTCTCGTCGTTGCTGAAGCGCCGGTGAAGCGTCTCGCCCTCTTCGAGGGCAAAAACGGCGTCGACCTCCGCGTCCTCGGCGCTGAAGACGCGCTTGAACTCATCCTTGCGCAACAGGCCGAGATAGCCATTGTTTTTGCGGTCCTGGCCCACCGAGTACTTCTCGACCATGTCGATGAAATCGGCTCCTGCGCCGATCTCGGCCGCAGCCGCCTCGGCCTCGCCGTCGCCGGCGGTCAGGATGTGGCGCAGCACCAGGATGGGCTCCTTGGGAATGATTTCCCACAGCAGGATGCGGCCTGCGGTGGTTTTGAGCTTCTCGCCCTCCATACGCACTTCCACCACGGCGTGCAGATCGATCACCCCGGCATCGTAGGCCGAGCGGACCTCATCCGGACCGGAGAAGAGCATGCCGGTGCCCTTGACGCCCTCCAGATCGAGGGTCATGTAGTAGATTCCCAGAACGATGTCCTGGGTGGGCACGATGATCGGGCTGCCGTTGGCCGGCGAGAGGATGTTGTTGCTGGCCAGCATCAGGATCCGGGCCTCGATCTGGGATTCCACCGAGAGGGGAACGTGGACCGCCATCTGGTCGCCGTCGAAGTCGGCGTTGAAAGCGGTGCAGACCAGCGGGTGCAGCTGAATGGCCTTGCCCTCGATCAGGGTCGGCTCAAAGGCCTGGATCCCCAGGCGGTGCAGGGTCGGTGCGCGGTTGAGCATGATCGGGTACTCGCGCACCACCTCGTCCAGGGTGTCCCAGACCTCCGGCACCTCACGCTCCACCATTTTCTTGGCGCTCTTGACTGTGGAGACGAGCCCCTTTTCCTCCAGCCGGTAGTAAACGAAGGGCTTGAAGAGCTCCAGGGCCATTTTCTTGGGCAGGCCGCACTGGTGCAGGCGCAGGTCGGGGCCGATGGTGATGACGGTTCGCCCGGAGTAGTCCACCCGTTTCCCCAGCAGGTTCTGGCGGAAGCGGCCCTGTTTTCCCTTCAGGGTGTCGCTCAGGGACTTCAGCGGCCGTTTGTTGGTGCCGGTGATCACCCGGCCGTGCCGGCCGTTGTCGAACAGCACGTCGACGGCCTCCTGCAGCATGCGCTTTTCGTTGCGCACGATGATGTCGGGGGCCTTGAGGTCTACGAGCCGCTTCAGGCGGTTGTTGCGGTTGATGACCCGCCGGTAGAGATCGTTGAGATCCGAAGTGGCGAAGCGCCCACCCTCCAGCGGCACCAGCGGCCGCAGGTCCGGGGGCAGCACCGGGATGATGTCCATGATCATCCAGGCCGGGTTGATCCCCGAGCGCCGGAAGGCGTCGATGATCTTGAGGCGCTTGGAGAGTTTCTTGCGCTTGGCCTCGGAGCCCGTCGCCTGAATCTCCGCCTTGATTTCCGTGTAGAGAGCCTCCAGGTCCAGCTCCTCCAGAAGCTTTTTGACCGCTTCGGCACCGATCCCGGCCTCGAATTTGGACCCGTGGGTTTCCAGCGCCTCGCGGTATTTTTCGTCGGACAGCAGTTGGTATTTGCTAAGCCCGGTGTCCTTGGGATCGATGACGATGTAGCTGTCGAAGTAGAGGACCTTCTCCATGCTTTTAAGGGTCAGATCCAGCAGGTTGCCGATCTTGCTGGGCAGGCTCTTCAAAAACCAGATGTGGGCGCACGGCGTGGCCAGTTCGATATGCCCCATGCGCTCCCGCCGGACCTTGGACTGAATGACCTCCACGCCGCACTTTTCGCAGATCACCCCGCGGTGTTTCATCCGTTTGTATTTGCCGCAGTTGCACTCGTAATCCTTGGTGGGCCCGAAGATCTTGGCGCAGAAAAGCCCGTCGCGCTCCGGTTTGAAGGTGCGGTAGTTGATGGTCTCGGGTTTTTTGATCTCCCCGTGGGACCACTGCCGGATCTGCTCCGGCGAGGCCAGGCCGATCTGAACGGCGGTGTAGTTGCGCGGATCGGTGGGCTTGGCAAAAAAATCGTATAACGTTTCCATATCGTTTTCCTGTCTTAGGAATGATGAGGGGCACGGCAAAACGGCCGAGGACCGCTGCAGCGGACGGTCCGGTGAAGCCGGCGGCCAGACCTGATCTTGATGAAACCGTAAGCCATTATCCAGACGGTTTCGAAAAAAGCTCCAAGTTCAAGGCGCGCAAATCTCGAAGAGTGAGGCGTACACCTGTACGCCGCAGCGACTTCGAGATGCAGCGCAACGCAGAAATTGAGCTTTTTGCGGAACCGTCAGTCTTCTCCCTCAAGCAGCTTCACGTCCAAGCCAAGGGCCTGAAGTTCCTTGGTGAGCACCTTGAACGATTCGGGAATGCCGGGCTCCAGGACGTTCTGGCCTTTGACGATTTTTTCGTACATCCGGGTGCGCCCGGCCATGTCGTCGGACTTGACCGTCAAAAACTCCTGCAGCGCGTGGGCGGCACCGTAGGCCTCCATGGCCCAGACCTCCATCTCGCCCAAGCGCTGGCCGCCGAACTGGGCCTTGCCGCCCAGCGGCTGCTGGGTCACCAGCGAATAGGGCCCGATGGAGCGGGCGTGGATCTTGTCGTCGACCAGGTGGTGCAGTTTGAGCATGTACATCGTGCCCACCGTGATTTTCTGGTCGAAGGGCTCTCCGGTGCGGCCGTCGTAGAGGGTCGCCTGACCGGTGGTCGCCAGTCCGGCCTCCTTGAGCAGGGCCTTGATCTCACTCTCCTTGGCGCCGTCGAAAACCGGGGTCGCCATGTGGACGCCCTCCCGGTAGTACCCGACGTAGTCGGCCAGGGCACGGTCGTCCATGGTGTCGAGGAAGGCCTGCTGCTCGGGTTTATCGAAGAGTTTCTGGACCTTTTTGCGGAGTTCCTCGTAGCGCTGCTCCTCCACCAGGGCATTGAGCTGTCTGCCGAGCCCCTTGGCGGCGTACCCCAGGTGAATTTCCAGGATCTGCCCGACGTTCATGCGCGAGGGCACGCCCAGGGGGTTGAGCACCATGTCCACCGTGGTGCCGTCCTCGAAATAGGGCATGTCCTCCACGGGGTGGATGCGGCTGACGACCCCCTTGTTGCCGTGGCGCCCGGCCATCTTGTCGCCCACCGAGAGCTTGCGCTTCATGGCCACATAGACCTTGACCAGCTTGATCACCCCCGGCGGCAGGTCATCGCCTTTCTCGTAGCGGCTGACGTGCTCCTCGAAAGCCAGGCGGCAGGCTTCACGCTGCTGCCGGTAGCGATCGAGGGTCTCGTGGACCTGCTCGGTCACCTGCTCATCTTCCAGGACGATGCCCTCCAGGTGCGCCAGGGGGATATCCGCCAGAATCTCCGGCGTGATTTCGGCGCCCTTGGCCACCAGGGTGCGCTTGTCTTTTTTCAGCGGGGCGACGCTCTTCTGACCGGCCAGGATTTCCGCCAAACGCTGGCGCACCACCTTGTCGATGATGCGCAACTCGTCTTCACGGTTCTGCTCCAGCAAAGCGATTTCCATGTCCTCGATTTCGCGGGTGCGGTCGTCTTTTTCAACCCCGCGGCGCGAGAAGACCTTGGCATCGATCACGGTCCCCTCGACCCCGGGCGGAATCCGCAGCGAGGTGTCCTTGACGTCCCCGGCCTTCTCGCCGAATATCGCCCGCAGCAGCTTCTCTTCGGGGGAGAGCTGGGTTTCGCCCTTGGGGGTGATCTTGCCCACCAGCACGTCGCCGGGCTTGACCTCGGCACCCAGGCGGATGATGCCGCTTTCGTCCAGGTCCTTCAGGGCCTCCTCCCCGACGTTGGGGATGTCGCGGGTGATCTCCTCTTTGCCCAGCTTGGTGTCGCGCGCCACGACCTCGAACTCCTCGATGTGGACCGAGGTGTAGATCCCGTCGCGCACAAGCCCTTCGCTCACCAGGATCGAGTCTTCGAAGTTGTAGCCGCCCCAGGGCATGAAGGCCACTGTGACGTTCTTGCCCAGGGCGAGCTCGCCGTTTTCGGTGGCCGGGCCGTCGGCGATGATCTCGCCGGCCCGGATCTTCTGGCCCTTGCGCACGATGGGGCGATGGTTGTAGCAGGTGTTCTGGTTGCTGCGCACGAATTTGGACAGATTGTAGATCGTCACTGGCTTTCGGGTGGGGTCGGCGGCGGAGATCGCATGCCGCAGCACGATGCGCGCGGCGTCGACGTCCTCCACGACGCCGTCGCGCTTGGCGACCAGGGTCACGCCGGAATCCTTGGCCACCACCCCTTCGATGCCGGTACCCACCAGGGGGGCCTTGCTGACGATCAGGGGCACCGCCTGGCGCTGCATGTTGGAGCCCATCAGCGCGCGGTTGGCGTCGTCGTTTTCCAGAAAGGGGATCAGCGAGGCCGAAACGCTCACCAGCTGATTGGGCGAGATGTCCATCAGCTCGATTTTCTCCCGCGGCGTCATGGTGAACTCGCCCTCGATGCGCGAGGTCACCAGCTCGTTGACGAACTCGTTTTTCTCGTTGATCGGCGCGTTGGCCTGGGCGATGGGGTGTTTTTTCTCCTCAAAGGCGCTCAGCGAGCGGATGGTGCTGGTGACGGTGGCGTCCTTGACCACCCGGTAAGGGGTTTCGACGAACCCGTAATCGTTGACCCGTGCGTAGGTGCTGAGGGAAACGATCAGCCCGATGTTGGGCCCTTCAGGGGTTTCAATCGGGCAGATCCGGCCGTAGTGCGAGGGGTGCACGTCGCGCACCTCGAAGCCGGCCCGCTCACGGGTCAGGCCGCCGGGCCCGAGAGCGCTGAGACGGCGCTTGTGGGTGGTTTCGGAAAGCGGGTTGGTCTGGTCCATGAACTGGCTGAGCTGGCTGGTGCCGAAAAACTCCTTGACCACCGCCGAAACCGGCTTGGGGTTGACCAGGTCGTGGGGCATCAGGGCATCGACCTCCTGCAAACTCATGCGCTCCTTGATGGCCCGCTCCATGCGCACCAGCCCGATGCGGTACTGGTTCTCCAGCAGCTCCCCGACCGCGCGGATCCGCCGGTTGCCGAGGTGATCGATGTCATCCACCATGCCCTGCGTATCGCGCAGCTCCACCAGAATCTTGGCGGTCATGAGGATGTCCTCCTTGCGGAGGGTGCGCACGCTGATGGGGGAGTTCACCCCCAGGCGCAGGTTGATCTTCAGCCGCCCGACATCGGAGAGGTCGTAAAAGGCGGATTTGAAAAAGAGGTGGTCGACGAAATCCTGGGCGACCTCCGGGGTGGCGGGGTTGCCCGGCCGCAGGCGGCGGTAGATTTCCACCAGCGCCTCCTCGCGGCTTTCAACTTTGTCCAGCAGCAGGGTCTTGCGGATGGAATCGCTGCTGGAGACGCCGTCGATAAAAAGGATCGCAAATTCCGAAACGGCGGCCTCCTGGATGGTTTTCAAGAGGTCCTCGTCGATCCTCTCGTTGGCCTTGGCGATGAGCTCGCCGGATCGGGGGTCCTCGATGCCAAAGGCCAGGACCTTGCCCAGCAGCTCCTGTTCACCCAGGGGCAGCACCTCGAGGCCACTGCTCTTGATCTGGCGCAGGGCGCGCTGGGTGTACATACGCCCCTTCTTGACCAGCAGATCGCCGCTGACCGGATCGACGATGTCCACGGTGGCCCGCATGCCTTTGAGAAAATCGGGGTTGAACTCCCGGAAAAATTCGTCCCCCCGGCGGGTGATTTTTTCGGTCTTGTAATAGTATTGCAGAAGATCGTCAGAGGTGTAGCCAAAGGCTTTGAAGAGCAGGGTCACCGGGAACTTCCGGCGCCGGTCGATGCGGATATGGACGATGTCCTTGGGATCGACCTCCATATCGATCCAGGAGCCGCGCACCGGAATGATGCGGGAACTGTAGATGACCTTGCCGCTGGAATGGGTCTTGCCCTGGTCGTGGTCGAAAAAGACCCCCGAGGACCGGTGCAGCTGACTGACCACCACCCGCTCGGTGCCGTTGATGATGAAGGTGCCCTTCTCGGTCATCAGCGGGATGGTCCCGAAATAGATTTCCTGCTCCTTGATGTCCCGGATGTTGGAAACCCCGGATTCCTTGTCGACATCGTAGACCACCAGCCGCACGGTGATGCGCACCGGGATTTCATATGTCATGCCGCGATGAATACACTCGTGGACGTCGTGCTTGACCTCGCCAAAGCGATAAGAGACAAATTCCAGGGATGCGCTGCCGGTAAAATCCTTGATGGGGAAAACGGATTGGAAAACGGCCTGCAGACCGTGGTCCCGCCGTTTTTCGGGGGGCACGTCAATCTGCAGAAATCGCTGGTAGGATTCCCGCTGCATCCCGATAAGGTCCGGAATATCGGTGATCTTTTTGATCTTCCCGAAATTTTTTCTTAAACGCCTGCTGATCATGGGCATTTCAGACATGACATCTCCAGTCTACGATAACGGTAAAGCGGAAATGGGGTACCGAGGCCATTTCGGATCCCATTTCCGCATTGGTACTGACATGTTCAGGTGCTTGAATGTCGCGACCTGAGCGCTATTTCAACTCGACCTGAGCACCGGCCTCCTCGAGTTGCGCTTTGATTTTTTCGGCCTCTTCCTTGGCCACGGCCTCCTTCACCGGTTTGGGCGCCTCATCCACCAGCGCCTTGGCATCTTTCAGGCCCAGTCCGGTGATGGCCCTGACTTCCTTGATGACCTGGATCTTCTTGTCCCCGGCAGCCAGCAGGATGATGTCAAACTCGGTCTTTTCCTCCTCGACCGCCGCGGCGCCGGCGCCTTCCACCGGCCCGGCGGCCATCATGGCCACCGGTGCGGCCGCCGAAACGCCGAACTTATCTTCGAGTTCCTTGACCATTTCGGAGAGCTCCAGAACGGTCATGTTGGCAATGAAGTCGATAACGTCTTGTCTTGTAATGTCCGCCATTTTTATTTTTTCCTCCAGTTTTTTAAATGGACAGCAGGCGGTTAGGCCGCTTCTTTTTGTTCCCGGATGGCCCGCAAAACATTCACCAGGCGGGTGGGCACATCGTTTAAGGCCCGCACCAACGCCGTCGGCACCCCGTTCATGGCCGACAGCACTTGGGCCAGCAGGACTTCCCGGGACGGCAGGGACGACAGGGCCTTGATCCCCGGCAAGTCAAGCGGCTTGCCCCCCAGTGCGCCGAATTTGATTTCAAATTTCTTGTTTTCATCAGCGAATTTGGTGAGGATTTTGGCCGGCCCGACGGGGTCTGCGTAGCTCAGGGCGATGGCGCTGGGGCCCTTGAAGCGCTCTTTGATCACCGCTACATCGGTGCCCTCGGCTGCGATGGAAAGCAGCGTGTTCTTGACGACCTGATACTCCACGTTTTCTTCACGGAGTTTCCGCCGCAGGTCATTGATCGCAGCCACATCCAGGCCCTTGTAGTCGGTGACGATGACCACCTTGGAGCGCGCGAACTTGTCCCTGATCTCTTCGACGATCTGTTTTTTCTGCTCGATTTTCAAAGTAGTAAAAACACCTCCCTTCCGTTTTCTGCAAAAAACCGGAGGCAACGCACAGGAAACATCTTCTGCCTCGGTAGGCCGGTGGAACCGATTATACACCCACTGGTGAACCTACGGTCTTTGACAGGTTTTTTGGTGACTGTGTTGTATGGCTGCAGGGCAGGCAATCTGTCGGCATGCACTGCATAAGTTGGGTTGGCGCCCATGGCGCCGCGGCTCATGGCGCCGCGGGCGGCGTTTTGAGGAAGCTATTTGATCAGATCTTTAACAAAGCCGGAATCGATTTTGATGCCGGGGCCCATGGTGGTCGACACCGCAATGGTCCTCAAATAGGTGCCTTTGGCCGAGGCCGGCTTGATCCGCATGATGGTCTCCAGAAAGGCCGCCAGATTTTCGAGGATCTTCTGGACTCCGAAGGAAACCTTGCCCATGGGGGCGTGAACGATGCCGGCCTTTTCCACCCGAAAATCGATTTTACCGGCCTTGAGCTCGTTCACGGCCTTGGCGACATCGAAGGTCACGGTGCCGGTCTTGGCATTGGGCATCAACCCCCGCGGCCCCAGCAGCCGGCCGATTTTTCCGACGGCGCCCATCATGTCGGGGGTCGCCACGGCCTTGTCGAAATCGAGCCAGCCACCCTTGATTTTTTCTATCAAATCCTCGTTGCCCACATGGTCGGCGCCCGCCTCAGCGGCTTCTTTTTCTTTCTCGCCTTTAGCAAACACCAGGACCCGGACTTCCTTGCCCAAACCGTTGGGCAAAACGACCGTGCCGCGCACCATCTGGTCGGCGTGGCGGGGGTCAACCCCCAGACGAACCGCGACATCGATGGTTTCGTCAAATTTGGCGTAGGAGGCGTCAATGGCCAACTGGACCGCTTCAGAGAAATCGTAACGCTTGCTGCCGTCGATCTTGGCCATGTTGTTCGAATATTTCTTACCGCGCTTCGGCATTTTATCTAACTCGCTCCTTTTTTTCAAACGATCTCGATTCCCATGCTTCTCGCCGTTCCAGCAACGATCTTGCTGGCCGCCTCCAAATCATAGGCATTGAGGTCCGCCATTTTCTGCTGTGCGATTTCCTCCACCTGCTTGCGGGTCACCTTGGCCACCTTGGTTTTTTTGGGGTCGCCGGAGCCCTTGGCGATTTTGGCCGCCTTTTTCAAGAGCACCGAAGCCGGCGGGGTTTTGGTGATGAAGGTGAAGCTGCGATCCTGATAGACGGTGATCACCACGGGAATGATCATGCCCTCGTCGTTTGCGGTGCGCGCGTTGAAGGCCTTGCAAAAGTCCATGATGTTGACGCCGTGCTGCCCAAGTGCAGGGCCGATCGGGGGAGATGGGTTGGCTTTCCCGGCAGTAACCTGCAGCTTGATCTGAGCCATTACCTTTTTTGCCATTTTTTCCTAACTCCTGCGCAGGGGAGGCACGGGCACCTGAACCCTACAGCTTGGTGACTTGAACGAACTCCAGTTCTACCGGCGTAGAACGTCCAAAAATGCTGACCAGAACTTTTATCTTGCCCTTTTCGGGGTTCACATCTTCAACGGTTCCGCTGAAGTTGTTGAAGGGGCCGTCAATCACTCGGATCTCGTCCCCCGGCTCGAACAAATACTTGGGCTGGGGCTTTAGCTTGCCGGCCTCCATCCGGTTGAGGATTTGCTCGGCCTCCTCGTCGGAAATGGGGGTCGGCTTCTTTCCCCCCAGAAATCCCGTGACTTTCGCCGTGTCGTTGACGATGTGCCAAGTTTCCTCGTCCAACTCCATGCGCACCAGGATATAGCCGGGGTAGAATTTCCGCGAGGTGGTTTTACGCTTGCCCTTTACCAGCTCCACCACCTCTTCCGTCGGCAGGAGCACTTCTTTGAATTTTCCAGGGTGCGGCGACGTGGCGATGCGGTCTTCCAGGGCCTGCTTGACCTTGCCCTCGAAACCCGAATAAACGTGAACGATGTACCATCTGAATGCCACTGTCTTTCCCCCGTCTATGGCAGGACCGCCCGAATCATGCTGGACAACCCCATATCGACGACCCCGAGAAACAACGAGACGATCATGACCACCACGATGACAACGACCGTTGAGCCGACCGCCTGCTTGCGGGTCGGCCAGGTGACCTTTTTAAGTTCGACCTTTACTTCGCGCAAGAATTGAAGCGATTTGTCGAGAATGTTCTTTTCTTGGCTGGCAGCGGTGGTCTTGGCGCCGAATGAGAGTTTTTTTGAGGGCGCGGCCGGCCGCTTGACTTCCAGTTCCGAATCAGCGAAAAGCGCCGCCTTCGAGGCTGGCGTCTCGGACTTTTCCGCCGAGGCGTCAGTCGAATTGACCTGCTCCTGTTGTTCCGGCTTCTTTTTTACCGCTGGTTTTTTCCGCAGTAGCCGTCCCATTCCGTTCCTATCACCACCGTTTCTGGGGCCAATAAAAAAAGGTTGGCAGGCCAGGAGGGATTCGAACCCCCAACACCCGGATTTGGAGTCCGATGCTCTACCATTCGAGCTACTGGCCTGTATCCACCCTTTCACCAAGCCGCCCTTGCGGGCCTAAAACGCCTCCACCGATC
>Ga0272444_10003237_pt1 | contig 14772 bp, 11 predicted proteins | sample SSMForm13_FD_201033 | JGI IMG/M metagenome (GOLD analysis project Ga0272444, IMG submission 201033) | Marine sediment archaeal communities from Little Sippewissett salt marsh, Falmouth, MA, United States - SSM-Form-13 | ecosystem: Environmental > Aquatic > Marine > Wetlands > Sediment ...
TCATCGGTCCTAATTCCAGGCCTTATTTCAGACTCTACCAGGTCAAGCGTGTCTATAACAAGACGACCGGCGTTCCTGATGCCTTGAATATCCGCTGCCTGTTTGAGTCGAATTCTGTATTTTTTAGCATAGGAGGCCTTGAGGTTATCAGAGTCCGGCTTTGATTTGCCGAGGCAGCATTTTTTATATTTCAGCCCGCTTCCGCAAGGGCAAGGATCATTCCGACCCACCTTAACTGTCCTGTTTTTCATCATTTTCTCTGTTTAGATTAATATTGGTTATTGATATGTGATGAACTCGTATAAAGGCCGATTCAGACGGTTTCGTAAAAAGTTCAAATTCCCCCGCCAAACATAGGCGGGATAAAAAGGCATCGCAAATTTTGTAATCATGAGGCGTACTTTTCGTACTTTGAATGATTGCGAAATGCAGCACGACGCAGAAGTTGGATTTTTTACGAAACCGTCATATGTAATTAGCCAAGTTTTTCACTGTATGAATTGTAATAATTAAAGGTTCCTTTTAAGTCAAGAAGTTCGTTCGTGTCCATGTAACTTCTCATTAAGCTCTGGTGTATTAAATGATCATATTGACCCGGCGCCATAATTTATTGAGATGTTACCCTTGGGTCGTAATTGCCGTACAAACCATAATGAACTTTTTGATATTGAAGTTCTTCCTTTTGGTGAGGTGGTTTTTTTTCATCGGGGTATCCGATGGCGACAATCGATTCTACGTTTAAATTTCCCGGAATATTTAAAAGATCGCGGATATACTCATGTGAGGTTTTTGTCTGGTCATGCATTCTTTTTCTAATCTGGATCCAGCAGCTTCCCAGCCCTGCCGACTCTGCCGCCAGGTGGATAAAGATGGAAGCGATGGAAGCATCCTCAACCCACACATCGCATTTTTCAGGATCTGCACAGACAACGATTCCTAAAGGAGCATTTTTTAAAAATGATGCGCCGTGGGGTTTTGCCTTTGAAAGTTTTTCGAGTAAACTTTTATCCGTAACAACGATAAACTCCCACGGGTTAAACCCTCTTGATGAAGGGGAACGCAGCGCTGCCTCAATGAGCTGATCAATTTTTTCGGTCTCTACTGACTTCTCCATGTATTTACGAATACTTCTGCGTTTTTGGATAAGGGATAAAAACATAAGGCATTCTCCTCCTTTTTTATATGTTATGTTTAAATTATTACCAAACTATGATAAAGATTCAAGCGATTAATTCATAACCGTACGCCCGAACACCGGACAATTCGGAAAAAATGCCACAAAGGCACAAAGGGGAAAAATTATTTAAATTCATCTTTGTGCCTTGGTGTCTTAGTGGCGATGAAAAAAGTTTTGTCATAAAAAACAAAAAAGTAATTGCTAAATGAATAATCCGTAAAAGCGAAAAATGAAAATATTGCTTATATATCCATATTGGCTTGAAGAACGGGTCAACACCGAAGATGTGGTGGTCCCGCCCATCGGCATGTATTACGTGGGCGCAGTACTAAAAGAAAATAATTACCCTGTCGAGATATTGAACTGGTGTAAAATAAATGAAACACCTGAAAAAATCAGTGAAATTCTGCTTGAAAAAAAACCTGATGTCATAGGGTTTTCTATTTTACAGGCAAACCGTTGGGGAGGCATCGAGATTGCTAGAATAGCCAAACAGATCGATCCTGAGGTAAAAATTGTTTTTGGGGGAGTCAGTGCCACCTTTTTATGGGAACATTTCTTAACCCATTTTCCGGAAATCGATTTTGTGGTTATGGGCGAGGGTGAATATACATTCTTACATCTGATCAGATGCCTTGAAAAAGGAAAAGATGAACACATAGAAAATATCAGAGGTATTGCTTTTAAAAAAGACTGCAAGGTTGTCCGAACAAAACCTGCCGAATATATTCAAGATCTTGATCATCTTCCGGTTCCGGCCAAGTACTTTGAATATCAACATCTGTCTTTAACCCGGGGCTGTCCGGGAAAATGTACATTTTGCGGTTCACCCAAGTTTTGGGGCCATAAGGTCAGGTTTCATTCGGTCGACTATTTTGTTGAAGAACTCGAACTCCTTTACGAAAAAGGCATCAATTTTTTTTATTTTTCGGATGACACCTTCAGCGTCAACAAAAAACGTGTGATCGAAATTTGTAAAAAAATCCTTGAAAAAAATCTTAGGATCGCCTGGAATGCCATATCCCGGGTCAATTATATGAGTGAAGAAGTCCTTTCCTGGATGAGAAGAGCCGGCTGCATTCAAATCAGTTACGGGATAGAAAGCGGTTCTGAAAAAATTCGGGCTTATCTGAACAAGAAAATCACAACCGGTGAGATCGAGAACACTTTTGCCAACACCTTAAAATACGGCATTTTACCCCGGGCCTATTTTATCTATGGCTCTCCCGGAGAAAGCAGGGAAACCATTCAAGAGAGCATCGATTTGATTAAAAGAATCAACCCTCTGGTTATCCATTCTTTTGTTCTTTCTCTGTTTCCGGGAACCGCACTTTATTCCGAATATAAGAAAAAATTTAATGTATCTGAGGAGATATGGTTAAATCGTATTGAAGATATCAAGTATTTTGAAACAGATGCCAAATTATCCCGAGAAGATGTAATTTCTTTTGGAAAAAAATTAAGAACCACATATTATGAATTACTTCCTGCAATTGTAGACGCCATTGAGCTTATCGATAAAAAGGAATTTTATCCCATGCATGCCGATTTTTGCTCCAGGCTCGGGATGACTTTTGATCATGGAGATTATTCATTAAATGAAGACATAGACGAAAAAGATAAAATCGCTGAAAAATTATACCTAAAAGCGTTGAAATACCACCCCGACCTGCGCGCTTACCTGGGACTGGGCATCTTAAGTCAAAAGAAAAGAGCCTATCATGAATCGATTAACATTCTTTCAAAGGGTGTGGAGTATTTTCCTGACAATGAGCAGCTCAACCTGTGTCTGGGGATAAGCCACATGAATTTGGGTGCTTTTGAAACAGCACTGTCATTTTTTCTAAAATTTCAATATTCAAGACAATGCCTTGAATTCATTGTTAACTGTTACCATGCCTTGAACGATTTTGAAAACGCATCGGCATACCAAAAAAAGCTTGAATCTATGGCATGATTAGGGGTTCAGAGGTTTAGAGTTCAGACATTGAACAGACTGAACATCGAACGTCCAACAGTGAACATCGAATTATGATGTTGCTTTGCCCCGCAATTTAATTTCATTTGTGTTAGAAAACCCATGTGAAATCTTGAATGACTATATCTTTTACCATTCACCATTCGATGTTGGATGTTCATCGTGTGTAATTCACTGATATTGGTTAACAGCGGTCATTTATTACTTTCCATCGGAATTCGAAGGTCTGGTTTCAGGTGTCGGGTGTCAGGAGGACGAATGTAAGAGCTGACACCTGACACCCGACACCTGAAACCGGGATTGCTTGAGCTAAATTACCAACAATCCTGATTTACACCCATGTTTAACTTTTTCAGTAAACATTGGGGACCTGAGATTCAGTGGCTCAAAGTTTCGGGGCGTTTTTTGTCGGAAATGAACCGGGATATGAAAATATGGGTTGAATATATATAAAAAATCAATATAATACTCGTTTGATTTTTTTGATCTTGTAGAAGGTAAATATTTTATCAGGAGGAAAGGCATGAAAGTATTGGTCAGCGATAATTTGGGCGAAGCGGGTATCAAAATGTTTGAGAATGAAGAAGGGATTGAAGTCGATGTGAATACAGGACTTACTCCTGAAGAGCTTAAACGTATCATCGGAGATTATGATGCTCTGGTCATCAGAAGTGCCACAAAAGTAACCGAGGATCTTCTGGAAGCGGCAACTCGATTGAAAGTTGTGGGCCGTGCCGGAATCGGTCTTGATAATGTCGATATACCGGCGGCTACGAAACATGGGGTTGTTGTAATGAATACGCCGGGGGGTAATGTTATAACAACCGCCGAACATGCTATCGCCATGATACTTTCTTTGTCACGCAATATACCTGAAGGGACGTCGTCATTGAAGGCAGGAAGGTGGGATAAAAAGAAACTCCAGGGCAGAGAGATATACAACAAATTTATCGGGATTATTGGTTTTGGTAAAATCGGTTCCATTGTTGCGGATCGCGCCCGGGGGCTAAAAATGCAGGTAATTGTTCATGATCCTTTTGTAACACCGGAACAGATTGAAAAGTGCGGCTTTGAAAGTGTTTCTCTGGAAGAGTTGTACCGCAAGTCTGACTATATAACGGTACATGTTCCAAAGCTAAAAAGCACCATCGGTCTGATCAACAAGGACGCTTTTGATCAAATGAAAGACGGTGTAATGATAGTAAATTGTGCTCGCGGAGGCATTGTTGATGAGGCTGATCTTTATGATGCCCTGAAGTCCGGCAAGGTCGCCGGAGCGGCTCTGGATGTATTCGAAAAAGAACCTCCGGGAATTTGTCAGCTCTTTGATTGTGATCATCTGATCTGCACGCCTCACCTGGGAGCTTCAACACAGGAAGCTCAGACCAAGGTGGCAGTGGACGTGGCCGGCCAGATTATTGACTATTTGAAGTACGATACCATCTTAAATGCAGTCAATGTTCCGTCTGTCACCGGTGATCTTCTTAAAAAGCTGGGCCCGTTATTGACCCTGGCAAATCAGATGGGAAGTCTCCAGGCTCAACTCACTAAAGGCGCTTTAAAAGAAGTCGTCATTGAATATGCCGGTGATTTTAAGGAGCTTGATCTGTCTCCGGTCTCGATAGCGGTTTTAAGGGGGCTGCTGACTCATGTGGTCAAAGATGATGTGAATTTTGTTAATGCGCAAGTCCTTGCCAAGGATAGAGGGATAAAGGTCACGGAAACAACCAGCGATGATTCCGGAGAGTATATCAACCTGATTACGGTAAGGGTCATTACTACTGAAATGACAAATACAGTAACAGGAACAATATTCGGAAAAAATGAGCTCAGGATCGTAAAAATCAATAATTTCCGGCTCGAGTTAATTCCAAACGGCCATATTTCACTGATATATAATTATGACAAGCCCGGCGCCATAGGAAGTTTCGCAACGCTTCTGGGTAAAAATAATATTAACATAGACCAGATGCAGGTCGGGCAGGAAGAAGGCGGGGAGATGAACATTATTTTCCTCAAAACAAATGTATCAATGCCCCCGGATGTTATTGAAAAAATGCATGAACTGAAACTTGTTAAAACGGTGACCCCCCTTGAGTTTGACATGTAGACGGGAAGAGCTGGAACTCAAAAACATAAAATTGATGAACTCGTAAAAAGTCCGATTGAGACGGTTTCGTAAAAAGTTCAAATTCAAGGCGTGCAAATTTTGTAATCATGAGGCGTACTTTTCGTACGTTGAATGATTGCGAAATGCAGCAGAACGCAGAAGTTGGACTTTTTACGAAACCGTCTAAATTAGTCACTAAGAAATCAACCCTTAACATGATGAAATTGTTTGACAGTCATTGCCACCTTGATGACCGGGCGTACGACAACGATATCCAAGAGGTTGTCAAACGCATGAACACCGCCGGTGTTGCTGCGGCAATGATTGTAGGTACAACCCGGCCACGTTCCATCAAGGCCGTTTCAGTGGCGGAGTCGTTTCCCGGCCTATATGCCTCGGTGGGAATTCATCCGCATGATGCCAAAAGCTGCGATGAAGAGACGCTCAACACCCTTATAAACCTTGCCAAAAATTCCCGTGTGCACGCCTGGGGGGAAATCGGACTCGATTTTAACCGAATGTTCTCACCCAGAGAAACCCAGGAAAAATGGCTTATTCGGCAACTCGAGATTGCCGCTGAACAGAATCTACCGGTTATTTTTCATGAACGGGACAGTAACGGCCGTCTGATCGAGATGTTAAAAACGCATTTTAAAAACGTGAAAAGCGGGGTTATACACTGTTTCAGCGGGAATAAAACAGAGCTGAAACAGTATCTTGACTTGGGCCTTTATATCGGAATTACCGGCATTGTTACCATCAAAAAGCGAGGCTCTGATTTGCGCAAGCTTGTACCCTTAATTCCTGCGGAACGTATTCTTATTGAAACCGACGCCCCCTACCTTACGCCCGCACCTGAAAAGAACCATACCCGGCGGAATGAACCTGCCTTTGTGCGGTCTGTTTTGCTAAAACTGGCAATGGTCAGAGAAGAAGATCCCGAGTATCTGTGTGCTAAAACCTGGGATAACACCTGCCGCCTCTACGGTATTGAAATCTAAAACTTCAGCCACTTATTTGTACTAAACTGCCCCCCCTCTTTTTTGGACACCGATTTAAATACTGACAAATATTTTCAAATAAACGGACAATTTTTGTCACAATGCCGCAGGGAACTCGTCAAATAGGATGGTAAAGTCATTTGGCAATAATTTTCCATAAAAAGTTCACCCTGGTTTTATAATAAGAAATAGATATTGAAATACTAAGGGGTTAGGCTGGGGGGCATGGATAATTTCCAAGAACACTTTGACCGTTTTACTCTCAAGATAACGTCCTCAATTTAAGGCATATTTTTTGCATCAAAAATCAAAGCTTAATGAAAATTTTGGATTGACTGCGACCCCTTATGTGCCTTGAAAATTTTGACAATTATAAAATTTATAATAATTATGCAAAAGTATAATAAAATGTGAAACTTTTATTTTTTAAACCGGAAATGGGCGGATAATCAAATGAAATTCGGAAAAAGATACTCCTGTTTAAGGATATGCAAGAATAAAAGAGGCGCTGCTGTTGTTGAGTTTGCCATCGCAGGGCTTTTATTTTTTACCGTACTTTTCTCCCTTGTGGATTGGGCCCTTCTAAGCTTCATAAACTTAACCATGCAGCATGCGGTGAGGGAAGGCACCCGTTATGCCGTTACGGGACAAGACGGACTGGCCGGGACCTGGGATGCTAATCCGAATTCGCGTTATCTGGTGGATGATCGTTTTAGAGCTATGGTCGAGAAGATGAAAAGCCAATCCATGGGCTTTTTTGATAAGGTTATATTAAACCCCGGTGGGGACATTGAAGTTGAAAGTGTGGACGGCGCAGATATTAAGAGTGATTTTGACCATGATTTTAACATGGATGGTGATACAGATGATCCAGATGAAACATGGAACGCTTTTGTCCCCGGTAATGCGGGCCAAATAATAGTGGTAAAACTCAATTGTACATGGCCTCTATTAACCCCGTTTATTAGCTCTTTTTTTACAAATGGCGAATATAATTTTACGGTCGCCTCTACCATGAGGAACGAGGTGTTTTAGAGATGATGATGAAACATAGTTTAAAAATGTTGAAACAATCGAACGGGCAAACCATGGTGGAACTGGCACTGACCTTGCCGGTATTGCTCCTATTGTCATTCGGTGTGATCGAATACTCTCGATCCATCCTGACCAAAAATATTATTACCAATATGAGCCGGGAAGGCGCCAATCTGGCCGCCAGGACTCAAGAATTACCCCAGACAATAATGGATGCAATAGCGACGACTGCCGAGCCTTTGGATTTGGGGACAAACGGAATGATATTCATCACTAAGGTTATGGGAATAGACAATACCGGTATCGTAAACCCCATCGTTCAGGAACAATACCGGTATGTTAACGGAGGCTATTCGGCGAACAGTATGGTATGGAGCGGCTGCAGCTCTTGGACGGGTGGTGAGTGTACTGTTTCAGGAAGTCCAATTGCTGATTTGGAGGGTGACGGTGGTACCATTTCGGGGATGGAGGCGGCTATTAATAAGGGACAAACAGTGTATGCGGTGGAGGTTTTCTACGACTATGCCCCCATTATCAGCTATGTACTGAATAACCATCTTGAAATTTATTCGTGTAACGTTTTTTAATGGTTGAGGAGGCTGTATGAAAATATTCAAATCAATAGACTGCAAGGGCCAGGTTATGGTGACGGTGGGAATTGTTTTAGTTGTCCTGGTGACTCTTACCGGTCTTGCCATTGACTCGGGTCGGGCATACAGCGTGAAAGCCAAGTTAAACGCCGCCCTTGACGCAGCGGGAATTGCCGCTGCAAGAGCGGTTGCGGATGGTGACGATGAAGCCAGAGCAGCGGCTCTAACCTTTTTCAATTCCAATTACCCCACAGATTATATGGAAAGTGCACCTGTTTTTTGCCCTCCTGGTGGAAATCCCACGATAACCACGGATCCAAATACGGGAGATACCGCTATTACGGTTTGGGCTACGGCGGATATGCCCACCCTGTTTATGAGAATCATCGGTCAAGATAACGTTGATGTGGCGGCTAATACCACGGCAACCCGACGGGCGGTTGACCTTGCTTTCGTGGTGGACAACACCGGCTCAATCGGTAGTGATGGTCCAAATGTAAGGGCCAGGTCCATAGATTTTGTATATGAATTCCATCCAAACTTTGACCGGCTGGCGCTGATAAAATATGCATTCGGTACGGAAGTACCGGTAAAGTTTACATCGGATAGGGGTTTCGATATAGATAATGTTGAATCTGAAATAAATGCCTTCAATTTCACCGGCGGTACCAACTGTGCCGAGGCGTTTTGGAACGCCAAACACCTGCTTAATATCGTTAACAATCCGGCCAGCCTCAGGGTCATCGTTTTTTTCACGGACGGGGTTACAAATACCTTTGCTTCAACATTTTATATGTCAGATAACCCGAGTGGAAATCCAGATGATCTGATTTATGATACAAAACATTCCGGGTCTATAGCTACTTCAGAAGGGGGGCAATGGGCAGCAGGTTTTTGGCGCCACTATAAAGTTCAAGACCCTAATAAACAAGGTTCGCCGGTGTCGGGAGATTCTGACATCGGATATTATTGGACGAACATAAAATATAATATCAAAAAATTGCCTCAATATTACAATCCGTGTCAGATTGATGCAATTGTCGGTGGAATATGTATAGACCCTCACACAGAGGATTACGGGTCTGTGCCGTCCCAACCGAACAACTGTGGATGTATTGATCCCAATCAAGATCCTTATACAGATCCCGACCATCCAAATGTGTTTAATGTTATAAACCCCAACCACCCAATGAGACCGGTGACACAATTAACGACAAATTTTACAACCTATGAACTTTATAAAAAGATCAACAGGGCATCACGGAATTTGTTGGAGGAGATGGCGCAAAAAGCCCGGCAGCAAGGTATTTATGTGTACACCCTTGGATTGGGTGGCCAACTGGATGATTATATGGGGCCGGTCATGGAAAACGGACAACAAGAGCGAGGTGAAGATTTACTCAGGAATATGGCAAATGAAGAAGGCGCTAACACCTATAATCCCAATGAACCCAAAGGCATTTACTGCCATGCAGTAACTGCTGATGATTTGGGACCTTGTTATAATAGAATAATTGAGGAGGTCATTCGCCTGACTATTTAACTAAGGGCAATCATTTTAATTTCTTGCTATAGAATGCAAAACAAACCAATTGCTCAACATATCGACAGACTATGGGAACGGGCACTTCCTGAAGGTGGATTTGCAGAAAAGATCGGAGGAAATTACCGGCCCGATTCAACGGCATGGGCGGTATTGGCACTTTCGGCCACGGGCATAAAAGATGATCATCTTGAACCTTCACGAGACCGTTTGAAAACCAGCCAGCTAAATGATGGTCGGATTTGCGCATTGCCGGAGCTGCCTGATAGTTATTGGACGACCCCTCTGGCCATTTTGGCATGGCAGGGTTCGGCATACCTGCGTGACGCGCAATCACAGGCAATTGAATTTCTTATTCACACAACCGGTCGTCATTGGAATAGAAAGGACGATTCCCCGGCGGCTCACGATACCAGTATTCACGGATGGTCCTGGATTGCCAATACCCATTCGTGGGTGGAACCCACAGCCTTATCATTGATTGCCCTTCAAGTTACCGGTTACGGCACACATCAACGGGCCAATGAGGCTGCACATATGTTACTGGACCGTCAATTGAGTCATGGAGGATGGAACTACGGTAATACCACTGTTTTTGATCAAGAACTTCGTCCCATGCCTGAAAATACAGGAATGGCGCTAAATGCACTTGCCGGTCGGGTTGCCGAAGAAAAAGTAACCCGGAGTCTTCATTATCTTGAATCTCAAACAAACAAGTTGTGCACACCCCTTTCTCTGGGCTGGGGCCTATTGGGACTCGGCGCCTGGGGAAAACGACCGGATCATGCGGAAAAACGAATATTAGAAAGCCTTAATTTACAAAAAAGATATGGAAATTATGATACATCACTTTTGGCCATTCTTATTTTGAGTTTTTTCTTAAGTGGTGGGATCAGTGATTTTTGTTAGGAGATTGTTATCTCAAAGCATCTTCAAGAAAGAATAAAAAGCCATCAGGGTTGGACCCGGCGTGAATTTCTATTCAGCACTTTTGCAGCTGGAGTGGTTGCACTGTCAGGGGTTTTTGGGTTGAGAAGATGGAATCAGCGAATAAAGAAAGCCGAGGTCTTTGTTTCAAAACTTACTGAATACGATGCAGATATTGCCTCGGCAATCATTTCCGGAATGCAAGAGTTGGGAGTTACCGCCAAAGAGATTAAAGGTAAAAAAATACTCCTCAAGCCTAATCTGGTCGAACCACAGGCCAATACAATTCATATTAATACTCATCCGTTGATCGTCCGAGGAGCGGCAGAGGCATTTCTGAGCCTGGGCGCAGATCGTGTGACTGTTGCCGAAGGGCCGGGTCATTGCCATGATACATTGCGTACGTTGGAGGAATCCGGTATGGCGGATGTCCTTTTAGAAGACCGAATTCCATTTGTGGATTTGAATTGTGATGACGTCTACACCATACGGAACAAAGGTGGCTATAGCTCGCTCAAAACACTCACATTCCCGGTAGCACTTGCCCAGGCAGACTGGATCGTATCCATGCCCAAGTTAAAAACGCATCACTGGGCCGGTGTAACACTTTCCATGAAAAACATGTTTGGAGTGATGCCGGGAAGATTTTACGGATGGCCTAAAAATGTGCTTCATTATGCAGGAATCAATCAATGTATTTTGGATATTAACACAACAGTGCGGCCACATTTTGCCATTGTCGATGGAATTGTTGGGATGGAAGGAGACGGTCCGATTATGGGCTCCCCAAAGCATGCCGGCGTACTTGTGATGGGGCGTAATTTTGTAGCCGTGGACGCAACCTGCACCCGAATTATGGGATTCAATCCAAAAAAGGTCCCATATCTTGCAGCTGCTTCCAACCGGCTTGGTCCAGTCAAAGAAAAAGACATACTTCAATTCGGAGAAACAATTGATTCGGTGCGCACCAATTTTGAGTTGATTGATAAGATACCTGCCTATAAGGGGCTGTGTGTTTAACTAAATAACATCAATTGCCCCTATTAATTGTGCTCTGCTTGAAAGCAGGAAAATGTTTATTAACCAGCTTCCAGATCAGAATCGTAAGTAAAATACTCACATATCCATCTACGGCGTAATGCCAACCCAGTATAACAGCACCGATCTGGGTTATAAACACGTAAGCAGTTAGCAGTACTCCAGCATAACGGTTAATTCGCCATCCAACCAAGGCTAATAAAACTGTTATTGCAATATGAAGACTTGGCATGGCGGAGATTCCACCAAAAGGGAGCCAAACATGATTTTGATATGCTTTCCAGATGCCGATTTGGTTTTTAATAGCAAAAAGCGGTGTCGATTCGTGGATATTCATCAGCCTAGTCATCAAAGGCTCATAGGGATTCGGGTGACCGTTTACCACCTTATCGTAATAACATGGCCCTGCGCTTGAAAATATTATCGCCAAGAAAGTGCCGAGTATGACCCAGACAAGACAGGCATTGATGAAAAATTGAAATCTCAACTTTCTTCTTACGCTCCATCCCATCCATAGGCATGAAAAAAACAAGATCGGAAACCACAGCATATAGAGGCGGTCTATGATTTTAATAATATAGGGATAATTTAAGAAAAGGTAAAAAAATTCCCAAGGGTGATGCCCAAAATGAAGGATATAATCTAATTTCATAAACGGGTAATCCCAAGAAAAATTATTTATAATAGGGATCACCTGCTTGAAGCTTGAAAACGTACTTATAAAGGGTGCTGAAAGCACAATTACAAAAAGCAATCCCAAAATAGTCCTTGGATTTATATAGGCATTAAATTTTTTTCGAAGTATTTGAATAATCAGAAAAATACATGAAAAAAAAATAGAAAAAACATTGAGAAACTTGTAGCTGAATCTGATGTTCATCATTTTATCGATTTGGAGGCAGAATTGAATACAGTAACCCAAAGTGATGTACAAGGCTACAATAATTACAAGCGGCAGATGTTCATTGAGCACTATAACGAGATTCTTCATTTTTGTGAGCATTTACTCTAACGATACAAAAAACTCTAAATTGTAAAATGGGGGCACATCATAGGGTTAAAATACATATAGCTTAGAAAACAAATTCCGCATAACGGAGCCTAATCTGGTTGTCAACTGCTAATTTTTATTTCCGTTCAGAAAAGCACGTCCGTTGGTCGTGTTTAGAGTCTGACGGCTTTGCCTGAAGACTGCTCACATGCTAATCCCATATTAGATCGGAATTGCTGGGCACATTGAAGGGGCGAACAGCAATAAGAGTTTTCAAAAAGTTTCCGCATTTAAAGAACAAACCATATTGGGGAAATCACTTTTGGGCTCCTGGATATTGTGTTGATACGATTGGTTTAGACCTGGAAATGATTAGGAATTACGTTAAATTCCAAGAACATAATGGACGTCGAAAAGAAAAATTAAAGTTACAATTAAAGTAATCGGATGAATAAAGGGAACAACTCTGCTTATCTCTATCGTGGATGGGCATTCAAGCCCTTTATGGAGGTAAGAGCAAAGCCTGGTCCTCTGAGCCAGGATTATTTCCTGGTAGGGAATTGACAGAAAAAGGTTAAGATTTTAAAAAATAATTGCCAGGTACTACTTAGACAAGGTACCGTCTTAAAATTAAAGAATTAATCTAATCGGTCGATAAATTAAGCATAGGATATTTTTTCAGACCATTTATAAAATTTGAAGTGGAGAAGTGGTTGTTTGAAAATTTGACAAAAATAAATCAAATATTAAGAAATGATGAAAAATTAGCACTCGGTTTTTTTTTATTTGCAGGTTTAATTTCAAGTGGTTATGGTTATGCTCTTCGCTTTTATATCCTGACTGACATTATTTATAACTACTTTTTATTATTTCCAATATTTCTTGTTTTTCTTTTCTATTCATATAACAAAAATCCCTATTTGAAATTTGGATGGACTGTTTTTGCACTAAACCCTTCATTTTTTATCATTTTTGCAGTAATATGCCAAGATATCCCTGTGCTCCATGAAAAGATAAGGGTAGAATGGGTTCTATTTATAGGAATTCTCCTCTGGGCCTGTTCTCTAATTATCTATCTTCTCAAAAGGACAAAACAAAATAATCCTTATTTCTCGCGCATAAAAATAAAAACCGTACCTTTGAACATCATTAAGTTTATAAGGGACTGGATGCCTATTTTTGTTGTACTATTTTCTTATTGTACGCTTAAGTCAATTATTCCAGTTGTTAATCCTCTTCTTTTCGACGAACAATTTAACACTTTGGATTATTATCTTTTTTTAAAGCATTCACCAACTGAGTTAATTATAAAATGGATTCCTATATCTTATATTGGTTTATTGAGTTTTGGATATAAGTCTTTTTTTTTAATAAAAATATCCGCTTTCTCATCAATTTATTGTACTGTAAAAGACAAGGGAGTTTTTTATAGAATGGTAATAGCATTTTCATTGACTTATTTTATAGGGCTTGTCTTATATTTAATATTTCCTGCTCAAGGGCCAATTTATTCTCAACCAGAAAAATTTAAAGCGATTCAAACAGCAATGTCAAAAACAACTAATTATCGGATTCAGATGGATTTATGGCAAGTCTATGAACAGGTTAAAGAACATACACCGAAAAAATTTTATGAATTAAGTAAAACGTCGGGTATTCGAAATGGAATTGCTGCTTTTCCCAGTTTGCACATCGCTGTCTCTTGTGTCCTCCTTTATTTTTTGTTTAGATATAATCGAGCCATTTTTTGGCTATGTTTTTTCCCCTTTTGGGTTATGGTAATTTCTACGATTTACTTTGGCTGGCACTATGTTGTTGACGATATATCAGGCTTTTTTCTAGCAGGTATTGTGCTGGTCCTTGTAAATCATATGACAAATAATATGGTTTATTCTCAAAATGATATGCCTTATCCTTGATAATCTTTAGTTGAATTTACAGGGTAACCGGGCTTTTAGTAGATTTTGGATGTATCGCCATACGCCCGAGATGAATAATCGCTAAAACACCTGTAAAAACCGTAATTAAAAAGAGTGGGCTAAACCCGATAAGGCAGGATAAAATCTGGCTGAAGCCGAGAAACCATACGATTCCAATTAGTTCAGCTTGGCGCTTTAGATGCCGGGTCACTATCACTGCATAGGTAAAGAAGAGCAAGCCTGCATCATAATAATAGACGTGTGGTGGTATGAGTAGAAGGCATGGAACCGCTATACCTATTTGAGCTGTCAGATCTGCTCGTCGACCGCCAACGTACCATACCCATGAAATCCCAACGATAGTTCCCAACACCAATGTCCATCCCAGTATTAATGCAAATGTGCTATCAATGCCTAACAAACCCTTGAAAAATCCAAGCCATGAAATGGCCTTATCCGCTTC